>VFQP010001985.1_pt1 | contig 24386 bp, 23 predicted proteins | sample 3512351 | NCBI WGS metagenome assembly VFQP01 (sample SAMN10412372, study PRJNA504923) | tailings metagenome | isolation source: Relicate 1 Philex TSF1 revegetated site | place: Philippines: Tuba, Benguet | collected 2017-08-29
TACCCGCTCAAGAGCCGCAACATCATTGCCCACGTGCGCAAGGCCACCATCGGCGAGGTGGCGCTGGAGAACGCGCACCCCTTCGTGCGCGAGCTCTGGGGCCGGCAATGGGTGTTCGCCCACAACGGCGACCTGAAGGACTACGCGCCGAACCTGCACAGCCACTTCCGCCCCGTGGGCACCACCGACAGCGAGCGCGCCTTCTGCTGGCTGATGCAGGAGCTGGCCAAGTCGCACGCCAGCCTGCCCGACGTGAACGAACTCACCCTGACGCTGCGCGAGCTGGTGCCGCAGGTGCGTCGCTTCGGCACCTTCAACTTCCTGCTCTCCAACGGCGAAGCGCTGTGGGCCCACTGCAGCACCAAGCTGCACTGGCTGGTGCGCCAGCACCCGTTTGCCCAGGCCACGCTGATGGACCGCGACTGGACCGTGAACTTCGCCGACCTGAACCAGCCCGGCGACCGTGCCGCCGTGGTGGTGACCACGCCGCTGACCAGCAACGAGCAGTGGACCGCCTTCGAGCCCGACGAGCTCAAGGTCTTCGTGGACGGCCTGCCCCTGCCCTGAGGCGCGAACCCGGGCGCTTCTCGGGGATGTCCCGGGTGGCAACCCGGAGAAAGTCAGGGCCTACTATCATGGCTCGCCGTGGCGCCACCGCTGTGCCGCGCAGACGATTCTTCGCCATCCACCCAGGAGACAACACCGTGCAAAGACGACACCTCATCGCAGGCGGCCTGGCCGCCGCCACCCTGCCCAGCTTCAGCTTCGCGCAGGCGCTGGAGAAACCCAAGGCCACCATCGCCGTGGGCGGCAAGAACCTGCTGTACTACCTGCCGCTGACGGTGGCCGAGCAACTGGGCTACTTCAAGGCCGAGGGCCTGGACCTCACCATCGTGGACTTCGCCGGCGGCTCGCGCGCCCTGGCCGCCGTGGTGGGTGGCAGCGCCGACGTGGTCTCGGGTGCCTTCGAGCACACGGTGAACATGCAGTTCAAGGGCCAGCCCATGCGCGCCTTCGCGCTGCAGGGCCTGGCGCCGCAGATCGTGCTGGGCGTGAACCCCAAGACGATGGCCAACTACAAGACCATCACCGACCTCAAGGGCAAGAAGATCGGCGTGACCGCGCCGGGCAGCTCCACCAACGTGATGGTGAACTTCGTGCTCGCCAAGGCCGGCCTCAAGCCCAGCGACGTGAGCATCGTCGGCGTGGGCGCGGGCAACGGGGCCGTGGCCGCCATGCGCGCCGGCCAGATCGACGCCATCAGCAACCTCGACCCCGTCATCACGCTGCTGATGCGCTCGGGCGACCTCAAGATCATCTCCGACACGCGCATCGTCTCCGAGTCGGAAAAGGTGTTCGGCGGCCCGATGCCCGCGGCCTGCCTGTACGCGCCGCAGCCCTTCATCGACAAGAACCCCAACACCGTGCAGGCGATGACCAACGCCATCGTGCGCGCCAACAAGTGGATCCAGAACGCCGGCCCGGGTGACATCATCAACGCCGTGCCCGAAAGCTTCCTGATGGGCGACCGCGCGGTCTACATCGACGCCTTCATGGCCGCCAAGGGCGCGCTCTCCAAGGACGGCACGATCCCGGCCAAGGGCTCCGAAACCGCCTTCAAGGCCCTGGCCAGCGTGGACGCCGAGATCGCCAAGGCCAAGCTCGACCTGAACGCCGTGTACACCAACACCTTCGTGCAGAAGGCCAACGCCAAGTACCCGAAAGGCTGAGCACGTGACGACGACGAGCCCCGCGATCGACCTGCAGGGCGTGGCCTGCACTTTCATCAGCAAGGACGACCCCGGCCAGCGCTACACCGCCGTGAGCGATGTGACGCTGACCGTGGGCGCGGGCGAGTTCGTCAGCGTGGTCGGCCCCACCGGCTGCGGCAAGAGCACGCTGCTGAACGTGGCGGCCGGCCTGCTGGCGCCCAGCACCGGCCAGGTGAAGGTGTTCGGCGAGCCCCTGCAGGGGATCAACCGGCGCGCCGGCTACATGTTCCAGACCGAGAGCCTCATGCCCTGGCGCACCGCGCTGGGCAACGTGATGGCCGGCCTTTCTTTCCGAGGCGTGCCCGACGCCGAAGCGAAGCAGCAAGCCGAGGACTGGCTGCGCCGCGTGGGCCTGGGCGGCTTCGGCGACCGTTACCCGCACCAGATGAGCGGCGGCATGCGCAAGCGCGCCAGCCTGGCGCAGACCCTGGTGCTCGACCCCGACATCATCCTGATGGACGAGCCCTTCTCCGCGCTCGACATCCAGACCCGCCAGCTGATGGAGAACGAAGTGCTGGACCTGTGGGCCGCGAAGAAGAAGGCGGTGCTGTTTATCACCCACGACCTGGACGAAGCCATCGCCATGAGCGACCGCGTGGTGATCCTCAGCGCCGGCCCGGCCAGCCACCCCATCGGCGAGTTCGCCATCGACATCCCGCGCCCGCGCGACGTGGCCGAGATCAAGACCAGCCAGCGCTTCATCGAACTGCACGCCGCCATCTGGGCCGTGATGCGCGAGGAAGTGCTCAAGGGTTACGAGCAGCAACTGAAGAAAGTGGCCTGACGGCATGTGGAACCTGATCAAGCCCCAACCCAGCACGCTGCGCCTGTGGCAGCTCGGCCTGCTGATCGCGCTCATCGGATTCTGGTACCTGATGACCACGCCCGGTCTGGTGCCGCCCTTCATGTTCGACAACGACCGCCAGGCCGCCTTCTTCTTCGGCGAGCCGGTGCGCGTGGCCGGCCGCATCTGGACCTGGTTCGTCACCGACGCCGACATCTACGAACACCTCGGCGTGACGCTGGCCGAGACCATGCTGGCGTTTGCCATCGGCGCCATCGGCGGCCTGCTGGGCGGCCTGTGGCTCGCGCTCAGCCCCATGGCATCGGCCATCCTGGAGCCGTACATCAAGGCCATGAACTCCATGCCCCGCATCATCCTGGCGCCCATCTTCGCCGTCTGGTTCGGGCTGGGCATCGCGAGCAAGGTGGCGCTGGGCGTGACGCTGGTGTTCTTCATCGTGTTCTTCAACGTCTACCAGGGTGTGAAGGAAGTCAGCCCGGTGATATTGGCCAACGCCCGCATGCTCGGCGCCAGCCAGAAACAGCTGCTGCGCCACGTCTACCTGCCCAGCGCCACGAGCTGGGTGTTCAGCTCGCTGCACACCAGCGTGGGCCTGGCCTTCGTGGGCGCGGTGGTCGGTGAGTACCTCGGTTCCAGCCGCGGCGTGGGCTACCTCATCCTGCAGGCCGAAGGCAGCTTCGACATCAACACCGTCATGGCCGGCATCGTGGTGCTGACGATGTTCGCGCTCGTGCTCGACGCCGTGGTGGGCAAGATCGAGCGGCGGTTGATGAAGTGGCAGCCCAAGGTGGGAGAGACGGAGAAGCTGTAGGGATGAGGGCGCTTCGATCCATCGCGCTGGCCGCCCTGCTCGGCATCCCGCTGCTCTGCAGCGCCCAGCCCAGCGTGCAGGTCGGTTTCTCGCCCGAGGGCTCGGCGCGCGAGCTGGTGTTGAAGACGATCGGTGACGCAAAGCAAAGCATCCAGATGCTCGCCTACGCGTTCCAGTCGCCCGACATCGCACAGGCGCTGGTCGATGCGAAGAACCGGGGCGTGGACGTGCGCGTGGTGGTCGACCGGAAGCGGAACAAGGGCAAGGCGAGCCGGGAGGTCATGGACTTCGTGACCCGCCAGGGCGTGGCGCTGCGCACCAACGACCGCTACCACATCCACCACGACAAGACCCTCATCGTCGACGGACACACGGTCGAAACCGGCTCCTTCAATTTCGCGCCCTCCGCCGAAACCATGAACTCCGAGAACGTGATCGTCATCCGCGGCATGCCGGAGGTGGCGCGCCAGTACGTGGCGCACTGGCAGTCGCGCTGGGATGGCGGGAAGCCCTACGCGGCGAAGTGATCCCGGCCAAAGACCATGAACGTTGAACCACCCATGCCAGACCTCTCTTTCCCGTCCCGATCCTTGTTGAAACGCTCACTTTGGCCAGCTCTCTGGGTGAGTTTTGCTGCTCTCTCGGGTTGCGGATCGACCGCAGACCTGCCAACGGTAACCTATGTGGCGCCTCCCAAATCCACGGCTGCAACGCTGTACGTCTATCGAGACCTGTCCATGCCGACCAAGGCGAATGTCGAAATCCAGGTGGACGGAAAGGTGGTCGCCCATCTGCCCAACAACCGATTTACCTGGGTCTCGGTGCCTGCGGGCACACGCACCATTGCAGTAGGCTGGCCCTCGTTTCCCGACATGCGGGCACGGCTGCAGATCGAGTTTGCCCCGGGAGAGAGCTACTTGCTCAAGTACGACAGCGCGTTCCGCGGGGAGGTGCCCCTGTTCGGTCCCCCCAGAGACCCCATACCGGGCGTAACCTACGGCGGTCACGGTGGATACACACGGATTCGATTGCAGTCCAACAACGCCATTCCGGATGTGGTGAAAAGCCATGGCTACGTGGTTGGGGCTCCCTGACGGGAACGGCCAGAAGCAGACATCGTCCCCAGCGGGCCACGAATTTGCAGCTACATGCACCGCCCTAAAGTTGTTCTCGTCGCCAGTCGTGACTACATCGCCCAATGCGACCGTGCATTCCTGCTCGAACTTATAAATGCGAAGGTGGAGTTGTTCTGCGCGGTTGGACAGAGCGCCCAGAACTGGGAGGACGCGATGGACTGGCTCTATATTGAAGCTAAAGAAGCCGGTTTGGTGACGCAGTTTGTTATCACGACGGCGCACACGGACGAGTCAGTTGAAGAAGCCATTGCATTCGCAGAACACTTTGATTGCTCCAGACCGTGCGAAGTAGAGGTGCTTTATCTCCAAGGTCCATGTGCGATGCCGTCAACCACATGAGCCGAACTTCCGCTTCGGGCCCGGTCCTGCCTGAGCTAGCATGGCGGCCATCGGCCAGAAGCGGACGTTGCACTGCTGGCCTAAGGGGGCGCCGTGTTCAAGCTCAGGGTAGTTGTCGCGCTAGGCATCGTGGCTTTCGCTGGCCTCGTCGGCGTTCGTGCATGGCGGCAAGGAAATGCCGACGAGGAGTTAGAGCGACGCTGTGCTATCGACGGCGGCACGACTATCCATGAACGCGTGGAACTACCGACAAATCGCTTTTCAGAAGGTCCCCAAAGCAGGAAGCTTCTACTCGGCACGGAGTTCCGCTCAGAGACTCGCAACGATCACTTCATTCGCGGTAACGCGGATATCGGAGAGCTGGAGTTCTTTAAAAGCACGACCTCTATTGTCAGAACTAGCGACGACAAGGTCATGGCTTCTAAAGTGACTTACCGTCGTCGTGGCGGTGATGCTCTGTGGTTTCTTGGCGGGCACCCGAGCGGCAGGCATTGCCCCCAAGTCTCCGATACCAACTTGATGGATGTATTTGTCGAGACTGGTCGGTAGAGTCGGAGGCCGATATGCGACTTTCTAGCCGATGCCAGCTTCGGGCCCATAGCTGCCACACCCATCGAACTAAGTTTGCGCCACATCCAGAAACACAAACGCATCACAAGCCGCCACGAAAGCCGCATTCGTCTCCCGCTGGCCGAACCCATACACCGGCAACCCCGCTTCCTGAATGCGTCCGGCCAGGCCGGTGAAGTCGCTGTCGGACGAGACGATGCAGAAGCCGTCCACGCTGCGCGAGTGCAGCAGTTCCATCGCATCCATGATGAGCGCCGAGTCGCTGACGTTCTTGCTTCTGGTGTAGCGGAACTGCTGGCAGGGGCGGATGGCCAGGGTGTGGAGGATCTTTTTCCAGGGGGCGAGTTGGGTCGTCGTCCAGTCGCCGTAGGCGCGGCGCACGGTGGCCTTGCCGTGGTCGGCGATGAGGGCCATGAGCTGATGGGCTTGTGCGGCGTAGGCGTTCTCGGCGTCGATGAGCACGGCGAGCCGGGGCCGGTGTGTGACGGGTGGCATGAGTAGTCTCCCTGTGGGTGAGTGCTCCACCGCCACCTCTTTGTGAAAGGTGGCGGTGGCCCAAGCAGGTTGGCATACCGACCATTGCAGGCAATTTCGGCGAGCCTCGCGGCTCCCTGCCCGGGCCACCAAAACAGGATGACCAGACAAAAGAAAAGCCGCAAGGCTTGCGATGATGCGCTGCGGCTTTACCCGCAATGGTTCAGGATGCCAATCCCGGTCGCATTTTTTGTACGACGGAAGCAGTATAGATGAGCGGACTTGCCGTCAGGGCATCGAAACTCCGATTTCGCTTTGCGATGACAATCGGGGCTTCCCGGCATTTCCTTCACCCCTGATACGCATGCGAATCCTGTACGTTGAAGACAATGTGGACCTGCGCGAAACCATCGCCATGCTGATGGAGGGCGAAGGCCGCACGGTCACGGCCTGCGGCACCGCGGAAGATGCGCTGGTGCTGGATGCCAGAGAGCGCTTTGACCTGCTCGTTTCCGACGCCAACCTGCCGGGCCTCTCGGGCACGGAGCTGGCCCGCAGGCTGCTGGCGGACAACCCGGACCGCTGGGTGGTGCTCTGTTCGGGCTACGAACTGGGCAGCTACCCGCGTGAGTGGGGACCCAATGTGCGAATCCTGCTCAAGCCCTTCGAACTGGAAGAACTCGAGCAACTGCTGGACACCATCAGCACGGCGCTGGGTCGCGCGCCTGCCTGAACCACACCCTACCGGGTGCGATTCCCTTCTTGCGAAGCCACCCGGGGCAATTGCACGCGAAAGCGCGTGATGTCGTCGATCGAGCGCACGTCGATGCTTCCGCCATGCAGGCGGACGATCTTGTCGGCAATGAACAGGCCCAGACCCAGGCCCTGGTGACGCCCAGGCGGTCGCTCGCGGCCACGGAACGGCACGAACAGATGGGGCAGCAGGTCGGCGGGGATGGTGCCACCGTTGACCACGGTCAGCGCCAAGGTGCCCGCCCGGGTGCCGTCCACGGCCATCTGCACCGGTTGATCGGGATTCCCGTGCTGCAGGGCATTGCCGATCAGGTTGGACAGCACCTGGCAGATGCGATCACCATCCCACACGCCCGCGAGGTCACCTTCGAAGCTCGGTTCCAGGGTGCGGCCGGGAAAGCCGCTTCGGGCTTCGTCCACGACGCGGTTCACCAGGGCATCCATCTGCGCAGGCGCGGGGTGCAGCGTCAACCCTCCCGACTGGCGGATGCGGGTGACGTCGAGCAGGTCCTCGACCATGCCGGCCATGCGCTTGCTGCTGCGCGCCATGCGGTCGGCCATCACCGCCACCTTCTCGGGTTGATGGGGGCGCTTGAGCACTTCGGCAGCCGCCGTGATCGACATGAGGGGCGTGCGCAGGTCGTGGCTCAGCACCGCCATGAACATCTCGTTGATCCGCAGCGCCTCGGTGCGTTCTTGCAGCTCCCGCGCCAGCGCCTGCTTGCGCCGATACAGGTCGAAGAACACGTTGACCTTGCTGAGGAGCATGTTGGAGTCGACCGGCTTGTACAGAAAGTCCACCGCACCGCTCTCGTAGCCCCGGAACTGCCAGTTCTGCTCGCGGGAACTCGCGGTCAGGAAAATCAAGGGAATGTGTTGGGTGCGTTCGCTGCCACGGACGAGCTCGGCAAGTTCGAAGCCGTTCATCTCGGGCATTTGCACGTCCAGCAGGGCGAGCGCGACGTCGGTCTCGACCAGCAGGATCTCCAGCGCCTCACGCCCGGACTGGGCGGTGAGGATCTCGACGCCTTCGCGCTGGAGCAGCGCCTCCAGTGCGATCAGGTTTTCCGGGACGTCATCGACAAGCAGGCACTTGATGCGGTCGGGGTTGCGCATGGTCGGGGAGGCTACTTTCTTCTCGGAACGGGGATGGATCAGAGGCGGCCCTGCCGGTGCAGGTCCGAAATCAGGGCCGCGATGCCAGCCGGTGCAAGGACGTGATCGGCGCTGACGCGCGCCAGCGCGGCCAGGGGCATGGCGGCAACGGGTGCGCTCTCGGGGTCCTGCACGATGACCAGTCCGCCCGCGTCGTGAATGGCGCGCATGCCACGAGCGCCGTCTTCGTTGCCACCCGACAGAAGGATGCCCACCAGCTGTTCACCCAGGAGGTCGGCGGCGGATTCGAACAACACGTCGATCGAAGGGCGCGAGAAATGCACCGGCGCGTCCACCGACAGGGCCACGCGCGGCCCCTGGTCCAGCAGCAGGTGGTAGTCCGGAGGGCAGAAGTAGACCGTACCCGGCGTGAGCGCATCCTGGTCCTGGGCCTCTCGCAGCGGCAAGCGACAGCGCGGCTTGAAGATGTCGAGCAGAAGGCTGTTGGGGTCGCGGGGCATGTGCATCACGATCAACACGCTGGCGCGCAGCGTGGGTGGCAGCGCAGGGAGCAGGGTGATGAGTGCCTCGATGCCACCGGAGGACCCTCCGACCACGATGGCCGTGCAGGGCGCGCTCACAGTCCGGCCTTCTTTCGGTAGATGCGGTCTTCAGCCACGAAGTCGTCGAACGCCTCGGACTGGTCCGAAAAGCGCAACGACTCCTTGGCGCCCAGGCCCAGGAAACCCCGGTGGCACAGCGCCTCCCGAAACAGGCCGAGTGCACGGTTCTGCAAGTCGCGCTCAAAATAGATCAGCACGTTGCGGCACGACACCAGATGGACCTCGGCGAAGACGTTGTCGGTGGCCAGGCTGTGGTCGGAGAACACGATGTGCTGGCGCAGGGATTTGTCGAGCACCACGCGTCCGTAAAGCGCCGTGTAGTGGTCCGAGAGCGAGCTGCGCGCGCCGGAGCGGGCGTGGTTCTCGGTGAAGCTCGCCACGCGATCCATGTCGAACACGCCGGATTCGGCGGCGCGCAAGGCCTGGGGGTTGATGTCGGTGGCGTAGATCAGGGTGCGATCGAGCAGGCCTTCTTCCTGCAGCAGGATGGCGAGCGAATAGACCTCCTCGCCCGCACTGCACCCGGCCACCCAGATCTTGAGCGAGGGGTAGGTTCGCAGGATCGGGACGACCTCCTCGCGCAGCGCGCGGAAGTAGCTCGGGTCGCGGAACATGTCGCTCACCTGCACGGTGAGGTATTGCAGCAGCGCAGGAAACACACTGGGATCGTGGAGCACGCGATCCTGCAGCTGCGACAGGGTCTTGCAATCGAACTGGTTCAGCGCGGTTCCCAGACGGCGCTTGAGCGAGGCCTGCGCATAGCCGCGGAAGTCGTAGTGGTAGCGGTGGAAGATGGCGTCGATCAGCAGACGCTGCTCGATCTCGGCCGTGCGGGCTTTGCGGTGGGGCATGGCGCGTTTCCGCCCTTACTTGGGCATCCAGACGCGCACCAGCGACAGCAGCTTCTCCACGTCCAGCGGCTTGGCGATGTAGTCGTTGGCGCCCGCCGCCAGGCATTTCTCCTGGTCGTCCTTCATGGCCTTGGCCGTGAGCGCGATGATGGGCAATCGGCGCCACGCGGAGCGGTTGCGGATCTCGCGCATCGCGGTGTAACCGTCCATCTCGGGCATCATGATGTCCATCAGCACGAGGTCGATGGCCGGGCCGCCGGCCGACTCCAGCCGCTCGAGCGTTTGCAGCGCCTCGCGTCCGTTGCGCGCGATCTCCAGCCGGATGCCGGTGGATTCGAGAATGCTGGTGAGGGCGAACACATTGCGCACGTCGTCTTCCACCACCAGCACGGTGCGGCCTTCGAGCGCGGTGTCTCGGCTGCGCGCGGCTTCCAGCATGCGCCGATGTGCGGGCGAGAGTTCCGACTCGACCTGGTGCAGGAACAGCGTCACCTCGTCCAGCAGCCGCTCGGGCGAGCGCGCGTCCTTGATGATGATGGACTTGGAGAAGCGCCGCAGCTGCTGCTCCTCGTCGCGCGAGAGGGCGCGCCCCGTGTACACGATGACCGGGGGAAAGGACACGCCGTCCTGCTCACTCATCTGCTTGAGCAACTCGAAGCCGGTCAGGTCCGGGAGGTTCAAGTCCATGACCATGCAGTCGAAGGTCGAACCACTCAGATGTTCCAGGGCCGCGCTGGCGGTACCTGCACAGACAATCTCCACGTCGTCGCGGCTGAGCAGCTCCTTCACGCTGTCCCGCTGCCGCTCATCGTCCTCCACCACCAGCACGCGGCGCATGGCCTGCGTGAACTTGGCCTCGAGGCGTTGCAGCGCCTGCGTCAGCGTGCTCAGTTCGATGGGCTTGAGTGCATAGCCCACCGCACCCCGGCCCATTGCCTCCTGCGAGTAGTCGGCCACCGACACGATGTGCACGGGGATGTGGCGCGTGGCCGGATTGCGCTTGAGCTGGTCCAGCACGCCCAGGCCGGAGAAGTCGGGCAGGTTCACGTCCAGCACGATGGCGCTGGGCTGCAGGCGCACCGCCATGTCCAGTCCGTCGGCGGCGTTGTGGGCCAGGTGGCACTCGAACTCCATGTCGTGGGCCAGGTCGCAGAGGATGCGGGCAAAGTGCACGTCGTCCTCGATGACCAGCATGCTGCGCGCTCCGCTCGCGCGGGGCGGCTCGGATACCGATGGCGATGCAGCAGCTGCAGGAGAAGCGGTGTTCGGCGACGGCCATGCGCCCAGGGCGGCGCTGGCGCTGTGGGGTGCCAGCAAGGGCGCCGAAACTTCTGCATCCTTCCGATGCAGGGGAAGGGTCAAGGTGAACGTGCTGCCTTCCCCCGGCGTGCTCTGCACGGTGATGTGGCCACCCAGCAGATGGGCCAGATCGCGCGATATCGACAGCCCGAGCCCGGTCCCGCCGTATTTGCGGTGGGTGCTGCCGTCGGCCTGGCGAAATGCGTCGAAGATCAATGACTGCTGGTGCAGGGGGACGCCGATGCCAGTGTCCTTCACGTGGAAGGACACCGTGTCGTCAGGACCGCGCGAGACCTGAAGCGCCACCGATCCCTTTTCGGTGAACTTCAGCGCATTGGACAACAGGTTCTTGAGCACCTGGCCCAGTCGCAGTGGATCGGTTTCGAAGGTAACTGGCACATCGGGATCGACGCTGGCGGTGAATGCCAGGCCCTTGTCCCTGGCGATGGGGCGCAACGGCTCCACCAGCGCCTGGACCGTGTGGCCCAGGGCGATGGGCTCCATCGCAATGTCGACCTGGCCCGCTTCGATCTTGGACAGGTCCAGGATGTCGTTGATCAAGGCCAGAAGGTCCTTGCCAGCTGCATGGATGGTCTTGGCGTACTTCACCTGGTCGGCACTCAGGTTGCCGGGCTTGTTCTCGGACAACAGCTTGGCCAGGATCAGCGTCGAGTTGAGCGGCGTGCGAAGTTCGTGGCTCATGTTGGCCAGAAACTCGCTCTTGTACTGGCTCGCCAGCTCCAGTTCTCGCGCCTTGGCGGTCAGGGCGTCCTGCGCTTTCAGGAGCTGCTCGCGCTGGTGCTCGAGCTGCTGGGTCTGCTCTTCCAGGTGGGCGTTCGTCTGCTCCAGCTCGGTCTGTTGCACTTCCATCTGCGCCTGCGACTCCTGCAGCACGCGGCTTTGCTGCTCCAGCTCCTCGTTGTTGACGCGCAGCTCTTCCTGCTGGGTCTGCAACTCTTCCGCCTGGCGCCGGGTTTCTTCCAGCAGCGCTTCCACGCGCAGCCGGTCGACGCCGAGCCGGACCGCCACCGCCAGTGTGTGGCTGGCCCGATCCATGAGGCTGCGTTCGGCCTCGCCCACCCCGCGCAGGAACCCGAGTTCGATCACCGCGACCACTTCGCCGTTCTCAATGGCCGGCGCCACCAGCAGTTCGGCGGGACGCGATTCGCCCGTGGCGGATGAGACCTGCAAATGCCCTGCGGGCACATCGCGCACGTGAAGGATCTCGCGCACCGCCACCGCCTGCCCGACCAGGCCTTCGCCGGGCAACAACTGTTGCTGCAAGCGCTCGCGCGGTAAGGCGTAACCACCGAACAGCGCCAGGCCACCGCCGGACTGGATCGAGTAGCCAGCGCCCACCGTGGCGCCCAGGTAGTCGCCCAGGTAGCGCAAGGCCCGCGGGCCCAGTTCATCGATCCGCTGTACGCCCTGCAGCTGCATGCTCAGCCCCGCCAGCCCGGCCGCGACCCAGGCCTCTTCGGCCTTGACCCGGTGATTGCGGATGGTCAGCCACCCGGACAGGCAGATCAGGACCAGCAAGACCCCCGAGCCCATCCATGAATAACGGGTCGACCTGGAGGCCGCTTCGACCCAGGCCTGGCGGCGTGACTCGAACATCTGATCCTGCCGGGACAGCATGTCGCTGGACAACTGGCGGATGTTGTCCATGATCAACTTTCCGGTGTCGCTTTGCACCCGTGCCATGGCGGCGTCCTGGCTGCCTGCCTTGTGCAGCTCGATGGTCTGCCCCAGCTCGTCCAGTTTCTGCCGGATCAGCTGTTCCAGGCGCAGCGTGAGTTCCTGCTCCTGCGGCGAGCCGCCCATCAAGGCCTTGAGCGTCGACAACCGGCGGTCCAGCGAACCGATCGCCGACTGGTAAGGCTGCAGGTAGCTGGTGTCGCCCGTGATCAGAAAACCGCGCTGCCCGGTTTCGGCGTCCTTCACGCCGGCCACGACGTCGTTGAGCGCCCGGATGGCCTGCGTGGTGCGCTCCATCTCCTCCACGGCCAGCCGCCGCGTTTCCGAGGAAACGTAATTCACGTACGTGATGACAAAGATGGCCAGCAACGCCACCAGGAAGCCAGCCAGAATCGGCAGTGGAACATTGAACTGCCGGGTGCCGGGGCTGGTTTTGAGTCGGGGCATGATGGGGCTGGTGTCCAGAAGGGTGGGCCATTATCCCGTAGGCCCAACGATTCAGTTGTCCACCCAATGGCCCGCAGACGCACCTGGCGGCGGCTGGTTCTCCTACACGGCTCGACGTGCCTTTCCTACGGAGCGGCCGCATCGGCGGCGAGATGATGCAGGCCTTGAAACCACTCTCCGAGGAAACAACATGTACGTCAAGACCATGACCGCCATCGCCCTGTGCGCCGCATCCGCTTTCGCATCTGCACAGTCCATGACCAAGGCCGAATACGACGCCGCCAAACAACGCGTCGAGATGAACTACAAGAATGCCAAGAAGGCTTGCGACGAATTGAAGGCCAACGCCAAGGACATTTGCGAAGAAGAAGCCGAGGGCAAGGAAAAGGTGTCGAAGGCCGAGCTGGAGAACCAGTACAAGCCGACCGCCGACCATGCCCGCAAGGTCGAAGAAGTGAAGGCCGACACCACCTACGACATCGCCAAGGAAAAGTGCGAGGACCAGAAGGGTGACGCCGAAAAGGTGTGCAAGGCCGACGCCAAGGCAGCCCACGATCGCGCCATCAAGACCATTCGCGCAGCGAAGTCTTGATCGATGGAAGGCTGGAAGAGACCGCCCCTCGGGGCGGTCTTTTTTATGCCTGCAATGCGGTGGTGCTGGTCGCTCGGTGCGCGGGGGCAAAGACCTCGCGCGCGAACATGGCCAGCGTGGTGGGCTGAACTTCGGTGGGCGCCGCGGTCAGCGAGTCGAGCGGCGAGGTCGACAACCAGCGGGCCAGGGCTTCGAGCTGGTCGGCTGCGTCGCCGGAGAAGCCTTGTGCCATCAGCAGCGGCTTGACCTCTTCTGGCGAAGACTGCACGTAGGGCAGGTCGGGCTTGCCGATGGCCTGGCCCAGCGCGGCGGCCACGTCGCGCGGTGTGGCGTGCTGGGGTGCGTGCAGGATGAGCGTGCCGTTCTTCTGGGGCTGTGTCAGTTCGCGCGCCACCACGGCCGCGATGTCGCGCGTGGCCACCAGGGGCATCAGCGCGTCTGCGGCTTCAAGCCCGGGCAGCACCCCGGCCGCTGCCACGGGGTGCAGTGCGGCCAGGTAGTTTTCCATGAAGGCGCCGGGCCGCAGGTTCAGCAGGTTGGACAGGCCCGCCAGGCGCTGTTCCTGCGCATGCAGGCCGGCGATGGGCCCCGTGCCTTCGGCCAGTTCCGCGCCGACGCTCGAAAGGTTCACCACCCGAGGCACGCGGGCCTTGCGCAGGGCCTGGGCGATGGCCGTGCCGATGCGGTTCTGCGCGGTGCGCATGTCGGGCTCCGCGTAGCAGGGCGGGATCATGGTGTAGGCCGCGTTGGCGCCGGCAAACGCGCGTTCGAGGAAAGCGGCGTCGCCCGGGTCGCCGACGGCGATGTCGGCGCCGGCCTGCTTCAACGGGGCCAGGGCGGTGGCACTGCGGCCGACGACGCGCACGGCGTGACCGGTGCCGAGAAGCTGGTGGGCAAGCTGGGTGGTGATCTGGCCGCTGGAGCCGAGCAGGACCAACATGGCGGTTTCCTTTCAAGAAGTGATGAGGTGACTGGATCGTGCGCCTGTTATCTGTTCGGAAAAACCACCTTTACTGAAATTGATTGTTCAGTGAAACTGGACAAATGAAACTCACCCACCTGGAAGCCTTTGTGGCGGTGTGCACCACCGGCAGCTTCACGCGCGCCGCCGAGCACCTGGCCATCACGAAATCGGCCGCGAGCCAGCATGTGGCCTCACTGGAGCGCGAGCTGGGCGTTCAGCTGTTGCACCGCTCCACCCGCCGGCACGCGCTCACCGAGAGCGGCGAGGCGCTGCTCGTCGATGCGCGCGCCCTGCTGGAGCAGGCGCAGCGGGTGGCCGAAAAGACACGCGACCAGGCGGCGCAGCTCACCGGCGTGCTGCGGTTGACCTCGGCCGACATCACCGCCACCTGGGTGGCCCCGGTGATCGCGGAATACGTGCGTCTGCATCCGGGCATGCAGGTGGAATATCGGCCGAGCGACCACCTGCTGGACCTGGCGGCGGAAGGCATGGACCTCAGCGTGCGCGCCACCGGCCGGCGCGACTCCAGCCTGCGCGCGGCGCCGCTGGCCACGTTCGACGTGTGGTGCGTGGCGTCGCCCGACTACCTTCGGGAACACGGCACGCCCAGGCAACTGGATGCGCTGGCCTCGCACGCGTGGATCGCGTTCACACCCATCCCGCACCCGTGGGTGTTGCGCACGCGCGATGGCAGGCAGTCGGTTCGGCTGCAGCGCTCTCTGAGCACGTCCAGCACCTCGGGCGGTCGAGCGCTCGCGCTCGCTGGCGCCGGCATCTTCGGTGCGCCCAGCCTGGTGCTGGAGGCCGACGTGGCCAGCGGCCGGCTGGTGCGGGTGCTGCCGAACCTGAAGCTGCCCCAGGTGTTTCTGTACGCGGCCTGGCCGGGCCGGCACGAGCCTCCCTTGAAGACCCGGGCGTTCATCGAACTGGCCAAGGCACGCCTGAGGCGTCAGACCGCCGGATAGGCCCCTGTGCCGCCGGGCCAGGGCGTCAGCACCTCGTACCCGTCCGGGGTCACGGCCACCATGTGCTCCCACTGCGCGGACAGCGAGCGGTCCTTGGTGACCACGGTCCAGCCGTCCTGCAATTGCCGGGTCTCACGCCGGCCGGCGTTGAGCATGGGCTCGATGGTGAACACCATGCCCGGCTCCAGCTTCAGCCCTTCACCACGCCGCCCGTAGTGCAGCACTTGCAGGTCTTCGTGGTACACCTGCCCGATGCCGTGACCGCAGTACTCGCGCACCACGCTGAAATGCTCTCGATGGGCGACCGACTGGATGGCATGGCCCACATCGCCCAGCGTGGCGCCGGGCCTCACCTCGCGGATGCCGGCCAGCATGGCTTCGTAGGTGGTCTGCACCAGACGCCGGGCCAGCACGCCGGGTTCGCCCACGAAGAACATGCGGCTGGTGTCGCCAAACCAGCCGTCCTTGTTCACGGCCACATCGATGTTGACGATGTCGCCCTTCTTCAGGATCTTGTCAGGCGCGGGGATGCCATGGCACACCACCTGGTTGACGGAAGTGAGAATGGTTTTTGGGTAGCCGTGGTAACCCAGGTTGGCGGGAATGGCACCCTGCACGTTCACGATGTGGTCGTGGCAGATGCGATCGAGCGCCTCCGTGCTCACGCCGGGCACCACATGGCGTTCGACGATGCTGAGCACCTCCGCCGCCAGCATGCCCGCCCGGCGTGCCAGGGCGATCTCGGCAGTCGACTTGATGGACACGCTGCGTGTCACGCGTGTTTTCCGTTGGTGGCGGTGCGGGCCCTGGCATGCACTGGGGCAACCGCCATGGCGATGTCCAGGCCCCCGGCAAGCTCGGCCCGCACGAGCATCTGGCAGATTTCGCGGTGGTCCAGCTCCGGATGCAGCTCGGTCAACATGCCGATGCGCATCCAATGCTCTGCCTGGGCATTGATGGACCTGCTGAGGGCCGTACCGGCCACCCGCAGGTTCTCGTGCATGAGGTCTGAAATCTTGACGATGCCCATGGTCGGCCTCTATATGAAACGTATATGAAGTATATACGCTTCGATGAGGCCGGCATCCGGCCCGGCCGGGGCTTACCTCAGGCCGAAGAAACTCAGAATGAAGCCGATGACGACGACGAGTCCCACGATGTAGATGATGGTGTTCATGGCATTGCTCCTTGGTGTGCTTGCTGTGAATCCATCGTAGGCCGCCTGTGCCGGCTGACGCGTCAGCTGTGGCGACGCCCCGCTGTAGGACGGGGACGACACCCGCCCCGCCAGCGTCAACCGGCGGGCATGGCCTTGCCGCGCCAGTGGCGAACGGTGAACGGGAACACGGGGCGGTGATCCTTGGCCGCCACCGCCGCATCGGGGGTCGCGCCCAGGTCGCCCCAACCGCTCACGTCCGCCCAGTGCCGAAACCCGTGCTGGAGGACGCTGTGGCTCTCGCCCGGAATGCCCAGCGCGGTGGTTTCGTACACACCTTCCCGGGGCGGCGTGCCGTTGGCATCGATCGTGAACCAGGCAGTGAAATCGTCGGACATGGCATCACCTCTTTGAATCGAAGAGGCCGAGAATAGGACGGGCCGCAGGGCCTCACTGTGCGCTGGGAAACACAGGCCGGCGCCTCACGGCCCTCGCCGTGCCGCCTCGATGGTCGCGATGTCGATCTTGCGCATGGTCATCATGGCTTCGAACACGCGTCGGGCCACCGTGGGGTCGGGGTCGGCAATGCCCTCGGTGAGCACCCGGGGTGTGATCTGCCAGTTCAGGCCCCAGCGGTCCTTGCACCAGCCGCATGCGCTTTCCTGGCCGCCGTTGCCAACGATGGCGTTCCAGAGTCGGTCGGTCTCGGCCTGGTCGTCGGTGGCAATCTGGAACGAGAAGGCCTCGCTGTGCGGGAACGTGGGACCGCCGTTCAGGCCGATGCAAGGGATGCCAGCCACGGTGAAGGTCACCGTGAGCACGTCGCCCTGCTTGCCGGAAGGGTAGTCGGACGGGGCGTGGAAGATCGTCCCGACGGCGCTGTCGGGAAAGGTGGCGGCGTAGAAACGGGCGGCTTCGAGGGCGCCGCCGTCGTACCAGAGGCAGATCGTGTTCCTGGCCGTCGCCGTGCGGCTGGGCTTTGCGGTGGTGGGGGTCGTGCTTTGCATGGCGGTTTTTCCTTTTCTGGGGTTGATCCCACCTGTACGACGAACGAGCGTGGCCAGAATCGACAAGGTGGAGCATGACCGAGGAACTTAGCTTTCCGCAGGAGGTTCTTTCCTGTCAAACCCCTTCACATCCCGTTTCACGTCGATGCAATGACCCCTGTTTCCCGCGCCTTGCTCGCCTTGCTGATCGTGGCGGCGGGTCTGGCCGTCTGGGCCTTGCGCAGCGGCCGCATCGTGGTGCCGCCGCACTGGAATCCGTGGGCGCCGCTGGACGTGGCCGAGCCACCCAACTGGCTCACCCGGTACAAGCTGGATCGCACCGCCGCCGACCCCGCGCTGTGCCGCGCCACGCTGGCGGCCTCTGGCCTGAAGCACACCGCCGTGGCCGACAACAGCCCCGGCGACGGCTGCGGCTGGCAGGCCGCCGTGCGGGTGGACGACGCGCGCTTCGCACCCGCGTTCACGCTCACGTGCGGCGCCGCCCTGTCGCTGGCGATGTGGGAGCGGCATGCGTTGCAACCGGCGGCCGAGGCGCATTGGGGCCAACCCGTGGCACGCATTGAGCACTTCGGAAGCTACGCCTGCCGCAACGTGCGCGGAGCGAGCGGCGAAGGGGGCCGACGCAGCCAGCATGCCACCGCCAACGCGTTCGACGTGGCTGGCTTCCGCCTGCAGGACGGCCGCCGGATCAGCCTCGTCAACCACTGGGACAGCGAGGGGCCCGAAGCCCCGTTCCTGCGCGAGGTGCGCGACGGCGCCTGTCGGTTCTTCAAGGGCACGCTGAGCCCCGACTACAACGCGGCGCACCGCGACCACTTCCACCTGGATCGGGGGCCCTACCGGATCTGCCGGTGAGACAGGTAGAACGGCGGGTACAGCGCCTGATCAGGGCTGATAGCAGGCGCCAGCAGCATCGTGATGAATGCCGATCAAGTCACCACCAGATCCACCCCAGGCGCCACCACCCGTGAGGACAAGGCACCCCTCGCCTTTGTAGAGGACTTGCATACGGCGCGCATCATTGCCGAAGTAGAAAGGTATCCAACGCTTGCCAGATTCATAGGTATGCAGGCGATCGGGAGAGCGTTCCATCACCGATTGAACTTCGTCCATGTCCATGCCGATTTGCAGGCGGCTGAACTTGCTGCCTGGCCGAGGTTGGCCGGTAACCTCGCCCTGATAAGAGCCGTCCCGCGACTTGACGGTTCTGGAGTCGGACGAGGCGGGGGCGCTGGAAACAACGGGTGCGGCGGCGGGTGCTGAGGCGGGGGTAGGCGCCTGCTTTGCAGCACAAGCGGCAAGAAATGCAACAGCGGAGACCAGGATGAGCTTGGTGATTTGCATGGTAGGAAGATGGACAGAGAGGCGATGTGCCGCTTGCGGCGCCCAAGGCTTTTGACGGAAACCGGCCTTGTTTTTTGAGAGGCGGTGGAGCTTACAACCGAACGGTCCTACGAGCGCGCCATGGTCTATGGATTCGCACTCTGTCGTGTTTGAGTTAGTCCGATTCGTCTCTATGAAGCGTTGCTAATGCAAGCTCCAAGGCAATGCGCCGAGCACTCATCTCCGCCCTGCGCGACGCTCCTCGCGCAACATGAAGAGGTAGAGCCCCTCCACCTTCTCGCGCGCCCAGGGCGTCTTGCGCAGGAAGCGCAGGCTGGACGGGATGCTGGGATCGAGGTTGAAGCAGCGCACCGGAATGCGCTCGCCCAGGCCGTCCCAGCCGTAGTGCTCCACCAGCGCGGTGACGATGGCCTCCAGCGTCATGCCATGCAAGGGATTGCGCGGCTGGGCTGGCACAGCGCCTTCACTCATGCCAGCGCCTTCTCCAGCGCGTCGACGAACATGGCCGGCACGTCGAAGCCGGTCTGCTGCTGGATCTCCTGGAAGCAGGTCGGGCTGGTGACGTTGATCTCGGTCACCTTGTCGCCGATCACGTCCAGCCCCACGAGCAGCAGGCCGCGCTCGGCGAGTTTCGGGCCGATGGCCCTGGCGATCGCCCAATCGCTTTCCGAGAGCGGCATGGCCACGCCCTTGCCGCCAGCCGCCAGGTTGCCGCGGATCTCGCTGCCCTGTGGAATCCGCGCCAGGCAGAACGGCGCGGCCACGCCACCGATGACCAGCAGGCGCTTGTCGCCATCCACGATCTGCGGCAGGTAGCGCTGCACCATCACGCTGGTGCTCCCGCCCTGGTTCAGCGTCTCGATGATGGAGCCCAGGTTCATGCCGTCAGGCCCCACGCGGAAGATGCCCATACCGCCCATGCCGTCGAGCGGCTTGAGGATGATGTCCTTGTGCTCGGCGTGGAAAGCGCGGATGGCGGCCGGCAGGCGCGTCACCAGCGTGGGCGGTGCGAACGAGGCGAACTCCATGAGCGCGAGTTTTTCCGGATGGTCGCGCAGCGCGCGCGGGCTGTTGAACACGCGCGCGCCTTCGCGTTCGGCCTGCTCCAGCAGATGGGTGGCGTAGAAGAACTCGCTGTCGAACGGCGGATCCTTGCGCATGAGCACGGCGTCGAAGCTGTGCAGCGGATCGCGCACTTCGGCGTTGGTCTTGAACCAGGTGTGGGCATCGCCGGTGAGGGTGACGTGCCGCGCCAGCGCGGTGACCGGGTGGCCGCTCTGCCATTGCATCTGCTCGGGCTCGCAGGTGGCCAGCGTGTGGCCACGCTTCTGCAGCTCGCGCATCATGGCGAAGGTGGTGTCCTTGTAGATCTTGAAGGACTCGAGCGGGTCGGCAACGATGAGGATTTTTTTCATTCGGATGGCTTCGAGGATTTGAGCCCGTACTGTTGCACAAACAGCGCGATCGCGCCGGCCACCACGCCCCAGAAGGCCGAGCCGATGCCGGCTATGACCACGCCGCTGAGCGTGACGAGGAACGTGATGAGCGCGGCCTCGCGGTGCGCCTCGTCCTTGAGCGCGGCGTGCAGGCCGCCGCCGATGCTGCCCAGCAGGGCGATGCCGGCGATGGCCATCACGAGTTCTCGCGGGAAAGCGATCAGCAGGCCGGTGATGGCGGCGCCGAACAGGCCGATGAGCACATACAGCGCGCCGCAGACCACGGCGGCGGTGTAGCGCTTGTCGCGGTCGGTGTGCGCCTCGGGACCCATGCAGATGGCGGCCGTGATGGCGCTGAGGTTGAGCGCGAAGGCACCGAAAGGGGCGAGCAGCAGGGTGGTCACGCCGCTCAGGGTGAGGATGCGGGAGATCGGCATGTCGTACCCGGCCGTGCGAATCGCCGCCACGCCTGGCAGGTTCTGCGAGGCCATGGTCACCACGAACAGCGGCAGCGCGAGGCTGGTGAAGGCGGCAAGGCTGAAGGCCGGCAGGGTGAGCACCGGCCGCGCGAGCTCGAAGGACACCGCAGCCCCATTGAACTGCCCGTGGGCCACCACCCAGGCGACCCCCACCAGCAGCGTGATGGGTACCGCATAAAGCGGCAGCAAGCGCCGGCCCAGCAAATAGGCCAGCAGCATCAGCGCCACCATGGAGAGCTCGGTCTTCGCGGCGTCGAATGCCTGCAGCCCGAAGCGGGCGAGCACACCGGCGAGCAGGGCCGAGGCGATGGCCATGGGAATCCGGTTCATCACGCGCTCGAACCAGCCGGTAGCGCCCACCAACACGATGAGGACGGCACTCGCGATGAAGGCACCCACCGCGTCGGCCATGGAGAACCCCCCCGCCAGTCCCGCCGTGGCCAGCACTGCGGCGCCCGGCGTGCTCCAGGCGATCATGACCGGCTGGCGCAGGATCAGCGAAGGAACGATCGAACTCAAACCCATGCCCAGCCCGAGCGCCCACATCCAGGACGTGACCTGCGCCGGCGTGGCACCGAAGGCCTGTGCAGCCTGGAAGACGATGGCCACCGAACTGGTGAAGCCGACCAGCACAGCCACGAAGCCGGCGGTGGCGGCGGACAGGTTCACATCGCGGAAGAAGGACATCGCGCGATTGTGCCCGGCGGTTCACCGGTCCTCAGATCTCCACTTTGGAACCCAGCTCGATCACCGCATTGCTCGGCAGGTTCAGGAACTCCGCCGCCCCGCTGGCGTTGTGGTGCATCTGTGCGAACAGCTTCTCGCGCCACGGCGCCATGCCACTGCCGATGGTGGGCACCACCACGTCGCGCGAGAGGAAGTAACTGGTGGTCATGGGGCCCACTTCGCAGCCGCGTCCGCGCAGGGCTTCCAGCGCTTCGGGCAGGTCCAGGTCGTTCTTGAAGCCGTAGTTCACCGTCACCTGCCAGCAGTCGTGGCCCAGCGACTCGATCTGCAGCCGCTTCTCCAGCCCGATCCAGGGCACCTCGTGGCTGCGCACGGTGACGAACAGGTTCTGCTCGTGCAGCACCTTGTTGTGCTTGAGGTTGTGCAACATGGCGTTGGGCACGGTGCCGGCATCGGCGGTGAGGAACACCGCGGTGCCTTCGACGCGAACCGGCGGCGCCATGAACAGCGCGTCCAGGAAGCTCTCCAGTTCGATGGCGTCGGCGTGCTGCTTCTCGGCCATGAGCTCGCGGCCACGCTTCCAGGTCATCATGAGTGTGAACACCGCGCTGCCGATGAGCAGCGGGAACCAGCCACCGGCGAACAGCTTGAGCAGGTTGGAGCTGAAGAAGGCCAGATCGACGACGAAGAAGAAGCCGGTGGCGACCAGGCACATCCACAGCGGGTACTTCCAGCTGTAGCGGATCACGTAGAAAGTGAGCACCGTGGTGATGAGCATGTCCAGCGTGACCGCGATGCCGTAGGCGGCCGCCAGATTGGTGGACGACCTGAACATCACCACCGCGAGCACGATGGCGGTGAACAGGCCCCAGTTCACGAACGGCATGTAGACCTGCCCGGTGTGCTTCACGCTGGTGTGCTGCACCTTCAGGCGCGGCAGGTAGCCGAGTTGGATCGCCTGCTTGGTTACGCTGAAGGCGCCGGTGATGAGTGCCTGCGAGGCGATCACCGTGGCCAGGGTGGCCAGGATCACCAGCGGCAGCAGCATCCATTCGGGCGCCATGTTGAAGAAGGGGTTCTTCACCGCCTCGGGCCGCTCCAGCAGCAAGGCGCCCTGGCCGAAGTAGTTCAGCGTGAGGCAGGGCATGACCACCAGGAACCAGGCCAGGCGGATCGGCCGTTTGCCGAAGTGGCCCAGGTCGGCGTACAGCGCTTCGGCGCCGGTGACGCACAGCACCACCGCACCCAGGATGATGAAGGTGGTGCCGGGCTGTTCCCACATGAAGCGCAGCGCATGCAGGGGGCTGAGTGCACCCAGGATCTCGGGATGGCCCACGATCTGTGACACACCGAGCGCGGCGATGGTGAGGAACCAGGTGAGCGTGATGGGCCCGAAGAAACGGCCGATGCCGGTGGTGCCGCGCTTCTGCACCGCGAACAGGGCGAACAGCACCATCAACGTGATGGGCACCACGTAGTGGCGGAAGTGTGGCGAGATCACCTCCAGGCCTTCGACCGCCGAGAGCACCGAGATGGCCGGCGTGATGACGCCGTCGCCATAGAACAGCGCGGTGCCGAAGATGCCCACGGCCAGCAGGCCCTGGCGCAGCGCGGGCCGGTCCTTCACCGCCGTGGAGGCCAGTGCCAGCATGGCGATCAGCCCGCCTTCGCCGTTGTTGTCCGCGCGCAGCACGAGCGAGACATACTTCAGCGAGACGATGACCGTCAGCGTCCAGAACAGGATGGAGAGGATGCCGTAGACGTTGGCGTGGGTGAACGGGACATGGCCGGAGCCAAAGACCTCTTTGACGGCATACAGCACGCTGGTGCCGATGTCGCCGTAGACCACGCCAATGGCGCCCAGGGTGAGCGCCGCCAGTGACGACTTGGAAGCTGACACAAAACAACCCCGGCCTGTCGGCACGGGGTTCGGTTGTCGGGGGAACGCGATTTTGCGCCGGGCCACCCCGGCTTGTCTGCGGGCTCAACCCTCTAAAAAGGCGTCCGACGCAGAAATGTTGCGCCGCAGCAACTTACTCGTAGACCTCGGCGTCGGGGTCCGTCGCTTCCAGCTCATAGCTGGCGGCGAGCATGGCCAGGCGGCCGATCACGCCGTACATGTAGAAGCGGTTGGGCACGCTGGCACCGGGTTTCACGCCCGGTTGTGGCAACTGCGCGCTCTGCTCGAACGCCAGCGGCACGTAGCTGGAGCCGGGCGCATTCAGGTTCTCGTCCACGCCGCGATCGGCGTGCACGCGGTAGAAGCCACCGACCACGTAGCGGTCCATCATGTAGACCACCGGTTCGGCCACCGCGCTGTTGATGCGCTCGTTGGTCAGCACGCCTTCCTGGATGATGACCTCGTGCACTTCCTGCCCGGCCTGCCCCACGGCCATGCGCGCCTTGGTCTTGTCCGAGAGGTTGTCGATGTCCTTGGCGTCGCGCACGGTGAGGATGCCCATGCCGCCCGTGCCGTTGTCGGCCTTGACCACCACGAACGGCTTCTCGTTGATGCCGTATTCCTTGTACTTGCGGCGGATCTTGCCCAGCAGCGCATCGGTGCTGGAGCGCAGGCATTCCAGGCCTTCGTCGGCGTTGAAATCGACCTCGCCGCACTGGCTGAACATCGGGTTGATGAGCCAGGGGTCCATGCCCAGCAGCTTGCCGAAGCGCTTGGACACCTCTTCGTAGGCCTTGAAGTGCAGGCTCTTGCGCCGCGTGCCCCAGCCCGCGTGCAGCGGCGGCAGCAGGTACTGCTCGTGCAGCTCTTCCAGGATGCCGGGCACGCCCGCGCTCAGGTCGTTGTTGAGCAGGATGGTGCAGGGGTCGAAATTCTTCAGGCCCAGGCGGCGCTTGCTGCGCAGCAGCGGCTCCAGCGTGACCTTGTCACCGCCGGGCAGCTCGATGGTCTTGGGCGACTTGATGTCGTTCGAGAGCGAGCCCAGGCGCACGTTGAGCCCGGCCATGTAGAAGATGCGCTGCAGCTGCGCGAGGTTGCTGAGGTAGAAGGTGTCGGTGGTGCTCTCGGGCACCAGCAGCAGGTTCTTGGCCTCGGGGCAGATCTTCTCGATGGCGGCCATGGC
>VFQP010001986.1_pt1 | contig 24384 bp, 18 predicted proteins | sample 3512351 | NCBI WGS metagenome assembly VFQP01 (sample SAMN10412372, study PRJNA504923) | tailings metagenome | isolation source: Relicate 1 Philex TSF1 revegetated site | place: Philippines: Tuba, Benguet | collected 2017-08-29
AGAAGTCGTATCCGTTCCTGTTTTTAATGAAACAGATCTCAGGGAATTTGTTTCAGCATTTGTACGGTTCTGGCCGGAAGCAACTCCTTTTTTTAAACTATGCGTTGCAGAAATTTTCAAATCTGCAGATTCCTCAGAACTACTATCAGAAGAGTGAATAAGAGAACTTTTATCTCCTGAAAGGTTTGGCTGATTTGTCGATACATCTGCTGATAATGAAGCATTGTGCTGTTGATCGGATAATATTTCCGATTGATTGATTTGGTGTGATTGTTCTTCTGTTTTTTTATTCTGAACCCAATAAACGATTCCAACCGTCGCTGCAATGGAGAGCACGCCGGCAATCGTAAACTGTTTGATTCGCAGATTTCTGAAATACGATTTCCCGACCCGCTGAACCATAACACGTTGTGAAGCCCGTTTTGCTGCCGACCGAATCAATTGGTGTAATTCCAATTCTTCTCTTAAAGCAGCATTTCCGGCCAATTCCTGTTCAAAAGCAATTCTTCCTTCTTCCGAAAGTTCATTTTGCAGGTAGCGCTCGATCAGTTGATTCCAATTCGTTTCCATGCTTTAAAGTTTAATTGGTTCAACCTGTAATTCGTTTTCATTGATCAATTCTTTTGCTTTCTGCAAGCAGCGGTATTTTTGTGCTTTCGCAACTTTGTCGTTTCGAAGTCCGATCTTTTTGGCAATATCCACCATATTCCATCCCAAACCGTAGAACAACTGCAACAATTCCTGGCATTGCGCGCCCAATTTTCCCAAGGTAGATTCCACTTCCCGAATCTTCATTTCTTTTTCCATCCATTGATCTTCCTGCGCAGGAAGTTCTATTTGCAATTCAGTTGTTCCGTTCTTCTGCTCTTTCCTGGCTTGATTGTACCACAATAATTTACAGGTATTCCGCACGTAGAAAAACGGTTCTACCGTCAATTCAAAATCGGATGATTCTCTTTTCCGGACATAAATCAACAACGCTTCCTGAAAAATATCTTCCGCACTCAGCGAATCGCAGCCCAAAGTCTTCAGAAACTTCCGGACATCCGGCCATTTCCGATAGAGCTGCTTCAATTCCTGTTGTATGTTTTGAGGTTCAATCATGAAGGCATTTTGATTCTAATGTGGCAAAAATGAAAAGGTAAACAGTTTCATTCAAAATTATTCAATTTTTAATTGAATAGATTTCGGATTATCTGATTCATTTTAAATTGATTTCCGAACAATAAAACTTCCGGTTTTTCATTATTCGCAATAAAACAAATCAGATGACATCCCTGGAAATCATCAGTGTAACAGTAATTTACTTCATTGCCCCCATTTGCGGGTTGATCGGATTTTTGCATCTCTGTGAGAAGATGAAAAAAGAAAAAATAGCGAATTCTCCGGTAGAAGAGCTTTTCGGAATTTTCTGGATCTATGGAACTTTGTTCGTTGTTTTCTTATCTGCTTTGTTCTGGGGCTGGTCGGGAGTGGCTTTGTTGGGAATGATTTTCCTGATTTTTGTTGCTCCGTTTCTGATGGCCTGGATTTCGATTCGTTTGAGAAATAAGAAAGGGATTTCGAAATACCATTTATTCGTTTTGAATGCGGCGATGCTTTATTTCGTGGTACTTCCGGTGTGTTTGGTGGTGTTGTATTTTGTTGATTAGTACAAGATATGTTAATTATGTTCTTTGCCATTGCCGCAAAGAACCAAAAGTCTAGGTCTGTATTCGAAAATCTGAAAAGTACACGGCATTGCGCGAAAGCATTTAAAACTCGCCCGGCAGCTCGCTTGCCGGACTCAAACAGGAAATGCTTTTTTTCGCTCCATTTGTTTCTTTTCGACGATTTTCAGCATAAGGACCATTTTGAATTTGCTTCGAAACAACTAATCGACTTACACTGAAATTATTCTTTGAAATAATTGCTAGATTTGGTCACTGAAACATTAACAATTTTGTACCAACTCCAGAGTAGTAAACACTATTCTCTTCTAGGAAGAAGCTACTTCACTAAATTCACATTTCAATGAAAATTACCAAAGTTGATATCCCTAAAAATCAGGAATCAAATGATGGATTAGAACAAATCAAGATGGATCGACTTGGTTCCGTCGTTTTAATTGCCGGAAAGAATGGTTCTGGAAAAACCAGAATTCTTAACAAAATATTTGACCTACTTAATTCGAAACCAGCTAAAACGTATGTTGATCAAATACCTTCTAGAATTCGAAATTCTGAAGCAATTATTGAAACATATACAAAACAGCTTACTGAACTGAAATCTACTGTTTTAAATCCAATTGACCAAACGGAATCACAAATTCAATCTCATCAGCGACGAATCGAACAGGAAGAAAGGTCAATAAAAGAACATAAAGAATTACTTCAAAAAACATCTCTTGTAGAAACTGATATTCAATCTGATTCCTATTCTTTTGTAAAATTTGTCCCTAAAAGTTTAAGCTTAATTGATTGCAATGAATTCAACAAGAGTCAGATGCTTAGTCAAGCATCAACAGTTGAACTAATCGGAATAAATAATTTACCCGGAGGTGTATTTGCGAAAATACAAGTAATCCAAGATAAATGGTTTAATGCGACACATCAACATAGTCAAGTTACCGAACCTGAAAAAACAAAAGCTATTGCTGATTATGAAAAACTTCAAGATATTGTTGATGTTTTTTTAGGCACAAAAATTACTCGAACAATTAACGACGAAGCAACATTATTTGGATTTCCATTAGGACAATCCAATTTATCGGATGGACAAAAAATACTTTTGCAATTTTGCTTGGCAATATATAGTCAGGAAACGGCTTTAAAAGATCTCATTTTAGTCATGGATGAACCGGAAAATCATCTTCATCCCTCTATAATCATTGAAACAATTGAACGAATTCAAAAATGTGTAACAAACGGTCAAATTTGGATTGCGACTCATTCAATTCCTTTGCTTGCTCATTTTGATCCTTCACAAATCTGGTTTGTAGAAAATAATGAGATTAAACACGCTGGAAAAATTCCTGAAAAAGTACTTTACAGCTTGCTGGGAAATGAAGAACGAGTAGGAAAACTTCAGGACTTTATTAGTCTACCATCTCAATTGGCAACAAGCAGGTATGCATTCGAAAGTCTTTTTGAACCAAATTCAGTAATGACTAGTTCTTCAGATTCACAATCACTCCAAATAAGACAAGACCTTTTGGAATTATCAAAAAATGGGAAAATTCGCATTCTTGATTATGGTGCCGGAAAAGGTCGATTGATTAGTAATATGACTGACTTGGATAATAATGATCAAAACAAACTAATTAGTATTATTGATTACGTCGCATATGATGAATATTCAAATGATAAACCCCAATGTGAAGAGTCATTAGCCAAAGCTTATGGAAATAGTAATAAGAGATATTATAACAACTTTACAAACTTATTCTCTGATTATGATAAAGAAAGTTTTGATATCGTCATCATGTGTAATGTTCTTCATGAAATTGATCCAAAAGATTGGTTAACGTTGTTTCAACCAAATGGTACTATATCAAAGTGTCTTAAAGAAAATGGAGTATTACTTTTAGTGGAAGATCACCAAATTCCTATTGGGGAAAAGGCTTATCAAAAAGGCTTTTTGGTTTTGGACACCCCTCAATTAAAAGATCTGTTTAAAATAACTGAAACAGATAACGATTTTGAGTTTTCGGATCTTAGAGGTGATGGAAGATTAAAGGCTCATAAAATCCCAAGAAGACTTTTAAATCAAATTGATGAAACTTCCAGAATCGAAGCGATCAAATCAATGTCCGACACAGCAAGAAATGAAATATTAAGAGTCAGGGGAGCCGAAAAAAATTACAAAAACGGAACATTACATGGTTTTTGGACACAACAATTCGCAAACGCACAATTAAATCTCGCTGAGTTATCAGGAAGTAAATAGTTTAAAATTCCTTAATTCTCACCCAACATTCGTCCGGTACATTTGATTTTTAGGTATCTTTTATGAAAACAAATTTTATGGATGTTGTTGACAATATTGAATTAACATACTTAAGCATCTCAGATTACGAAGCATTGAAAGAAGCCATGGTGGAATCTTACACCGGGCTGGCAAATCCTTACTGGACGCGGAAACAGGTGGAAACACTCATCAACCAGTTTCCTGAAGGACAGGTTGCCATCAAAGTAAACCAGCAAATTGCAGGCGTGGCGCTTTCCATTATTGTGGATTCGTCCAAATTCGAGCATTTACACACGTACAAGCAAATTACCGGGAATTATACCTTCAAAACACATCGTCCGGACGGAAATGTACTTTACGGGATTGATGTGTTTATCAAGAAGGAATTCCGCGGTTTACGTTTGGGGCGCCGTTTGTATGACTACCGCAAGGAACTGTGCGAGAAACTGAACCTGAAAAGCATTGCTTTCGGCGGACGGATTCCGAATTACCATCATTATGCGAAAGACATGTCGCCGCGGGAATACATTGAAAAAGTGAAACGGAAAGAAATTCATGATCCGGTGCTTGATTTTCAGATGTCGAACGATTTTCACCCGTCTAAAATTCTGAAGAATTACCTGGAGGGCGACGCACATTCGAAAGATTATGCCGTACTCCTGGAATGGGATAATTTGTATTACGAAAAAAAGAGCGAAGCTCCGAGTGCCATCAAAACAGTTGTTCGTCTAGGACTGATTCAGTGGCAGATGCGTCCCTACTCAAACATGGAAGACCTGATGCAGCAGGCAGAATACTTTGTCGATGCAGTTTCCGGTTATCGCTCGGATTTTGCATTATTTCCGGAGTTTTTCAATGCGCCGTTGATGGCGGAAAACAACCATTTATCGGAACCGCAGGCTATTCGCGAACTGGCGAAATACACGCATGATATTGTGCAGCAGTTTTCCAAACTGGCGATCAGTTACAACATCAATATCATTACGGGAAGTATGCCGGAAATACAGCACGACCGCTTGTTTAACGTCGGATACCTGTGCCACCGGGACGGAAGAATCGAACGTTTTGAAAAAATTCATGTCACTCCTGATGAAGTCAAAATCTGGGGAATGGAAGGTGGAAATCACCTCGAAGTATTCGATACGGATTGCGGAAAAATCGGTATCCTGATCTGCTATGACGTGGAATTCCCGGAGTTGAGCCGTTTATTGGCCGGCGAAGGAATGGATATTCTGTTTGTTCCTTTCCTGACGGATACACAAAACGGGTATTCACGCGTGCGCAACTGTTCGCAGGCCCGCGCCATCGAAAACGAATGCTACGTCGCTATTGCCGGAAGTGTCGGGAACCTGCCGAATGTGCACAACATGGATATTCAGTATGCGCAGTCGATTGTGTTTACTCCCTGCGATTTTGCCTTTCCTTCCAACGGAATCAAGGCGGAAGCTACTCCGAATACCGAGATGATCCTGATTGCAGATGTCGACATTACCTTGCTTCGTGAATTGAATCAATTCGGTTCGGTCAGAAACCTCAAAGACCGGCGAACGGATATTTATGATTTGAAGAAGAAGAAAAAACGGGAATGAGTAAATTCTAATTACGAATTACGAATTACGAATTACGAATTACGAAATCAAAATAATTTGGAATTCGGAATTAGGCATTCGTAATTAATAAAAACTATTTTGGTCTCATTATTGCATTGAATTTTGCCAAACAAAAACATATGAAAAATCTAATTACATTCCTACTTCTCTTTTTTGCTTCAAATGGTGCAAATGCTCAATTAGTTTATTCTGTCGACTATGAATCCCAGGCAGACGTGAAGGTCTTTGTTGTTCAGTACGAATCGCAAGCCGACCTGAAAGTTTACAAGGTCAAATATTCTTCTCAGGCAGGTGAAAATGACGGAACCTGGTTCTTCACCGATTACCAGAGTCAGGCGAAAAAGACCGTTTATTTTGTGAATTATGAAAGTCAGGCTGATTTGAAAATTTTCTTCGTGGAGTACGAAAGCCAGGCAGGCTGGATCAATAACAGCAAGAAGCCTTTGATGTATTGATATCGGGACATTAGGATTTTAAGACTTCAGGATATCAGGACTAATAAATTTCTAAGTCCTAATATCTTAAAATCTGGATGTCTTAAAGTCCAATTTACTAAATTCGCGGCATGTCCTGGATAAAAAATTGGGTTAAATATCACTTCAGCAAACGCATTCACCGCGACAAACTGCATCCTTCAGTTGGAATTCAGCAGCGCGCACTCATGCAGCAATACCTGGTTGCTCAGGCAAATAAACAAGTTCCGGACTTTCGAACAACCGGATTCAAGGTCTTTTCGCAATTTGAAGAGGATGGACTGTTGTTATTTCTTTTTTCTTTGATCGGCGAAGGAAGCAAAACCTTTATCGAAATCGGTTCGAACGACGGAATCAACAGCAATTGCAGCAACTTAGCCATTCACTTCGGCTGGTCGGGATTGTTTTTCGAAGGAGATTCCAAACTGATCAAACGCGGAGAGAAATTCTATTCTAAAATTCCAACACCGTATCACCCGAAGCCGAAATATATCCAGGCGATTATCAAACGTGAAAACATCAATCAACTGGTTGAAAAAGCAGGTTTATCCGGGGAAATCGAGTTATTATCTATTGATATAGACGGAAACGATTATTGGGTTTGGGATGCCTTGACAGTGGTTCAACCCAAAGTCGTCGTTATTGAAACACATACTGAATTCGGAACGGAAAACATCGTAGTTCCTTACGATCCGGATTACATGTATCCCGGAAAACATCCGGTTTATCACGGAGCAAGTGTTGTTGCCATGAACAAACTGGCCGAAAAGAAAGGCTATCGTTTGGTCGGAGCAAGTGATTTAGGAATTAATCAAATATATATCCGAAAAGATTTACTTTTGGAAGAGCTTCCTACTATCTCACCCGAATCAACTTTGTGGCATCCGAAAGCAAAAGCCGGGCAAGCAAAGTTCGAGGAAATCAAAAATTGGGAATATTTAAAAGGATAGGATATTATGGAGACACTATTTTCAAAAGAAGCTTTGGATAAAAGCATCGAGCGCATTCAGAAATTACAGCCAAATCAACAACCTATTTGGGGAAAAATGAACACTTCCCAAATGTTGGATCACTGTAGTGAGACTATGAAGGTTGCCCGCGGACAGAAAGAATTGAAACGAATCTTTTTAAGTTATGTGTTGGGGGGAATGATGAAAAAATCATTCTACAACGACAAACCGGTTCCTAAAAACAGTCCGACACATAAAACATTTATCATCACAACCACTTCTGATTTCGAGAAGGCGAAAAAGGAATTAATCGATCATTTGACTGCTTTCCAGGAAGGCGGAATCGAAAAATGCACCGCCGCTCCCCACTCTTTCTTCGGGAATATAACCAAAGAACAATGGGGAATGGGAATGTACAAGCATTTGGATCATCACTTACAACAATTCGGAGTCTAAAATGGAATTTATCGATCAGGCATTGGACGATTACTGCTGTGAACACACAACGGCAGAATCCGCATTATTGGCAAAACTGAACCGCGATACGCATGTCAATGTTTTGCAACCGCGCATGTTAAGCGGGCATTTCCAGGGGCGTTTACTGAGTTTACTCTCGAAAATGATTCGCCCGGAGCGCATCCTGGAAATCGGAACATATACCGGTTATTCGGCACTTTGTATGGCGGAAGGTTTGACTGAAACCGGGAAAATCATCACGCTGGACATCAATGCCCAACTGGAAGATTTTGTTCGTTCCTATATTTCCGAAAGCGAGTATGCTTCAAAAATCGATTACCGCATTTGCAATGCCATGGAAGAAATTCCACAGCTTGACGAACAGTTTGATCTCGTTTTCATCGATGCGGATAAGATGAATTACATCAATTATTACCACCTCGTTTTCGACAAAGTGAAACCTGGAGGATATATTTTATCGGATAATGTTTTGTGGTCCGGAAAAGTTGTTCAAACAGAAGGAAAAATCGATAAAGACACGCAATTACTGAAAGATTTCAATGATTTGATCCACCGGGATGAGCGCGTTGAAAATCTCTTGCTTCCGATCCGTGACGGGATTATGATTGCCAGAAAAAAATAAATGATCAATGATCTAATTATAAATTATCAAGATTGGGCTCTTTTATGATGATCCAATCTTGATAATTGTCGCCTGGATAATTTCTACCTCCTTAAGTTGGTCTGATAACCGCTTTTTCTTTTTCCAATTCCACGTCATTGGCTTTGCTTTTCGACACGAATTTTCCTTCTTTGAATTCATAGGTCAATAAGTCGTAGCCGCTGTAAAGTGAGCTGACCCCCACATTTTTGAATGGAAGTGCTATTTTAAGTACTCCCGTAAACTCTTTTCCGTTGACATAAAACGTCAGAATTTCCAGGTTACGAAGAAACTTGCTGTATTCCAGGAACACATCATCCGTTTCGACCTTTTTCCGGTCCGCAACATAGTAATGAACGACTTTGTAAGTATTCTTCGCGTCAATTTTCTTAGGAATGGCTTTTGTGGTCAGGAGTAATTTTTTCTTTTCCGTTACGATGTTTTCCGGGCAAATACTGAAATAACTTCTTCCGACCTTTTCTTCCTTGCAATCTGATTGCGCAAAAAGTGCATTAGAAAAGAAACTGCTTAAGACCAAAAAGCAAACTTGAATACTGAATAACCGAACTTTCATGGATGTGATTTTTCTTTTTTTAAATGTAATGATAAACGCAGACAATCTGCCAAAACTGCTTCCAAATCAGAAACCAGATTTTTTGAGAGAACAAATATTACGCCAACCTTGGACTTAGAGGATTCAATTGAAAATGGAAAAATTGAGAAGTTATTTAATTAAATCAATTTGAACATATGAACTATTAACATACTCAGCTTGTCGATTATGAACATTTCATACGTGAGAATCAAGAGATACAGGAGATTTTTTTCGCAACAAAATGAAAAAAAGAGTAACCTTTTCGCTGAAATTACGATATAGTCATTTGGGCATAATCTTTGCCCGCCAGAACTGTATTTATAAAACTTATGTGGAAGAACTACTTATTAATTGCGGGAATTACGTTGGTTTCCATTCATTCATTACATGCGCAGGACGAAGATCCTTCTTGTCTGCCTCCATCCAAAAAAACACTCAAACTGATTGAAGCCGGCAAAAATGCTCCGGATGCCAGGACCGCCGCTGAAAATTTCAGTAAAGCAATGGAAGCCGAGCCGGATAATGCGGCCGCATATTTCGAATTCGCATTATACGCTTACAATTCCGGGGTGAAATCCTATGAAACATCAGCGAACCCGGCAATGGGTGACCGCAGTTTTCAACGGGCGGAAGAATTATTTGAAAAAGCCGCAGAATTGTGCCCGGATTATCATTCCGATATGTATTACTACCTCGGAGTCATCAATTATACGCAGGAACAAAAAGACATCGCAACCAAGTGGTTTCAAAAATTCGTTGCATTCAAACATTCCGATAATTCCCGTTACGGAGCAACTTATACCAAGCAATTGAGCGATGTAAAAGCACTTTTGGCGACTGAAAAGGAAGAAAAAGATATGTTGAGTAACGTTGTTCCTTTCAACCCGAAAAAAGTTCCGAACGTATCAACAGGAAATGACGAATACTTCCCGATGATTTCTCCCGACAACTTGTTGATGTTCTATACCCGCAAACAGGATTTGAAAAATCTCGGAGATATCGTTTCCAATATCCAGGAGGTCTACACCTACTCTATCCGAACGGATGAAGGTTTGTCTTTCGACGCCGGAAAAGCGTTCCCGAAACCTTTTAACAACGGAACCTTCCAGAGTTATGGTGCTGCAACAATGTCTGTCGACAACAAGGAAATGATCATTTGCGCCTGTAAAAAGACGGAAGTAAAAGGCCAACCCTACATGAACTGTGATTTGTATTCGACAACCTACCAGAAAACCGGACCGAATCCTTCGGATTATCAATGGTCGGAGCTGATTAATTTAGGTCCGAAAATCAATACTCCCGACGGCTGGGAAGGACAACCTTCTATGTCGGCTGACGGAAACACCTTGTTTTACACTGCAAATCGCGCCAGCACAAGAGATAACGATGTCTTCATCGTGAAACGAAATGCCGACGGAACCTGGGGAGCACCACGACCTTTTGATGAAATCAACACAGCCGGAAAAGATAAAAGCCCGTTCCTGCACCAGGATAGTGAAACGCTTTACTTTGTCTCCGATGTTTCGGATGACCGCAAAGGAGTTGGAGGTTTGGATATTTTCTACATGCGCGAAGAAAACGGAGCATGGAGCAAACCGAAGAACATCGGTTACCCGATCAACTCCAAGGAAGACGAATTGGGCGTTTTCGTTTCAACAGATGGAAAACTGGCTTATTTCTCTTCCAAACAGCAAGGAAACTGGGATATTTATGGTTTCGAATTGTATGAAGAAGCCCGCCCGAAACCGGTTACGATCATCAAAGGAGATTTGAAAGATCCGGAAGGAAAACCGATCGAAAATGCAACGATTGAAGTTTCTTATGAGAATTCGGATAAAGTAGACCAGGTTCGTGTAAACGGAAACGACGGAAAATTTGCTGTTGTTGTTAAAACGGAGAAACCTCAGGACATCATGGTTTCAGTTAAAAAAGATGGTGCTGCTTTCGATTCGAAACTGATCACGAAAGAAGAAATCGCGAAGAAAGAAAACCGCGTGAATAACAAACTGGAAGTAAAAGAGCTGAAAGTCGGTGAAGCCTATACGCTGAACGACATCTTGTACGATTACAATTCAGATGTACTTTCGAACAAATCGAAATTCATCCTGCGTGAGTTTGCCCGCTTCCTGAAATCAAATCCGACGATTAAAATCATGATTCAGGGACATACCGACAGCGACGGTGACGATGCAAAGAACCTAGATCTTTCCGACCGACGTGCCAAAGGAGTAAAAAATTATCTTGTTTCTTTGGGAATTGAAGAAGACAGACTTGAATCAAAAGGTTACGGAGAATCCAAACCAAAAGTTGCCAACGATACAGCTGAAAACAAGGCGAAGAATCGTAGAACGGACTTCTTAATCCAGGGAATGTAGTTTTTTTAATTATCAATGAAGAAATTTAAAAATTATCAAGGTTGGAGTTTGTTTAAGACTTCCAATCTTGATAATTTCTATTGATTGATCACCTTAAAAGTCGTTCTTCGGTTCTTCTGATGCAATGCTTCCCGTTCAGCTTTTACTTTCAGGGCTTCAATATAAGCTTCCGTTAAGAGAATTGGTTTTCCGTTCGCATCCAAAACCGGTTTCTTATCCGGCCCGTACAATTGATTCGGCTGTGTTTCTCCATATCCTTTCGGGATCAAACGCGACGGATCAATTCCTTTTGAAACCAGGTAATCCACACAGGATTTTGCTCTTCGCTGGGAAAGGTCGAGGTTGTAAATATCTTTTCCGCGGGCATCCGTGTGCGAATTGATCTCTACCGAAATGTTGTTGTTCAGCTCCAGGAACTCAAATAATTTATCCAAAACAGCCTGTGAAGCAGGTCTCAATTTATCAGAGTTGAAATCGTATTCAATTCCTTCGATTTCAATTTCATCCTGTGGAATCGGTCTCAGGTAAAAATCGCGTGTGATGCTCGTTGTTTGCGTAATCTTGTTGGTATTTACACTCGTTGCATCGGCAAAATAATTCAGTTTTTGCGCCTTGATGAACAATTCGACCCCGTAAGTCAATTCTTTTTCGTAAAACCCGATTGAATCCGTAACGATGGTGTATGGCGGGAAAACTCCGCGCACATCTTTAAACGTCAATTTCGTATTCGGTAAAATCTCTTCCGTTTCTTTGTTGTAAGAATATCCGCTCAGGTAAATATGAATCGGTTCGTTGACCACTTCGTAAATGTCGTAGCAGCTTCCACCCTTGCACGGTTCCCGGTCGCTGGAGAAAAATCCTTTCGACAAACGGGAATCCCACATCATGTATGCATCGTCTTTGCTGGAATTAATCGGCATTCCCAAATTGGATGGAACGCTGAATGCCTGTGTTTCCCGATCGTAAAGCGACTTGAAAATATCCAAACCTCCCATGCTTCCGTGTCCGTTCGAGGAGAAAAACAAAGTCGATGAAACCTCATGGAAAAACGGTGTTACCTCATCCTGGTCGGAATTGATTAAAGCTCCCAGGTTTTCCGGCTGACCAAGCGTATTTCCGGCTGAATCAATCGCAATTTTCCAGATATCCATTCCCCCCAAACCTCCCGGGCGATTGGACGAAAAATACAAGGTGCGTCCATCCATCGAAACATACGGCTGGATGCTTTTATAGCCCGGGTAATTTACTGCTGAATCCAGTTTATACGCTTCAAAGAACTTGAAATTCATCATCCGCGCGAGGTAAATATTCTGCTCCGTGCGTTTTTCTTCGCTCCAACGGGTATAGAAAATCACGTTGTTGTTATTGAACGAACCTGCGCCGTCATTCTGAGCGCTGTTCAACGGCCGGCCGAAATTTGTTGCAGCTGACCAGGTGCTGTCTTCTTTCAGTTCCACCCAGTACAAATCACACAAATATTCGGATTGTTGTTTTTCATTCAGGATCACCCCTCCGGTTCTTGCCGATGTAAACATCAGTTTCTGATCTTTATCAAAATACATCGTCGCAAAGTTCGCTGTTCCTTTATTAAAAATCGCTGTATCTGCCAGTTTCACACTGACTTCACGTGTTTTATGGAGTTCTTCTTTCGCCAGGTGACATCCGGTCATCGCAACCTGAGCCGCGTGGATCAATTCATCGTCTGCCTGCGGAGAACGGATGTAGTCTTCAAATTTTTCAATCGCTTCGTCATACTTATTGTTGTTCATATAACTCTGCGCCAGGTAGTAACTGTCGTGCGGATAAGCCTTTTCGTCTGCCGTGCTTTTCAAATGTTTTTCTGCATTCGGGTAATCGTGCATGCGGAAATAACACCAAGCCACCTGGTGATGTAAGTATTGTTCCAAAGTCACTTTCAACGTACTGTCGACTTCTACTTTCGGTTTTGAAGTCAGTTTCCGGTTTGTAACCTGGATTTCATAGGGATAAACCATCGTTGAATTCGCCACGGAATCCGACAAAGCGAGTTTGTATTGTTCAACGGCATTCACATAATCCAGTTTATTGAAATGCTCATCGCCCAAATAGATATACATTTTTTTTGATTGTGCCAGTGATATTGCGGATATCACTAAAAACAACAAACAACTGATTGTAGATTTCATATTAACAACGAAATATTATAAACGCGGGCAGATTTTGTAATCAACCGGTTTTTGTTTTTTGTGGATGTAGGTAAAGGACAATTCAAATCCGCCTTTGCTTTTTGAAGCTGCTGTCAACGATGAGATATTGAAATCATAGCCCACTTTCACGATAAACTGCTCTTTCTTCACACCGATCGTCGCAATCATCGCATCTTTTGCTCTGAAAATGACACCTCCCAACACATAAGCTGAGCTTCCCTTCATGAAATAACCGGCTTCAAGCGCATAGGTCTGCTCGTGAAACTTCTTCTGATTCATGATCAATACTTTCGGAATCAGGTAGAACAGCTCCGTGATGTTTATGCGCGTTCCCAAATGCGTATACATACGAAGCGGCAACTTACTTTCTCTTCCGAAAAACGATTCATTCGGCTGCGTTAAATTGAACAATGAAACACCGATAAACGGATTCAATCTTGCCTGTGACTTGGAATAATAATACAAAGCACTTGCGTTCAGCATCGGGATAAACTTCGACTGTGCTCCGAAATCTTCTCCCGAAACGATTGTCTGATCGAATTCTCCGCCATTGTTCAAAGTATATTGATTATTGAAAGACAATAGCTGATATTCAATTGATTTTTGGGTAACACCACCCTGCAATCCGAAGTTGACAATATGGGTTTTATTCCTGTTCAGAGGAACATAATATGCTGCCGAAAGCAGGCCCTGGAATACGTTGAAATTTCCGGCTCCTGCTCTGAAGTTATTGAGCTGAATTCCAAAGCCCCATTTTTTAATCGGCATATCAAAACTCACCAATGCGGAAGTATACGGTTTGTAATTCACCGATTTCCATTGTGTTCTGTATTGTGCATGCACTCTGAAATCGCCTTCCACAACACCGGTTAAAGCTGGGTTCAAAAACAAAGGCGCTGCATCATACATCGATAAATGCGCATCTTGTCCGTAAGACAAACCGGTAAACAAAACGGCTAATAAACTAATCCTGAATCTCATGGCTTATCGAATTAAAGTTACGTCACCGGATTCCCTGACTACATAATTACTTCCCATATCTATCACAAATGTCCAGGTATAAACACCCAAAGGAACTGGTTCTCCTTTGTATGTTCCATCCCAGCCTATTTCGGAATCCGTTGATTCGAAAATCAACTGCCCCCAATTGTTATATACTTTAAAATCTACATTTTTGAAAGGTCCGCCGCGAATAATGAACACATCATTTTCCCCGTCTCCGTTCGGAGTAAATCCACTTGGAAGCACCGGAAGAAGTGCAATCGAAATGGTTTTGGAAACCGTATCCGTACAACCGATGTCATCCACAATCGTCAAAGTCACGACATAAACACCTCCGGCATCGTAACTGTGATTGGTGATTTCGGTATTATCCCCTTCTCCGTCTCCGAAATTCCATTGCCAGGAAACGATATTCCCGGGAGTTACATCCGTAAACGTAATGTCCTGCTCTACCAAGGCCGGATTCGGTGATGCTGTAAAAGAAGCTGTCGGAATGGCGTGGACATTGATCTGCTGGATCACCGTATTCGTACAACCGAAATTGGAAACGGCGGTCAAACTCACATTGTAGATTCCGCTGGAAGGGAATACAAAAGAAGGATTGCTTTGCGTGCTCGAGCCGATTCCGTTGAAATCGTAGGAATATGAGGTAATCGTTCCGGAGGAAATGAATGATGTATTTGTAAAATTGGTCGGATAAGACTCACATGCAATCGATGCATTGAAAGCCGGCTGAGGAAGCGGATAAACCGTTACCTGCTTCACCACTGTATCCGTACAGCCATTGCTTCCCGTTACGACCAATTGTGCATTAAAACTTCCGGCTGTTGTATAGGCATGTTGTGGATTTTGTGCAATCGAATTGGTATTGTCACCGAAAGACCAGGACCAGGAAGACAGTGTTCCTGAACTGACACTTGAAGCATCTGCGAAAGGCATATTACTTGCCTGGCACGTATTTGTAAACGTAAAGTCCGCTGTCGGGATTTTATTGAAAGTAATCACAATCGTATCCCTGTCCGGCGGACATCCGAAATTGGAGGTTGAAGTCAGAACCAAACTCACCGGTCCGCCGGAAACATCTCCGGCAGAAGGATCGTACAACCCGTTCAAGTAATTCGGTCCGGGAATAAACGTTCCTGTTCCCAAGGTAGACCAGGTTCCTGTTGTATCAGCCCCGACAATATGCCCGTTGAGCTGAACCAACTGGTTCTGACAGTACGTTTGATCGGTTCCTGCATTCACCTGTGGCGGAGAAACAAAGGTCACCCGCAATGAATCGTGCGCAATCGGGCAGATTCCGGTTGTAGACAAAATGATATCAATATACCCGTTGGTAACATCAACGGGAGAAATGCTGTAAAAAGTCGATAAGTTTGACGGATCTGCAATGGTTCCAAACCCGGAAGTTGTCCATTGTGTGGAAAATCCGCTGGAAACAGTTCCTGTGAGTCCTAAAGTGGCATTATTCGAACAAATGGAATCCATCGAAGTAATCGTTACCACCGGGAAGTCGATGATCTGAACCTGCAAACTATCATATACAGCCAAACAGTTCCCGTTGTTCGTTGATTCCAGGTACAAGGTCACCAAACCGTTGGAAATATCCGCTGTCGACAACACATAACTTGCATTCAGGTTGGTCTGGGAAGGAGAAAAACCACCCGTTCCGTTCGCCGTCCAGACTCCGGTATTTGTAACTCCGGAAATCACTGCATTCAACGCGACATCTGTGGTGTTTGAGCAAACCAGCTGATCTCCTCCGGCTTCGATAAAAGGAGCTTCCGTAAAGCGAATTACAACCGTATCCTGCTTATTCGGACAGGCAAAAAAGCTTCCTGCAGTTGTGTAAAACAACAACACGCTATCCGCAGCAATATCAGCCGGAGAAGGTGTATACGTCGTTGAAGGTGAAGCGCTGTTTCCGAAAGAACCTCCGTTTCCTCCGCTCCAGGTTGCAGCTGCCGCATACGAAAATGCGCCTGTAATCGGTACAGCTCCTACATTGTTCTTACAATACGAATCATCCGTTCCTGCATTTGCTACCGGTGATTGAATGAAATTCACCACCATGGTATCTCTTACCGGATCACAATTCCCGGTAGAAGTCAACAGGAATGTCAATGTTCCCTGCGCATAATCAGAAGCTGAAGGAACGTATGAGGTAGATAAATCCACCGAATTGACGAAGGTTCCTGCCCCATTTAAAACCGACCATTGACCGGTTGTTGTTCCTCCTTCCACCGAACCGTTCAGCAATACGGAAGGATCTCCGTTACAAAGCGTCGTATCATTTCCGGCTTTGACATATACTTTCCGGTTGAAAGAAGACATGTAGTGATAATAACATCCTGAACCTGCTCCACCGTTGATTACTCCCATTCCGAAGTATTCGCTTGAATTGGTAATCAGGTTGGATGAACCAACAGGAATACTTGCCGTACTGAATGTGATTTGCGCACCGCTCCAGAAACCACCTGTTCCGGGAACCGGATTAAAAGCAGAACCGGGAACAAGTGTTGCACTACCGTTCAGTAAAAAGTCGTTGATTGCTGCCGTAGGACATAAGATATTCAGGATAAATGTCTCGGAATTGGTTCTCGTAAAACTCACCTGGCTTGACCCTGCACAGTTGATCGGCGGAAGCAATGCTTCACCCAATTCACAACCGAAGCCACTTGCCTGGAGAACGTATACGTTTTTATCCGCGTCCACATAGGCCAATGTTTCTGTTGCCGTCAGTACATATTTCCAGGTATCTCCCTGGTTCAGAAGCTGTGAAAAAGTTCCCAAAGAAGTCGTCACAGTTACCGATGTAAAGTTTTGCGTTGCAACGATGAAAATTCCTTCCTGGGAGTTCGCAAACATGTTTCCGCGGTTGACAATGTAATTCGTTCCGACCACATCCACCGGAACAATCTGATCTCCCATCAAATCCCGGCAACCACCACCAGAGTTGGTCACCGAATCATCAGAAACGGTTACGGCAATCGGTTTATTGGCAACGACAATTGTTCCTCCGAGGTTATTTCCCGGAGTATTCGTTGCCTGTGAAGTATTTTCAACAGTGTATGTTTGTCCTTTATTCAGCACCACAGAATAGGTAATTCCCGCCGGATGCCCAACTACCGTTGCTTTTGGCGTGATCCAAACGGTTGTATTGTCTTCCGTTGCCACAATACAGATCATGGATTTCGGCTGAATCGGAGAATAGTTCCCATTTCCCCAACTGGTTTGGAAAGGACAGACAAACTCGGTTCCGACTGCATTTTGCCCCTTCAACGAATAGGTTTCCGGGTTATTGACGTTTGTTACAACTTCATAAACTACCGTAATCAGCGTATCCGCTTCAATTTTGATCCCGTAATTCAATATGTTGTCAGCAGGTTTTGATTCCAACGTATTGACAATTGAAGTCAGGAAATGAGAATTCAGGGAGTTTGCGGGAACTACAAAGGTAGAATCGTAGGTTCCGGCCGGTTGATATACCCGCACCGTTGTAGGCGAATTGAAAGTAGAAATTCGCAATGCCAATGGTGTATTTCCGGCGTGGCTTGGTGTGACCCATGGTGCCGCAAACCAGAAAACGGAATCAATCTGACCTTTACTTTCAAAAGATCCGACCGTAAAAATCAACGCTAACAGTACTATTATTCGACGTAATTTCATAAGCTCTAAATTCATCGTACTATTTATTCTTTTCGATTTCCTTCTGGAGATCTTCAAGAATACTATTATTCAATTTGTCATCTTCTTCTTCCAGCGAAGGTCTGTTTTTGGTAATGATGAAGGAAATTCCCACCTCATGAGAGCCCGCGCTGTATTTTCTGATTTTTGTATAGCTGTAATCATAGCCATACGTGATGCTCAAACGGTTTTTCAAGCGGATTCCAAGAAAGATTCCGATGGCATCGTTTGTTCTGAAATTCAACCCTCCAAAGAATTTGTCTTTATAGGACAATTGAGCCAGGATCGAAAGCTGAGAAGGAACCGGTTTGGTATACCGGAACAAAACCGCCGGTCTCAACTCCCAATTCTTCCTGAACTGGAATTTATAGGAAGTCATCAACGTGTAATGGAATTGCAGGTTCTGGTTGTAGGAAGACAAATTCAGATCTTTCCCGATCAGGTGGTCAATTCCCCCGCTGAATTCAAATTTATCGCTGTAGAGGCGAAAACCTGCATTGACATCGAATGCATTTCCGGAGTAAGTATTTCCCGTGAAAATCGGGTCTCCAGCATCAGCAACAACGGCATCGTACAAGCGAATGCGGTATTGCACAAAACCGGGACGAACTCCCAATCCCATTTTCCACTTCTTACTCATTTTGATCTGGTAACCGTAATTCACATAAATCCCGGTTCTACTCAGCAATCCTGTTTGTTCAGACAGAATCTGAACGCCGTATCCATGCTTTGCCCTGTTTTTGAAAGAACCATGAAAATTCAGATAGAAGTTTCGGGGTGCATCTTTAAATCCAACCCATTGGCTTCTGTTGAAGAAACTCACTTCATGGTAATTCGTGCTTCCCACGTAAGCAGGAGAATAATGCAGCGGATTTGCCAATACGTTTGTGAAAATACTTTGCTGTTGTCCGAAAGAAACGAAGAGCAAAACCACAAACAAGCCTGTAATAAAATGCTTCTTATTCATATCAGTCTCTTTTTCTTAACACCATTAATACTCCTTTGTAGATATCCGGGCTTGCATTCGCATTGAGCTGGATGACGAATAGGTAATTTCCATCCGGAACCGGCTGACCGTTAAACGTTCCGTCCCATGGTTCTTCATAGCCGTCGGAAGTGAAAATGGTCTGCCCCCATTCATTGTAAATCTCGATGTGTGCATTCGGATAGCCCAGTTTGAGGAAATCCAGTTCCCAAACATCATTCGAGCTGTCTCCGTTCGGGGAAATAACTGTCGGGATCAAGGTTGTGATCTCCGTTGTGACCGTATTGATGGCAATGAAACGAATGGCGCTATCCATACAACCCAAGGCGTTTGTGACCTGGAGAACGATGTAGTAATTCCCGTTCGAATAATACGTGTGGCTCGGATTCGTGGCAGCTGATGTGGCTCCGTCGCCGAAAGACCAGGAATAGCTCACCGCGTAATCCGATGTATCGATAAAGTTGAATACCGCACCGATATTCATTCCGCCGTTCGAGTTGTAATAGAATCCTGCATCCGGAAGCGGATCGATGACTACCGGGAGAACAATCGTATCCGAACAGCCGTTTGTGGTCGAAACAATATGTGTGACCGTGTAGGTTCCCCCACTGGCGAATTGCTGATTCACATTGGCCATTGCAGCAGATCCTTGTCCACCGAAATCGTAAAACCAGTAATTGATTGCATCGGAACTTGTGGAAGCATCCGTAAATGCGACTGTTACCTGGTTGTTCGGACAGGAATTGACTGTTGTGAAATTGGCTACCGGTTTATCAAAAACGGACACATTGATTGAAACCGTGTCTTTGCAACCGTTTGAATTCGTTACAATCAGCTCCACCGGATAGGTTCCGGAAGAAGCATACGCATAAGACGGGTTTGAAACAGAAGCTGTTTGTCCTGTTGCAAATTTCCACGACCAGTTGGTTAAAGTCCCTGAACCCGGAAGTGAGAAATCACTAAAGACATTCGGGAATCCTTCGCACACGTTTGTGGCACTGAAATTCGCAAAAGGAGGCGCTACAAAATTGATCTGCATGGCGTCCGAAACAACCGTACACGTTCCGTTATTCGTTGAAGTCAAGGTCAATACGACGCTTCCGGCGGAAACTTCTGCGGCTGTAGGCTTATAGGTTGCATTCATGGCAGTGTTGGAAGGAGTAAAAGCTCCTGATCCGCCACTCCAGACTCCGCCAAAAGGTCCACCGGTAACACTTCCGTTCAGCTGAACCATGGAATTATTCGAACACTTTAATTGATTCGGGCCGGCATCTACTTTCGGAGCGTTGTTGATCGATACATAAATACTGTCCTGTACCGGTAAGCAATTTCCATTAGATGTTGATTCCAGGTACAACCACACAAAACCTGCTGTCGTATCTGCCACACTTGGAATGTAGGTACAATTCAAAGAACTGTTATTCGGTGAGAAAATTCCGGTTCCGCTCGTCAGCCACTTCCCGGTCGTCGTTGGTCCGCTGACCGTTCCTGAAAGGGAAACATTGGAATTATTCGCGCAAACAATCAAAGTATCTGCTCCTGCCTGAACTACTGCTGCCGGTGTAAACAATACTTTCATCGTATCTGTTACCGTTGCACAGGAAACCGCATTCGTTGAAGTCAGTACAAATTCCAGCAAACCAGAGGAAATATCTGCAGCCGATGGAACATACATTGCATTCAACGTGGAGGCATTCGGTTGAAAAACACCGGTTCCGCTTGTACTCCAGATTCCGGTTGCGGCACCTCCGCTGATCATTCCGTTCAGCTGAATCACCGAGTTGTTTTCACAAATGGATTGATCCGTATTCGCATTGACAATCGGCGCCGGGGTAATTTCCAGGTACATCGTATCGCGCGCAGTCGGGCAAAAACCGGTTGTGGAAAGAATCACCCGGATCGGGCTGATCAATGTATCCAACGGACTCGGAACATAGGTATTCGGAACGGAATTCAATCCGTTCTGGAAAGAACCGTAACCGTTACTCGACCAGGATCCCGTTACTGCGCCACCACCAACGTTTCCGTACAAGGTATAACTCACATTGGCACAAACCGTATCATCCGCTCCGGCATGTGAAAAAGCCGTTGCATAGAAATCCGTATTGTAAGCATACATCGAACCGGTATTTGTACCACCGCCACTAATGGTTGCCATTGTAAAGATATCCGCCAGGTTTACGATCATGTTGTGACTGTTGACCGGAACCTGAGCCGTGTTGAAAAAGATTCGTGCTGCTTTGTATTGCCCCATGGTTCCCGGAACATTCTGAAACATTCCCGCTGTAATCAAACCGGAGCTTCCGTTTAAGAGGAAGTTCCCTTCGTATCCGCTTCTGGTCACCAATACAATTCCCAAGGAATCGGAACCTGAACGGGAAAAGGCCATGTTGTTATTTCCTTTACAGTTCAGACTCGGAACAATTGCCCCGTTCAATTCGCAACCGAAAGCTGAAACATGGTACACATAAACCGGTTTGCTTGCTTTGATGTAGAGAATCTCATCCGTCATCGGAATTTCCAGTGTTTCACTTGAATTGATCAGCGTAGAAGTCGTACTCGCTCCGGTTACATCGATATTCGAACCATTCTGAGTTGCCAGGACATAAATCCGGTCATTGGCAGATGTTCCTTTATAAATAGCATAATCCGTCCCGATAGAAGGTGTCGGAATCATCTGATCTCCGATCATATCCGAACAGGTTGATTGTACCAACTGGCCGTCAAACAAAGTAATTGCCACCGGTTTATTTGCTGAAACAATGGAACCTGCCAGCGAAGTTGCAGCCGATACATTTACATCGCGTGCGCTATAGGTTTGCCCGGCATTCAAAACTACCGAAAAGGTTGCATTTGCTGCATGACCTGTAATTGCGGTTCTGGGTGTGATCAGCACGGTGGTATTATTCGTTGATGCTACAATTTCGATTCCGGAATACGTTGCCGGTGAAGTGACTGCGTTATTCCAATGCTTTTGAAACGGTGTATAGAAATTCGTTCCCAATGCTTTTGAGCCTTTCAAACTGAAGCTTTCCTTGTTATTCGGCGCATTTACTTCGTACACCACATTGATCAGCCCGGTAGATGAAATCTTCAAGCCGTTGTTGGAAATCACGTCGCCATTCGGGCTTTCGATCTGGGCAATGAAGGAACTCAGGTTCAGGCTATCGCTTGAAAATGCAGGCATGCTAAGCGTTAAAGGAATGAATGCTCCGTTTGCAGGTTGCGAAACAGTAATTGTTGCAGCCTGGTCGTACGATTGAAAACGAAGCATGACGGGAACCTGTCCGACTCCGGCGGAAACATCAGGTGCTGCAAACCAAAAAACGGTATCTCTTTGAGCAACAGCGTAATTTTCCGAAAAAAGAAAGTACGCAAGCAGGAAAAGTTGTAAAAATCTGAACATAATTAGGTTATCTCAGTTTTGAGGCGCAAAGATAGTCCTTCATTACAGATTTTTAACTAAAAACAAAAAAGTGAAACATGCTATTCACACAACGAAATCCGGCTTTTAAAAATAAAAATCAGTTAGTTATGATTTTAACAGAAGGTGAAAAGCGCCAGAAATTGGTAACTAATTCGGGCGTTTGAACTAAAATTTAGCTCAAGAAATCTGAGTCAAGTAAACCTAATATGTTTGCTCCGCTATTACCCGGTTTCTCTTACTTTTTGGCATTGCCCCAAAAAGTAAGCAAAAAGGTCTAAGCCGGTACTCGAAAACCTGTAAACTACGCGTCATTGCGCGAAAGCATTCGAAACTCGTCCTACGGACTCAAACACCGAATGCTTTTTTTCGCTTCACTTGCTGGTTTACTACGATTTTCAGCGTAAGGGCCTTTTTTGAAATCGTCTTCTGAAGATTATTCTTGTTTCCATCCCTGAAAACAACCCTTATGCTGCTTGCTGTCTGTTGCGCATTTTTGAGAAATTTAGTTGATGTCAGGATTTTTGGATGTTGATGTACCAAGACTTCAGAAAGGAGGGTTAAAAAGAGGAAAAATCCGCTGAAATGTACTAAAACCGCATGTTAAATTTATAACCTTTTCATACTATATCCATACTTAACCCATACTCTACCTATCCTCTATCCATGCCTGATCCAGATACGACGTTGAAAATGCTATTTTTGATCGCTATTTTCTCTATGCCCGATTTTACATCTGTGTAAATTGTTTTGTCCGTGATTGGGGGCCTATTATGCTCCCGCAGAGGAGCGCAGAGGTTTGCAGAGTTATTCTCTAATAGAACTTGAAACAGAAAACAACTTGCGTTTCAGCTCCCGCAGAAGAATATGCACCGTATATGAAGACGAAAGATAGTTCATCCTACAAGTCGAACGTTATCTTGAAGCAACGCAGAGGTACGCAGATAGCCTGTTCATTCAGCCGGATTATTTAGCAAGGATTTATTTCCGTTTCAAGGTCCATTTGCCGGTATAGGTTGAATCCGGGACATTGTATAAAGCTCCGTTCAGTCTGAATTTAAATGTGCCATTTTCTACCTGGTATGCTCTTCGGTGCTGTTCATAATTTCCTTCCAACTCAATGAATCCCTGCATCAAACCACTTTGGTGATTCAACATATTGAAATCCGAAACGATGAGATTTGCATTGCTTGCCCCGATCAACATGTTGTCGTTGACTTTGTACAGAACTGTTTCTCCTTTCAGCGCATCTGTATAAATGACATTCTCCGTGCGTTTCAGATCTACCACTTCTTTCACTCCGCTCTTTTCATAGCGCTTATTCCGTTTGTGTTTTTCAAACAAGTAACATTCTTTTTCCCAAACATCACCTGAGCTGAACTCTAAGTGAAATACATATTTTTCTTTCGCATTTTCCTTTTTACATGCATTTAGTATGATCACCAAAGAGATCATTGCCGCACTTATTGACACCCCCTTCATAACTCTACCCAATTAAATTGAACTGATCCGGTAAACACCGGTTCTTCCAGCATCGTGGTGTAATTTTTTCCGTTGGATGTATACGTCATTGTTAATTTGGATTCCTGCAAATCATAGGAATCAACTGAAGCTCTAAAAGACATCGATGATCCGAAATTTTTCGAATAAAACCCGATACTCATAGTCTCCACCCGTTTTTGAAAAGGGCCATACACTAACATCCTTCTCCTGTTTACTCCAATATCAATTTCGTCAATCACTTTATTGTCCGCTTCAGTGGTGAAATAATAATGATGCTCCAATACTCTTGGTCCGTAAACCATGCAATGTATGGTGTCTTTTTCTCCGTCAGCGAGCGTACGAATATTGATCATTTCATATTTCCCTTTTCTCATTTTCGCCATTTTTTCCTTTTTGCAGGCAGGCAATGCCCCTAAAAAAAAGAAGCTTAAAATGAGCCATTTGAAGGTATTTTGTTTCATAGTAGTAGTTGTTATTTTCGTTTTAAGGTCCATCTGCCGGTCAGGACCGAATCAGGCACAGGATTACC
>VFQP010001987.1_pt1 | contig 24380 bp, 26 predicted proteins | sample 3512351 | NCBI WGS metagenome assembly VFQP01 (sample SAMN10412372, study PRJNA504923) | tailings metagenome | isolation source: Relicate 1 Philex TSF1 revegetated site | place: Philippines: Tuba, Benguet | collected 2017-08-29
GCCAACCCTTGCCGCTTCTGAATTTGCCCTCGCCTTCCATATTCGAGCCGGATGAACGACCGTGTGACCATTCGCTGTATGCATCCAATTGGTAAGGCAGATGCAAACGCTTCAAAACCATTACCAAATCCGTAATATTTCCATCCTTAATCGAAGGCGCGTCTTTGATTCGCTTTTTCTCCTCGTTAATTGCCTTGTGATAGCTCAATGAATTCGAGTAAACCTTGTTTGCAATCGCTGAGAACACTGTCCCGGAAACCGTTGCACCGTAAATATCTTTCGAAGGTGCCGCAACCACTACAATACAGGAATAAAGTGGTTCATCTGCCGGAAAATACCCGACGAATGAAGCCTGGTACGTTTTGTTTCCGTCTTCCCCATAACGCCCGTCAGCGTTCTGAACGACCGCCGTCCCCGTTTTTCCTGCGATATCAAAAAGAGCGGATTTCAAGGCACTTCCTGTTCCTCGCTTAACAACTCCTTTCAAACACTCCTGCAAAGCACGCAAGGTTTTATCGGAACAGATTTTCGGACGAAGAACCACCGGCTTGAAGCTCTTCACGATTCGTTGTCCTCTGCGGATGTGCTCCACGAACTGAGGTCGAACCAGCGTTCCGTTATTCGCAACTGCATTATAGAAAGCCAAGGTTTGCAAAGGTGTTTGCTGTACTTCATAGCCGATCGCCATCCACGGAAGAGAAATTCCCGACCACTGCTTGGTTCCAGGTGCGTACAAGGTTGGCTTCGGTTCACCCTGAAGGTCAATTCCCAACGAGTCGCCGATTCCGAATGAGCGCAAACGATCGATGAATAATTGAGGCTCTTTCCTGTATGCATTGTGAATCACACGTGCAATCACGTTAGAGGAAAGTTCAAAAGCTCTGCGAATGGTTATTTTTCCGTAACCGTACGGATTGGAATCTTCCAATTTCAGGTCATAGAACTGGTAGTTTCCAACTGCATTTACCGTATCATCGAGACTGATCTTCTTGTCTTCCAAAGCCGCCATCAACGATGCCAGCTTAAATGTAGAACCCGGAACTTCTTTCGTCCCGATCGCGTGGTTGTACAACTCGTAATAATCACCATCCGAAGCCAACTGCAAGTTTGAAATTGCGCGGACAAAACCCGTTTTCACATCCATTACAATCACACAACCACTTTTTGCTCCCTGGTTTTTCAACTGACGGTACAACTCGGAGTGTGCCACTTCCTGGATTTCCATGTCGAGAGAAGTAATCAAATCCGCCCCTTCAATCGGTTCGCGAATCATTTTTCCTGTTCTTTTCCAACCGGAAGAAATTTTTTGTTCGACTTCTTCACCAGGTTCTCCGGCAAGTGTTTCGTTAAATGCTCCTTCAATTCCGACACGCAATTCCTTGGAATTTTCATTGTGCTGGTAATAACCAAGTGTCCGCTTCAAAATTTCACCATGCGGCCGTTTACGCAAAATGGTTTCATCCGTATCGATCAAACCTCCTTTGTTTCTCCCTAAATTGAAAATCGGCAACTCTCTTAAACGATGTCTTTGTTCGTTCGTCGCTTTAAGCTTAATAGTAATGTACCGTCTTCCTCTTGCCCTTCCTTTCCGAATGTAATTTTCGAAATCGCGTGCTGAAGTTTCGGGAAACAACTGACTCAAACCACGACACAAATCACTGATCTCCTTGTCGAAAATTTCCTGGCTCACAACTGTAGGATCCATGTGTATGTCAAAGAACGACACCGAAGTAATCAACGGCGTATAATTTCTGTCCAGTACTTCTCCGCGTCTCGGGTAACGTTTTACCGCACGGGTTGGTATTTTTTCTTTGGTTGCTGCAAACAATGAAGCACTTCCTTCCGACTGAATGATCACCGTTTTTACGATCACCACAATCAAAGCGATGAAGAAACCTATGTAAACCAGGTAAGCCCGCCACATCAAGTCCTTTTTATCACTCATTGTCCGCCCGCTTTAATCGTATTACTTTCGCAGGATTTACCGTTTCCTTCAATCCGCGTTTCTCCAATGCCTGAACCAAGCGGTAGCGGGAAGTCGATTCTTCCAATCGCGCTTTATTCTCTATGTATTCAGCAGTCTGTGCATCCACATCAGCCTGTAAATCCGTAATGTCTTTCTGCAACTGCTTGCCGTAATATCCTTTAGCCACCATCAACATGAGCAGCAAGAGAATAAAAAAGATGAACGTCAGGTTGTTCAAGACAAAATCCCTTGTCAGGATTTCCCCGTTCAACACCTGGATCAATAAATTCTGGCGACGTGGTTTTGAAGCCGTTGCCGCCTTCACTTTCGCCTTCGGATTCGAACTGTTTTCAACCTTCGGTTTTTCCGCAGTTTTCTTCGCCGATTCCTTCTTTGCACCTCTTTCTTTCTTCGTTACCTTTTCCTCGGGTATTTCCGTGGAATATGTTTCGCGCGGTGATTTCCCCCGTACAGCATCCATCGGATTTCCCTCCCGCTCTCTGTACTCATTTTCCATCACCCACCTTTTTAGCAATTCGCAACTTGGCACTTCGTGCACGTGAATTCAATTGAATTTCTTCTTCTGTCGGCAAAATCGGCTTGCGATTCACCTCTTCAAAAGGCTTCAACACTTTTCCGAAGAAATCTTTTTCAATCGATCCATCCAGATTTCCGCGTTTCATCAGGTTTTTCACCAAACGATCTTCCAAAGAATGATAAGACATCACCACCAAACGCCCTTCCAGCTTCAGCACTTCAGCCGTCTGAAGCAGAAACTTCTCCAACACATCCATTTCCTGGTTCACTTCAATGCGAAGCGCCTGGAATACTTGTGCAAAGAATTTATGATCTTTAAACTTCGGAGCCACCGGCATCAAAGCCTCCATCAACTCACCCGTTGTTTTAATCTTTGAACGATTACGCGCTTTTACCAATTCGACAGCTGTTTTGAACGGATGATCGAGTTCACCGTATTTCCGGAAGATTGCCGCCAATTGCTCTTCATCGTAAGTCTGAACAATTTTTGCAGCAGTGAAATCCCCCGACTGATTCATACGCATGTCCAATACCTCATTGGAACGAATGGAAAACCCTCTTTTCGCATCATCAAACTGATGAGACGAAACACCCAAATCCGCCAGAATTCCATCAACCGCAGGAATACCCAGAACACGTAAATGATTTTTGAGAAAAGCAAAGTTGGCAGCCACAAAGTGGAAATTCGGAGCTTCCCATGCATTTGCACGAGCATCCGGATCCTGATCAAACACAATCAGCTTGCCTTTTGGAGAAAGTTTTTCGAAAATTGCACGCGAGTGACCGCCACCGCCAAAGGTAACATCTACGTAAATTCCATCCGGATTAATTGCTAATCCATCCAGACACTCCTGCAACATGACAGGCACGTGGTATGCAGCATCGTTATTCGTCATCATTCCCCAAATCACCCATTACTTCATCTGCCAAATCAGCAAAATCAGCCATGTTTCCATCAATCAGTTGGAAATATTTGTCCTTGTCCCAGATCTCAATTCTGTCGTTGTATGCGATCAACATCACATCCTTATCCAAACCCACACGTTCCATGTGCATTACCGGAATCAATACGCGACCGGCATTATCCAGCGCGATTTGTTTTGCCCCCTGGTGGAACAAACGGTAAAACATCCGGTTTTGTGGTTTAAACAAGTTCAGCTTCGACAATTTCGCCGACAACTTTTCCCACTCATTCATCGGGTAAAGCGTCAAACAGTCTTCAAAGCCTTTGTTCAACATGAATTGTTCCTGAGCCTCCGGAGAAAGTTGTTTGCGTAGCCCTGCAGGGAAGAGGAATCGTCCTTTTCCATCCAGTTTTACTTCAAATTCTCCGACAAGTCCAGCCATAGCTATTAATAATGGGTAAAATTAGGGAGAATCACCCACTTTTTACCACCAAATTACACTTTGTTGATAACTTCTAACGTAAACAACAGACACAAGGTTACAACATTTTATTTAAAAGGTTTGATTTTATTGATTTTTTGGATTTTTGAAGTGTAGTGGTAAAAAGTGGTAACAAATGAAAAATTGTGGAAAAATTGTTGTGAAAGAGGAAATGGGGTTCAGTTCCGAAAAGAGAAAAAAAGTACTGCTAAAGGATCGAGATTCAAGTCACAGAAACTACCAACCAAATATTTTTTTTGGCCTTGTTTTATTTGTCGGGAGCGGTTTTGATTTTAAGAATAATGAACCAAGAAACCAATGTTTATATGTAGAATTGACAAGTGATTCCAATTTAGGTCTTCAATAATACAAGGCGTTTTTTACAATATGGTAATATTGTAAAAAAGACGAAAGCGCCCTTGAAATCAGGAGCGCCTCAGCCTTTTTAATCATAAAATCAGTTGGAGCCTCGCCCTTACTCAGCGCTTAACTCCAAAATCTTTTTTACGGATTTTGCACATCCGGCCATCAGAAACATGATGAAATACAATCCCTTCGATATTAACATCCTGATCGGTTAATAAGATCTTAAATGCCTCGAAGCTGAAATCAGTAATTTCAATGATTTCTTTTCCGTGAGGAATCAAAATATGTTGCTCCAAATTCTCCGGATTTCCCTGGATTTTCGGCCCGCATAATTCATATGTTCCATCAGCAACTTCAAACAATCGGTCAAATGCTTCAAAAAAGTACCGATCCTCTTTCTTAGACCGATCACACAACAACCAATGCGGGTGATGTCCGGATAACGGATCTGCATCCTGGCAAGGAATTGCATTTTCAGGTGCAATCCGACCTTTCTTTACATCGTAACGCTTGTATAAGCAACCACTTATAATAGCTGCAGATGTCCCGTCGAATTTACGCGTGGCAATTCCTTCACCATTCAACACCCAATTGTTTTCCGGGTTTATTTCATTGATAACCCGACCTAAGTTGTTAGGATCTTTTTTGAATAAAGTGCTAATCTTTTTCATTCTTTAAAATATTTAGTTAAACAAGTTTTCGAGTCCTGTCCACCGCACCAAATATTTCAAATACAGGGTAAATATATAAAAATCACATCAATTACCAGGGAAGCATTTCGAACATTTATTGAAATGTAAATTCATCATCTCTTACCACAATACAAACTATCGGTAAAATGCAAAATACTGATGTAAAACAAAGCCAAAAAACTTAAAACCAGCTTTCAAGACTAATTAAACCCACCAGAAGGTTTCAAATTGCGGAAAACCACATTTGCATTTTCAGTATTTATACGGTTGTTTAATCCTTTTTAAGGGCTTACATTTGTAGTAACACTATTCACTATATATGAGTCGGAATTGATAAACCAAATCAGGTGGACTGTTGGTCAAGGAACAGAAAACCCGGAAGGTGTCAGATGACTTAAAAATATGGAATACGACTGGGAAATTTGTTTATTTCCTTTAAAGGCGGTAACTTTCCCAGTCGATTCACTAAAATTGTTTGACATAAAACAAAAATATTGAGCTGAGGGTGTTCTTCAAAAATCATCCAAGACGTTTCACAAAGTACTCTTACGCAAGAGTTAGTTAGGTTAAGTTGTAGTAGAAAAGCCCTTTGAATTAATGTTCAAAGGGCTTTTTCCATTTGTATCGTTTTTCATCACATTTTAAGCTTCATCCAGGAAAACAGACCAAAAATCCGGCAAGTCTGCCTGAAGATTAATTATTTCTCCTGAAAAAGGTTGTTTAAACTTCAAACTGTAGGCATGAAGGAAAAGTTCATGAATTCCCAATTCCTGCTGAAAATAATGATTGTGATGCCGGTTTCCGTACTTCGGGTCATTGATGATCGGATGAGCAATCTTGTTTGCATGAATCCGTAATTGATGCATTCTTCCAGTTACCGGAATCATCTCAACCAAACTGTAACGCTGTTTTTCATATGGCGGAATGATATAATTCCGTTCGAACTGCTCCAGGCATTTGAAAATTGTTTTTGCTTCCTTGTAGTTTCCGCGATCGTTTTTCACCGGCGAATCAATAATTCCTTCCGCATTCACAAAACCACGAAGCAAAGCCAGGTATTTTTTTTCAACGCCACCATTCCCAAAAAGCTGCTGAAAATCAGATACCCATTGAGCTTTTTTAGCAAACAGGATCAAACCGGAGGTCTTTCGATCCAAACGGTGAACAGGACAAGCTTCCCCCCAACCTTGTTCACGAAGCAGGTCAGTCAGTGAAGTTTCTTCAATGTTGCGTGCATAATACGAATGATGCACCAGGAGATTATTCGGTTTGTAAACAACCAGGCACTGTTCGTCTTCAAAAAGAATCTTCACTTCCATCCGATAAAATTACTATTTTGTTAACCAATGATTCAAAAAACCAGGAATACGTTAAATATAAAATCCAGATATTCCAAAAATCTACCAGCTATTCTAAAAAACAACCAGTTGTTTATTGACTTGAATCCATATATCCTATTCTACTAATTTTACAGTTGTAATCCAGTTGGTTTTAGTTCTAGCGATGATTCTTAGTAGCAGCATTTATCGAAAAATACATGTTTTTAATAAGTAATCAAATCCACCTCCAGCTGGCTTCATACACGAGTAGTTTAAGTTAGTTGTAATACAAGGTTAACGCTTCAAACAATATTGTAGCGCAGTGTATGGAGTAATTAGTTTTTAGTTAGTGCAACCCTTCAAAATAGTTGTTTTGAAGGGTTTATTTTACACGAACCGGACTTAACAAAAGGTTAAAGCCTCTATGAATAACCCTGAAAATTACATTGAATTGGAGTTTTATACTTTCAGCCCCTGTAACAAACAAGATAAACGGATCAAATCTTCTGCCGGGCGAACTGCTACTAACGTAATTTCCCAAAGCCTTATCAAGGCAGAAGTTTCCTGGCTGCTTCGGAGTGAGCGGATCCAGAATCGCCTGATGAAAAAATGCATTTTTATCAGCAAAACAAAAGGATCGTTTTAATTACCAACAACTTGAAGCAAGTTAAGGGAAGAAGCATATATTTGAAATCAATATGAGAGAAAGAGAATGACGATAAAAGCATTCATTGTGGACGACGAAAAAGAAAACATCGAAATACTTAACTATTTCCTTGAACGCTTTTGTGACGGTATAAAAGTTATCGGTAATGCACGCTACGTAAAAGAACCGATGAAGCTGCTTGATGAGCAGCGACCGGATTTGATTTTTTTAGACATTGAACTTGGAAACTCGGAAAACGCGTTCGACCTACTTGAATTACTCGCAGGTAGTGATATTCTCGTGGTCATTGTTACCGCATACCGTGAATATGGTTACGAAGCCTTTAAGTTTAATGTCACCGATTATTTATTAAAACCGGTCTCCATTAAAGAACTTCAAAATACTATTGACAAGGTCGTAAAGCAGTTAAGCGGTCAGGATAGATCTTCAGTGAAAATTGGCTCACTGTATGAGGAACCTGCTATTATCGAAAAGAGTACGGGAGTCATTGCCATTCCAGCAAATAATGAAATCTCTTTCATAAAAATCGAGGACATCATTTCCCTCAAAGCAGATGGAAAGTATACCATTTTTAACCTGGCTGATGGCAAAAAAGTGATTAGTTCGAAGAATATCCTGGAATACCAGCGTTCTTTACCAGATCAAAAGTTTATCCGGACACATCATTCTTATATCATCAACATTACGCGGATTAAGAAAGTCAATAAATCTGACGGCTGGGTCTGTATTATGTCGGATGACACCTGTATCCCGGTTTCCCGAAGAAGACGGGAAGAATTCCTCTCCAGGATCATTATTTAGTGAATGAGGGGAATAACTTCAATTTAATCACCACCCTTGTTCCTGCAGGCTTTCCATTTTCAAATAAATCGGTGTAGGTATACTGCAGCTCTTCCTTGTACATCCGTTTCACCAAAATGCTTTTTTCACTTAAGATGGAGGTTGCAACAGATTGATATTGGTCTGAAATATTTTTCTTTGTCTTATGCGCCTTATTTCGACCCACCCCATTATCTTCAATCGTCACGAACATATAATCATCACCCGCTTTTTCAAAAGTAAGACTCAGGCGTTTGTAACCTTCCAATGGAGAAAGTCCGTGAATAATCGAATTTTCTACAAAAGGCTGCAGGATCATGGTACGCACAGCGTAGTTCCGAATCTCATCGATCTTATCCGTGTTAATAACCAGATCCAATTGTGTATCCAGTTTAACCGAATGGATCAGTACATACGATTTTAAGAATTCCACCTCATCGTGCAGGGCAACCTTGTCAACACGGGAGTTATTCAAAACGGTCCGCATCAATTTCGCCAAAGAAACAATGTATTTATTAGCTGTTAATTCATCTTTACTGAAGAGCAGGGATTGCATGGAATTGAGTGAATTGAAAATAAAATGCGGATTCAACTGTGATTTCAAGGCCTTGAACTCTAATTCCAGCAGTTCATTCTTTTGAGTCAGAAAGCGTCTCCTAATACGGAAAAACATATAAATTAAGAGATAAATCATCCCGATAACTGCCAACACGATCAATATCCGGAACCACCAGGTAAGCCAAAAAGGAGTTTGGATCCTGAACGGAAACTCTACCATTGCCCCTGGCGAAATGGCACCCGCAACACGCACCTGCAACTTATAATCACCGGATTCGATGTTATTGAAGTTAAATTCTCCCGATTTGGAAGCGCGCCACTCAGAATTGGATCCCAATAACCGGTATTCGTAAGAAATGTCTCCGAAATTTGCATAATTGAAATTTGTTACGCGTATATCCAGGTTGTTGTCGTAATAAGCAAATTCATGACTTTTGCCATCCGGATGAATCACTTTCTCCCGAGAGGAGACACTTTCAATCTCCAGGGGAATACTAGTGTCCTTTTTTGATTCCAGGTATTTTTTATCAAGCTTGAATATCCCAAAGGTTGTTCCTAAATACAGGTAATTTTCATTTGCGGCAATTTTTTTTGCTGCCCCACCCAACATAGTTAAATTCAACAAAACCCCTACACCAATACTTCCCTTATTTTTAAACTTGTAATAATCGACAAACCACACTCTTTCATTATCAATCAGGTAAACCACATCTTTATCGCAAACCGCGTCCGAAAAAATAACAGACTTTGCAAACACCTGACCTTTCTTTCCATTTTCATCCAAGGCCATGATACCTCCTGAGTCAAGCAGTAAAAAAGCGGATCCATTAAAAACACAAATCTTACTTGCAATAATATTATCGTACCGGTGGAGCAGTTTTCCTGTCTTTCTGGAATATACATCTACCCAGGTGATTCCGGAAGCCAGAATCAACTTCTTTGTGACCCCAATATTTGAATAGGATCTGATCGGAACAAACTTCTTTGAAACAATCCTGCGTTCCTGAAGATCATAAACCGACCCTTCGGAAAGAATAAGCTGCGAGGAATTTAACCAATCAAACGACCGGATATATTTTCCAGCAGGTTTCGGGATTTTTTTAATCGAATTATCCGGAGACAATACTAAGAACGCTGTAATGGTATTGAAAACGGAAATATTTCCATTGGATTTCAACTCATTCATGTTCCCATAATTCCCTAACAATTTCAATTCCCTGGTTTTCATATCAAAAATGCCGCATCCGTCTTCCATCGTTGAAAAAACCAGTTTATTCCCACCTCCAATCGCCATCCCGGATACTTTGAGTATAACTCCTTTAAGGGCATCTGTATAGGTGTATTGCCGCATGCCCAGGTACACTCTCGGGACAAAGCAAAGTTCCCCTCTCAGGGAATTTATCCAGATATTTCCATTCTGATCCCTGTTAATTCTTAGATGAGGGCCGTAATCCCAATAAAACCAGTATGCTGCATGTTCAAATTGCCTGTCCCGTTCTTTAGTCCAGATATTCGTATAGAAATAGGTCCTTTTGCCATTATCTATAATTACCTTTGCCCCATTATTCTGCCAATCAATGTCTTTGATTTCTATCCCTAAATGTTTCCGAAGATTAATAACATGAAAAACTCCTTTAAAGTATACCAATGCTGAATCGTAATTTTGGAAATTCTTCCCATAAGGAAAGACAGCCTGATTAAAACGTCTCCATTCCGGGTGTTTAAAGATCAGGCGATCGGATTTGAGCCCCAGGTTTTTGATTTTCCCGTTAACGCTAGACCACAGCCACCCATTCCTGGTTATTAAGCGGACTCTCCCGTTATCGAATGAAGTAATCTCTTCGTCAGCACCTTTAGCCCTGTAACAAGCAAACTTCCCGGATCTGGTATAGTACCATACTCTTCCCGACATGCCTCTCTTATTCCGGTCATAATTATAAAAGAAAGCGGTATCAAAACGTTCCCCGGAATAGATCAACTCCGACATTTTTTCAGCTTCCGGAACAGAATGAATCTCGTTATTTTTAATATAACGCAGTCCTTTTCCACGATAATTCAGCCAAATTCTACCCTGGCTGTCCTCATTCATTCCCCATACATCATTCCGGTATAATCCATCGGCAATGGTAAACCTCACAGGGGTTTTGAAGCTGTATTTAATAACTCCTCTTTCCGAATAGATCCAAACAATTCCTTTTGAATCAACAAACGTTGAATAATTATCTGCCGATTCAATATTATTAATCAGGTAAACGGGTAAATAACCAACATCCGACAAGGCAATTTTAACTATCAAGCAGCTCAGGGTCAGTAGGATTAATCTCATTTTTTCAAATATACAAACGAGCTATAAGTTTAATCATTTATCAGGTTCAAATTACCAAAAAACAGGTTCTTTTCGTACAATACCGAAACAAAAAACGTTCCTCTATCGGCTGACAGAGAAACGTTTTCATTCAGGTTGAGGTAATTTATTCGATTGTTACAGCCAACTGATTCACACGCTCTTTCCCGAAGTAATAATTTTTCCCGTTAATGGTTGTTTGCATCAGTTTGTACGGTACGATCATCACCACCGAAGTTCCGGCACTTAAACCACTCAATTCCGCAGAGGAGAATGTGCAGGAAGTAACACTTCCGCTAATCGTTTTTGATACATTTCCGATCATAAACAAAGTGGAATCAGCCCCTGAAACGGTAGAACACGTCAGTGTATAGCCATTTGCCTTTGTCACAGTAGCCGGACTTGTAATCGCCGATCCGGAAGGAAATGTCAGGGAACTTGCATCATATGTAAATGCCGCATGCCCGTTTCCTCCGGCAACCGACCAATTGGTTGAAGAAGAAAAATCAAGTCCTGTCGGCATGGTCTGATTTGGTGTGAACGTATATGCATTATTGGAAGCCGCACTTAAATTCTGAGAATTCACCGAAACATTTCCCACATTTACCAAATCAGTTGTTCCGTTCATAAAAATTCCGACTGCTGTTCCGATTTCAATAGTGAAACCCTGAACCGAACTCGTGGATTTAATCGCCCACATCACTCCGTCCGCACCAACCGGAGTCGGAGTTGTACTTCCTGTCGGAGTATTTACAGGTGTCGGAGTCGGTTCTTCCGGAACCGGATTTTCCTTTTTACAGGATACGAGCATTAAGCTGGTTGTGCATAACAATGCGAAAAGAGTTGATTTCGACTTTTTCATATTGATTCAATTTTTGGTTCAAACAAACTTAGAGCAAGCCCCAAAAGCATTCAATACATCATTTGCCGTATTTTGAACCGAAGCCCGAACAAAAATATTCTCGTACCTTTGCAACAAAAAAAGCACATGGATATCAAGGAAGCAAAATTCATCATCAGTAATACAGACATCAATTTGTGTCCGAAAGACGGCTTACCTGAATACGCATTCATTGGTCGTTCGAACGTGGGAAAATCTTCCTTGATAAACATGCTGGTTGATAAAAAAGACCTTGCAAAAACTTCCGGAAAACCTGGAAAAACACAACTCATCAACCATTTTCTGATCAACGAAGAATGGTACCTGGTGGATTTACCGGGATACGGTTATGCGAAAGCTTCCAAGTCGAGCAGAAACCAATGGGAAAAATTCATCTCCGAATACCTGACCAAACGCGAAACACTGATCAATATTTTTGTTTTGATTGATTCCCGCCTGGAACCTCAGAAAATCGATATTGAATTCATGACCTGGTGTGCGGAACAACAGCTTCCTTTTTCAATGGTTTTCACCAAGATTGATAAGCTTTCCAGCTCTGCCCTTCAGAAAAACCTGGCAGCTTACAAAAAGGAAATGCTGAAATACTGGGAGTTTCTTCCACCTGTTTTCACAACATCCAGCGAATCTAAATTCGGGCGGGAAAAATTGCTGAATTACATTGAACAGATTAATGTCGATTTGGCAAACAGTAAAGGATAATGGAGAATATAAAATTGACAAGATCCCACTGACTTAACGACAAGTTCTTCTTTTCAATTTTTAAACGATCCATTTTCAACTCTCAGAGTCCATCCGGCCTTTGATCGTCATATCAATTGTGTCTTCCAGCTTCGTGAATTGAAAATCGGGAAAATCGTGCAGTAACTTCTCATTGGAGAATTTGGAATCACTCTGAGAACTTCGGGCACTTTCTTTGGTGATCGTCGGGCGCTTTCCGGTAAACCGGCCTGAAATCCCTGATAAACGCCAGGCAAGTCCTGTTAAAAATGGTCCTGCCAATATCGACGGTGCTTTTACCTGTAGTTTTTCACAAATACGGTCGAACAATTCCTTGAAAGAGATATTTGAACCTGTAACCAGGTAGCGTTCACCGGTTTTTTCCGTTTCGATCAGTTTCATGATCAAAGCCGAAACATCCCGGACATCTACAAAAGCATTCGATCCTTTGGTATAGAATTTCAATCCTTTGTGAAGTGTTCTGAAGATCTTCAGGGAACTTTCTTCCCAGGAACCCGGACCAAACATCACGCTCGGATTCACAATCGAAACCGGCAAACCTTCTTCATTTGCGCGCCAAACTTCTTTTTCAGCACTGAATTTGGAAAGCGAATAGCCGCTCACCTCATCATTCGGATTCCACGCATCGGATTCACGTCTCAGTCCGTCGGTAAACTTCGAATCACTTCCCACAGCTGCCGTGGAAGAAACATGCACAAATTGATTGACTCCGGAATCCAGGGCAAAATTGACCATATTGGCAGTTCCCCTGCGATTCACCCTGAAAAGGGTATTAAAATCCCGTCGGTGAAACGAAACCAAAGCTGCGCAATGAACTACTTTTGAAATTCCGGTCAGCGAGTCTTCCACATCTGTAAGATCCAGCACATCTCCCTGAAACCAGCTTAATTTCACTCCCAGGGAACTTGCTTTTTCCGGGTGATAAAATCTCAACAGGCGATAAACCACTTCCTTACGTGATTCCTCACGATACATCGCGCGAACTTCGTATCCCCGAAGAAGCAAATCGACCACGACATGTGATCCAAGAAGTCCGGTTGCACCTGTAACCAAAATCATCCTTACAAAGGTAATCAGTAATCTTACGCGGGAAATAAATGTCCGAGAATATTCATCCGGATGTTTGTTCAGAAAGAATGAATATTTAACGATTCTGAGCAAACAAACGATTTTTTTAATCAAACGGTTTCTTTGTATCTTTGTTTTATGAAAGGGAAAAATTTACTACAACTCCTTTCTGTCATTTGTATTCTTGCGTTTTTGAGTTCCTGCCAATCGGAGTATGAACGCCAGATAGGATATGCCAGAAAGCTAATCAAAAAAGAACGGGTTCTATTGAACCAAATGGGAGAAATGGAAACCATTTCCCACAATTATAAAGCCTTGGAATCTATTCAAAAAGAACTTTCTTTCCGGGCGCATCTTTCAGGAAATGAAGAGTTATTCAACGAACAAGTTAAAAACTACAGAACTTCTTATGAACTAAGAGCAACAAGAGAACAAAACCTGATTTCCAAGTTTCCTTAATCAATCTTCAACTCCTGTAAGGGATCCCAAAAGACTTCTTTCCAATTCACAATCCGGTCATTCTCAACTTCTACTCCATCCATCCGGAGCAATTCTTCCATGTGAGTAGGAGTTTGAAAATGCATCTTTCCTGTCAGCATTCCATTCCTGTTTACGACTCGTTGCGCGGGAATACCTTCCTGGCCATGAACTGCATTCATTGCCCAGCCCACCATCCGGCTTCCGCTTTTTGCACCCAAATAAGCCGCAATTGCTCCGTAAGAAGTGGCTCTTCCTCTAGGAATCAAGCGCACAACCTGGTACACACGATCGAAAAAATCTGCGTTTGCCTCTGAAAGTTTAATTGGTTTTACCATGAACTAAATTTAATTGAAAATGGAGAATGGCAAAATTGAAAAGGGATAAATGTTGAAAGGTTCAAATAACTCAATTGAAAATGGAGAATGGAGAAGTGAGAAATCTGATTTCAAGGTTAAAATAGCTTTGTTTCTAACGATCTTTTTCTTTAACTTAAAGAAGAAAGACAAAACAGATGACATCAAAACCACAGGATATCCGTGAAAGAACATTTCAGTTTGCACTACGCACCTTTAGAATTTGCGAAAGGATTAACGAGACTGAGAAAAATTTCATAATTACCAAACAACTCGCAAGGGCTGCATCTTCTATTGGCGCCAATGTCAGAGAAGCCAGGAATGCTGAAAGTAAAAATGACTTTATTCATAAGCTATCAATTGCTTTGAAAGAATCGGACGAATCAATCTATTGGATTGAATTATTGATAGAATTAAGTAAATCAAAAGAAGAATTAAATGTCTTGCGGGAAGAATCCCTTCAAATAATGAAGATTCTGAGTACCATTATTTTAAAATCAAAAGCAAACTCAAATTGGATAAAGAGGTAATTCGTCTTTTCAATTCTCCATTATTTAATTTTCAATTCCTGTAACCTTTAATCCGCGCAGTTGTTATAAAGACAAATCCAAAGAACCCATGAAAACCTTCATTTTGTTAAGTGGACTATTCCTTATTTCCACTTCGTTAAATGCACAACTGGCAGATCCTCCGGAAGAAAGTACTTTACCGAACTGGGATCTCAAAGTGTATCCGAATCCGACCAGCGATCTCTTGATCGTTTCTTCCTCTGTCGACATCAAAGACATTACACTGATTGATCTGAACGGTCAGGTAATTAAAAACCGGGCCATGCCGAATTGGTGCTATTCTCTTCACGACCTGCCGGCAGGATGGATTTTCGTCTACGTTGAAAGTACAGACGGAAGAGTTGAAAAGAAAAACATTTATAAAAATTAATACGGATCCCGCTCATGCGGGATTTCTTTTGTCTAATCAATTACATTTGCAAGAAAAACGCCATGAGAATCTTGCTCACGATTGCTTTACTGCTTATTTCAAATTCGTTCATGACTTATGCATGGTATGGTCATTTAAAAGATCATTCTACTGAAAAAAAGACCGGAATCTGGATATTTGTCACAACCATACTGGTAAGTTGGGGAATTGCTCTTTTCGAATACATGTTCATGGTTCCGGCCAATAAAATCGGTTACCAGGGCAATGGCGGGCCTTTCTCATTGATTCAATTGAAAATTATCCAGGAAGTTATTTCCATTGTCGTTTTCATGATTTTTTCCCTTCTCTTTTTCAAAGACGAAGTTTTCAAGTGGAATCACGCAGTAGCATTTTTGTTGATTCTGATTGCGGTTTACCTGGTCTTTAAAAAATAATCGGGGCTGTCTTTACACCGACAAACCCCGATATCCTTTTCAATGAATAGGGCTACGGTTAATCTTTAATGATAATTTTTTCTGTAGTTTCCGATCCGTCATCAAAAGTCACATTCAGGATGTAGATTCCTTCTTTTAATCCGGTTACTGTAATTTGCCCGGTATTCTTCTCATTCAGAACAATTTTCCCGGAAAGATCAACAACTTTTACCATGGAAATTTTTCGCTCATCATTATCAAAAGAAATGTTGAAATGATCTTTTGACGGATTCGGTGAAACCTGGATAGGAATTGTGCTTTTCGGTCCGCCAACATTGATCTGGCAAAGAATATTCTCCTTATCGTAATTTGCCACAGCTAAATCTGCAAGACCTACAATACAAACACCTCCGTAGTTTGCCTCTGTTATCGGTAAGCAACTTTCAACAGTGATATAATAATTCATCATAATGGAATAAACAGAAGGTCCTGTTTGTGCTCCGGTAACATTATCATATTTGTAGAATCCAGTCCAGTTTTTGGCATTCATTTGATATCCTGAATAAGTGTTCGGCGGGTAATTCCCGCTACAGCTGCTAACAACGTTACAGTAAAATGCATTCATATCAGCACACGGGTTTATAGCGGGCTGCCAATAAATTTTCTTTGTAAACGTATTTCTGAATCTCACCAATTGATAATCCTCGAAGTACTGCCCGCCGGTAATGGGTCCATAAAAACTGGAATAGTATTTATTATACAATATCGGAAACATAATATCCCAGGCACCGTGTCCGATATCTTCATAAAATTCATTTCTCAAACTCCAGTTACTACCGCTACCAGGTGTTTTTTGCCATCCGCTATGATACCACCAATACGCATTCTGCCCATCAACGTTCAATACTGTGCCGTGTGAAAACAAATATGCTCTTGCCATTTCCACCACTTTAACACCATAACTCACTTCATTGGTATTTGCCAGGTACATATACAATAAGGCAGATCCAAACGGCGCCTGAAAATTCAATTCCATAATTGCATTGGAACCGGTTTTTGTTTTACAGGTCGTTGGTTGCTCAGAAATACTTGCCGGTTTACACATACATTCATCCCCTGTACGCCAGAATTGAGTAAGTAGAAAATCCATCATCTCCCGGTTTTGCACATTGACAAAGTCAGAAAATTCTCCTATCGTAGTCTTATTATTAAAATTGACACGATGACTAACCGGAATGATTGTAGAACCTAAATTTCTACTTCTTACCAAATGAACAAAATGAGCTAATGGAAATAAAATCCTTCCATGCCATGGAACTTTGTTTACAAATAAATAAGGGCTTCCGGATTGTTGAGGAACAACCTTATCTGCACGGCAATTGATAATCTGAGTAGCCTGCTCCATGAATTCCCACAAATATTTCTGGTCGCAAGTGATCTCATACATTCTTAATAATGCTTCCAGTGAACCGGATCTGGTTGAACCCAGCGCATCCTGGGAGGCAATGGAAGCAGAAGTGTAACTGCCGTTTACCTGCTCATACAACTTCGTTTTATCCCAGGTAAGCGTCCCCTGAGCACTGATGTTGTTGGTAGATGAATTGATATTGTAAATCGGTCCGTACAACTGATTATAAACAACATCGAATCGCTGATTAATGTTTAGGTTCCCGAAAGATTGGGAATACCCTAAACCGGCGAATCCTATAAAAAGGACTGACAGGATTTTTTTCATAATGTTAGTTTTTAAGTAAAAATATCTTCTGTTTTTACTTAAACAACTCCATAGAATGGATTTTTGAACCAACCAATCTGATTACATCCTTTACAGGAAATTAGCGAATCATCTTCAAAAAAGTCTGCCACATGATTTTGATATCCTGGCCCAAAGTCGGGTTGGCAATGTATTTTTTGTTCAGCTCAATTTTTGCCGGCATGATTTCATGGATATAGGTTTCACGCGGATTTTCGGATTTCCCCAGTAATTCATTCTCTTTGAAATATTCCAACGAAGCATAATCCGTAATTCCGGGTTTCACAGAAAGAATGTTTCGTTGTTCTTCTGTATAAAGACTGACGTATTCCTGGACTTCAGGTCTTGGTCCGACAATACTCATTTCACCAGTCAGCACGTTCAAAAACTGCGGAAACTCATCCAGTTTTGATTTACGGATAAAATATCCCACCCGCGTAATTCTCGGATCTCTCATTCCAACGGTCAGCTTGCCCAATTTATCAGCATTGACGCGCATAGTACGAAATTTCCACAATTTGAACGGAACGCCATTTTTCCCGATTCGTTCCTGCCTGTAAAATGCTCCGCCTTTGCTTTCTAAAACGATTGCAAGGGAAATCAGGATTCCGAAAGGAAGAAAGACTGACAGAATAACGAGTGAAACAAGAATATCGAACAAGCGCTTCATTATCCCAGCACTTGTTTTACGGCTGTTTTCACAGCATGAAGAACAATTTGAACCTGTTCGTCCGTCAAATCAAAATAAACCGGCAACGTAATTTCATTGGAATACTTATCCCAAGCCTCCGGATAATCCGACATGTGATAGCCCAATTTCTTGTAAGCCGTCAGAATCGGCAATGGCTGAAAGTGAACATTCACCGAAACATCCTGATCAAAAATTGCCTGCATGATCGCATCCCGCTGTTCTTCCGATGCTCCCGCAATCCTCAATTGGTACAAATGATAACACGTTTCACGCTTCTCATCCTTCATTTTCGGCAGAATGGCCCAGGATTCATTTTTCAATCCTTCATTGTAAGCCAGGCAAATGGTCTTTCTGCGTTCCAGATTCTCCTGGAAACGCTCCAATTCCACCAAACCGATTGCCGCCTGGATATCCGTCATATTGCACTTGAATCCCGGTTCAGCAACATCGTAACGCCAGTTTCCTTTTTGTGCTTTCGCAAGCGCGTCTTTGCTTTGACCGTGAAGAATTTTAATACACAGTTCCTTATAGATTTCTTCGTGATCAAAATCATCCGGAAGGTTAATCGACATTGTTCCACCCTCTGCCGTTGTAAGGTTTTTTACCGCATGAAACGAAAAGGCACTTACATCCGCAAGGCTTCCCGAGCGTTTTCCGCCATATGTTGCGCCAAAAGAATGTGCTGCATCTGCTGCGACCAAAATCCTTCCTAGTTTTTCCTGGTATTCCGAATTCGGTTGGAATAACTTTTTGATTTCAGGGTCATTCACGATTTCGTAGATTCCGTCATAATCGCACGGAAAACCGGCAATATCAACCGGCATAATTGCTTTTGTGCGTGGAGTAATCGCTGCACGGATTGCTGCTATCGAAATATTAAAATCATCTGGATTCAAATCCACCATCACCGGTTTTGCCCCGGTATGAATGATCACGTTGGCAGAAGCACAATAGGTAATTGCAGGAATAATCACCTCATCTCCTGCTCCGATTCCCCACCAGCGCAATAACAATTCCATTCCCGCAGTCCAGGAACTAACTGCAACCGTACATTTGTTTCCACAGTATTCGGTAAGTCGTTTCTCGAACAATTTTGTTCTCGGGCCGGTTGTGATCCAACCAGAGGTTAACGCACTTGTTACTTCATCAATTACACGTTGATCGATGCGGGGTGGTGAAAACGGAATCATATTAAAATCTATTAAAAATTTGTCTTTCTGACCAAAAGCAGCGCCTGCTTTCATTTTGGCGAAATTACTGAATATTCTACTATCGCGACATGTTTTTGTACTTATCTCCCGGCTTTCTGTTGGCAATCAGGAAGGTCCCGATTCCTTTCAGGTAGCCCCAGCCGTAGCTGATATGCAAAATCGGGAAAATCACAAAAATGCGGTTAAACTCATTGACGTTTTCTGCAATCCGGGAAGTAACCAAAAGTCCCAACAGAACATAAATCCCAAGGAAAGACAATCCAACGAAACCAAGCAGGTTATGAATCAAAAACAAAAAGGGCACAACAAACAAAAACAAGACAAATAAAGGCGGAACCAATTGTCTGAGTGTTGTAACAGCTTTGTGTTTCTTATTGACATATACCTTCCAGTATCCGTATTGCATGAATTGCTTCCACAATTGACTGATGCTTCCGCGAACATAATACTTCAGGGAAATGGATGCGTTGTACCAGATTTTTCCTCCGGCTTGTGTAACCCGAAAGTTAAAATCGTCATCCTGGTTTCGGATCAGTTCTTCATCAAAGTACCCGATTTTCTCAAAAACCCAGGCTGGATACATCGGAGTTCCGACCGTATCTACAAAACACGACTCACTGAGTGTTCTGAAATTTCCCAATCCCATTCCGAAAGAAGTTCCCATTGCTTTTGCAATCATTTTTCCTTCTTCATTGAGGTAGACATTGTCCACAGCACCACCAACACACCAGATTTCCGGATTACCTTGTAGTGTTTTTACCGCTTCTTTCAAATAATCGGGTGAGACGACCTGGCGCGCACCGATAATCTGGTAGAAATCCGCATCTTTTGTGGCGTAAATTCCCAAATTAAAGGCATATGGTGTCAGTTGTTTTTCGTTCGGAACAATGTTCAGTTCCCGGTATTTTATTTGAAGGCTTTTTAATAATTCAAGTGTTCCGTCATTGCTTTTTCCATCTACTACATTGACGAACAATTCGCAATTTTCCGGTAAATCAGATGTATAAATCGCCTGGATACACTCTTCGATATTCCGAACTTCATTCCTGCACGGGATAACAACTGCAATCTTCATTTTTTCTCGAACGGTTTTGCAGGGTTTCCGGCTACAACACTTCCCGTCTCTACATTTTTCACTACTACAGCACCCAATCCTACCAAAGAATTATCTCCAACCTGCAGTTTCTGGCGGATGGAAGAGGATGGTGAAACCCAGACATTTTCTCCGATTTCAACGCTTCCTGCAACCATCGCATTGGCAATGATCAAGCTGTTTTTACCGATTTTCACTCCATGCGCAACGTGAACCAGGTTATCCACTTTTACATTTTCTTCGAGTAAAGTAGATCCTAAAACTGCACGGTCGATACAGACATTATTCCCGATCTCAACACGGTTCCGAAGAACCACATTTCCGATATGCGGCATCAATTCGTATTCATTTTCTTCGTTCATTTCGTAGCCGAAACCAACTCCGCCGATCGTATTGTTTGAACCAAGCGTGCAATCATCTCCGATTTCGGTACTTGAGTTAATAACCGTGTTTGCTCCGATCGTTACCCGGTTTCCAAGCACACAATTTTTATCAATAAACACATTGGCACCAATATAAACCGTATCCGGATTGAATTTCACCGACGGATCGATTACTGCAGTTGGATGCACAAAACCAAAGGTCTTTTTCTCTGCGAAAAATTCCTGCAGCACTTTCAAAAAGGCACTGCGCGGTTTCTCTACTGGAATCAGATGGAGCTGCGGCAATTGTGCTTTCATTTCAGTAAAAACCGGCATGCTCACAATCACATTTCCACCTTTCAATCCAAGCAGGTTTTCTTTGTTTTTATCGGAACACCAGCCCAAAGATGCAGCATCAAAATCCGCATCATCAATCGAACGGATCTGAGCAATCTGCTGATCATTATCAGCGCTTTCCCCGGCGGACTGCAAGAAGCTTCTAATTTCTTCTAAACGAATCATATCAATCAATTATCCAGCGAACAATGTTAAATGCTTCTGCATATTTCGTCCCGATTTGAACTCCTCTTGTTCTTGCAACAGATCGTAAAAAGTCTTCGTCGGAATATGGTCTGTGCGCCTGGGATTGGTATTCTTTCAGTGCATTTACTTTCGTTTGAACATGACTTTCAGTCAAATGAATGAAGCTGGAAGTCGAAAACGACAAATTGTTCCACGGAAGTTCATACGACATGATGGATGAGAATTTGAATGCTCTCAAACCTTCCGTAGCAATTGTTGCGTGATCCTGGTGCACATCCTGCAAATCCGGCATGAAAATCAACTCCGGCTTGATTTCCGAACGAAGTTTGATCAAATCATCCAGGATATCCTGGCGGCGATATCCGAACGTGCGCACATCGTAATCAAACAAAATCAGGTTTTCCGGCTTAATTCCAAGAACTTTCGTCGCAGCCTTCACTTCCGTGATGAGAATATCTGACGGGAACTGAGGAAGTACGGATTGCTGACAAGCAGAGAATGCCGCATAATACACGTCATGTCCTTCTTCAATAAATTTTGCAATTGATCCGCCACATCCAAACTCACCATCATCTGTGTGAGGTGCCAAAACAAGCACTCTTTTTTTATTTTTCATTCTATTTCAAATATATCAACCGGGATTCTTTACTTAAAATTCTTTATGATTTCCATCATTTGAATGCTCGCATCCCCATTACCAAAATAATCTATTCTTTGATTGACAGGGCTAAAATTTGCAATTGCCTCCAGGATTTTATTTTCATCCGCACCAACCAATACATTCCAGCCATTTTCAATCGTCTCAACCCATTCCGTTTCATCGCGCATCGTAATACACGGAACTCCCAGAAAGAAGGCTTCTTTCTGCACTCCGCCGCTATCCGTCACGATTTTCTTTGCTGTTGATTCCAAACGAACCATATCCAGGTATCCGATCGGTTCAATGATCCGTACATTGTCTGAAATGGTAATTCCATAATCAGAAACATACTTTAATGTCCTTGGATGAAGCGGCAGCACGATTAGTTCCTTTGAGTTATTCAGAGCATTAAAAATTGCTTTCAGACGATTGATATCGTTGGTATTTTCTGCACGGTGAATCGTACAAAGGATAAAATCTTTCTCCCGGAGTTCCATGCTCTCCAAAATCGTACTTTTTTCTTTTGCGATCTTCGTAAAGTGCAGAATTCCATCATACATCACATCACCAACCAAATGAACGCCTTTGGTTATTCCTTCCCGATCCAGGTTCGTTACCGCTGTTTTAGTCGGAACAAAAAGTAATTCTGAAACATGATCCGTAAGAATTCGGTTTTGTTCTTCGGGCATTGCTTTGTTAAAGCTTCTCAAACCTGCTTCCACATGAATTAATGGAATCAATAATTTAGATGCTGCCAAAGCTCCTGCTAAAGTTGAATTCGTATCTCCATAGACCATCACAAAATCCGGTTTTTCCGTTTCGAGTACTTTTTCAATCTCAATCAGCATGGCTCCTGTCATAGCTCCATGGGAACCGGATCCAACGTTTAAATGATAATTCGGTTTAGGTATATTTAATTCTTCAAAGAAAACATCCGACATATTTGGATCATAATGCTGCCCGGTATGCACTAAAATCTCATCAAAAGTTTCTTTAAAAACTGTTGAGACTGCTGCTGCTTTAATAAATTGAGGACGAGCACCTAATATCGTAATGATTTTTAATCGACTCATTTTTCTTTATTTGGTAAAAATTTATTGCTTATATACATGATCAGGACAGGTATCCAGAATGAGTAGAAAACAACTCCTGATTGTCGTTGTAACATCGATTCAAACAACATATTAAATGCAAAACCTGAAACAAGTATCAAAAGTGGAAAATGCTTGTTCTTTATCGCGAACCGAATGCACGAAATGACAAATAAAAGTAAGATCATACATCCCGCCAATCCTATCTCCAAAGCTGTTTGCAAATATTGATTATGCGGATTCAAGTCATCGGCGACCAATTGGTGAAAACCATAATTATCCAGCCGCCCGTGCAAGTATTCGTCTACATTTCCTGTTCCTACTCCGAGAGGATGCTCTGCAATCAATTCTGTTGTTACAGTCCACATCACCAATCGTTTTTGGTTTCCGGGAATTGCAGAATCATCCACCCGCTTATTTAAAAATGCATGCGGATCCGAAACATACTCTGATATCGCCTGTTTGGTTACCTGAACATCGTCTTTGATTCCGGGAAGTTTGCTGAGAATGATAAAAAGCAGAACCGGCCCCAAAAACAACACTGAAAGCGCTACCCATTTTCCAAGTTTCCGGTAAAGAAGATACACAAACAATCCTACCAACACGATTCCCAGGAACAACATTCCGGCCAGGCTCAGACAGAAGAAATAAAAGACCAATGCGAACAAAGTATACGGAATCACGGTATACAAGGAAAAACCTTTCCATTTTCTTCGATAACCATACCACGCAGAAACCGTTGCAAAAAGCAGGAAACCCGAAAGATAACTTGGATGATGAACCGGAGAAATGTAGCTGGACGAAAAACAGTACAACAGCCACTGATGCCGTTCATAGCAATTGCAAGAACTCAAAATTCCGATTCCGGCCACAACAAGCGTCCCCGCTATTAATCCGATAACTGGCCATTGAAGTTTCAATTCAAATTTCGACTTGACCGATAACAACAACGGAATAACCAGCAAGGCCAATTTGTATTCGGCATATTTCAATCCGTTTGACAACTCATGGGCAAAAAAGATCCCAAGCAAATAAGCCAGGTACAATCCCATCAGGAGCAAAGCCGGAATACTTGGTTTCCAACTTAACTGCTTTTTAGCATACCCGACAATGACAAATACAGCAAGGCCTATTACGACCAGCGTTGTAAGCTTAGGGAAAACCAGGGTTACAAATGAAAAGACACCCAAAAAAATTGAGAACCACCATCCAAATGTCCACCCTTTCGTTTTCTCCATCTATCGAAATTACTAATTAAAATCTCCGTAAGTAAACGAAGATAGTGGGAAATTATTTAACGTGCTATTTGCCCACGACATTCTTCCCTTCATCGAAACCTGCCTGCTTGCATTAATCACGTCTGAGACTCCGTCCGAGTCAAAGTCGTAGATGCTTAAAGTCGGGATGGTATAAGTAGATCCGCCGAGGTTTGTCCAGGCCAGAGTTCCGT
>VFQP010001988.1_pt1 | contig 24367 bp, 23 predicted proteins | sample 3512351 | NCBI WGS metagenome assembly VFQP01 (sample SAMN10412372, study PRJNA504923) | tailings metagenome | isolation source: Relicate 1 Philex TSF1 revegetated site | place: Philippines: Tuba, Benguet | collected 2017-08-29
TGGTCCCGTAGCTCAGTAGGATAGAGCGGCAGATTCCTAATCTGTAGGTCACAGGTTCGATTCCTGTCGGGATCACCATTCAGTCCGTCGTTCTGCGGGCTATTCCGACCTCTCCAAATTAGCTTCGTCTTTTCCGTGCCTTGCGAGCGGTGACGCCCAAACTGTTGGGAGAGACAGGCCGTTTGCGAGCCAAACAAGCGCAGTTTCCGGTCGTCGTCTCTGTCGGGCCATTTCCGTGCCCAACAGTTTTCGAATGTGATGCTTGGTTCATCGGAGGAAGCCGCCGAGCGACCGACGGCAGCGGCTATGCTGCAACTAACATGTCGGCTTGAGCGGTCCATATGATCGGGAGCTCATCAAGCCGTGAGAGCTGGCGTCCTGTGAGTTCGGCTGGCTGACGACCCGACAGGATCGCATCCGTTAGCTTTGGTGAGAGGAACGCCAGGGGAAGAAGCCGCGAGACGTCCGCAATGTGAATGCCGGTTTCCGCCGCCAATTCGCCCATCGACCGACCTGACCCATCAGTGAGTATGCGGAGGAGCAGGTGAGCGCGACCGATTAGGTCGATCAGAACGGGGTCGGGTTCTGCATCTTCTTCTGATGCCACAACGATACGAGCCTCGACGCCGCGGCGACGGATCTCGAGTGGAATGGTCAGTTCTCGGAGGTGTGGTTCATCAGCGGCGTCGGCTGCTGCCAGTGACGCGTCCCCAAGCCCGCCAAACAATAGATCGGCCAGCCGGTCCGATCGGATCGTGAGCGTGATCTGCCGCTGTCCAAGAACGGCCCGGTGAATCAACGACGCAAGCACTTCTCGACGATTTCCCTCGGCGCGTGGCCCACTGGGTTCAAAGCGGCTTTTTGCTACTTTCACGGCCTCTTGAAGCTGTGCTGGCGATAGTCCGATTGTTTCCATTAGCGGCACCAGTCTCGATGGAGTCGAGACGATGGTGCGCAGTCCGCTCAGGACGGCGCGCTCAAGGCGATCAGCCGGCAGGCGCCAGCCCGGCGCTGATGATTGGGCCGGATCAGGAGATTCGACGTAGTAGCGATACCGCTTGCCATGGTTGGTGGTGAACACAGGGCTGAGCCGGCTCCCGGATTCGCTGAACAGAATGCCGGCCAGGAAATACTGTCCGCTCTCGTTCGTTGCAGCTCGCCGGTCGGGAGCGCGCTGAGCGAGCAGTGCCTGAGTCTTATCAAACACATGCTGGTCTACGATCGGCTCGTGTTCGCCGTCATAGACATCCTTCTTATGTCGCACCTTACCGACATAGATCGGGTTGGAGAGCAGGTTGTAGAGCTTGCCTTTCGACCACCCGATTGGCCGCGCCGCGGATTCGCTGATCAGAGGTTTCTCTTTCAGCTCCGCTAGGAGGTCTCGGACTGATCCGAGTTCAAGATAGCGCTGGAATACAGCGCGCACCGCGTCGGCCTCCGTTGACTCCGGGATCAGCTTCTTGTTCTCGACGCGGTAGCCAGTGGGCACGGTCCCGCCCATCCACATGCCGCGTTTCTTCGATGCGGTGACCTTGTCCCGGATGCGCTCCGCGGCCACCTCACGCTCGAACTGAGCGAAGGAGAGGAGCACGTTAAGGGTCAATCGACCCATCGATGTCGTTGTGTTGAACTGCTGTGTGACCGACACGAACGACACGCCCTGTGCGTCGAAGACCTCAACGATCTTCGAGAAGTCGGGGAGCGACCGGGTGAGGCGGTCGATCTTGTAGACGACCACGACATCGACCTTGCCGTCTCGGATGTCATGCAGGAGCCGTTGCAGCGCAGGCCTCTCCATCGTCCCACCTGAGATGCCGCCGTCGTCGTAACGATCAGGAGTTAGCTTCCAGCCAAGTGAAGCCTGGGAGGTGATGAACGCCTCACATGCCTCGCGCTGTGCATCGAGCGAGTTGAACTCCTGGTCGAGACCCTCCTCCGTCGATTTGCGGGTGTAGATCGCGCATCGAAGCTTTGCTGGCGTGCTCATAGTCCGAAGAACCTCGGGCCCGACCAGTGAGCACCCGTGATGCGCTTGGCGATTGCGGATAGGGATCGGTACGTCTTGCCGTCGAAGACATAGCCCGCGTCGGTAACATCGACGATGTGTGTCCGATCATTCCATACCCGCACCAATCGAGCGCCGGGTGCGAGGCCCGGTCGCACATCGGAGCCATTGGGCCGCGATGTCGAATGCTTCGCGCTCCCTGCATCAGCCACGGATCCGGCAGCGGCCGGCAGCGCTGCCTCGGCAGTTCGAACGGCATGCTTCAGCAACCGCCTCGTCTCTGCCGAGAACCCGCCCAGGCGCTTTGCCTGGAGGTGCCAAGCGGCAGACCGGGTCATTAGCTCGCGCCTTACCCCCTTTGGTGGCTGGCAGCCATAGGTCGACTGCCAGCGCTCACTCAGTTCGTTGCGCGAGAGGTCGCTGAGCGCAGCGACCTCTCGCTCCAGCTTCTGGTCGGTCGTCATAGCGATCAACCGGCAATCGGCTTCTCGACGATCCGATACCGGCGCTGACCGTCCTTGCCGACCTCGGTGGTCAACGGGAGCCTAAGCCTCTTCCTCACTGTGCCGGATAGGAAGCCGCGCACCGAATGAGCCTGCCAGCCGGTCGCCTCGATCAGTTGCGCTATGGTGGCGCCCTTTGGTGTGCGCAGCTTCTTCAAGACAACGTCAGCCTTGGTCTCAGCGATCGACGCCTTCTTAGGTCTGACGCCCTCGGCCGGAGCATCCCTCTTCGCATCAGCCGCTGGCTTGCCGCTGCGCGGCGCGCGAAACTTCTTGTCGGCGCTAGCGGTATCAATGTTGGAGTTTGAGGTTGCATTCATCGTGCTCTCCGTCAGCTCAGTCGCCGGGAAATCCGGCGGCTGTACTGACACAAGCCCGCAAGCTGGCGGGCTGGGGATCGACGGCGCTAGGGCGTCACTTACCTCGACGGACTAGTGCTTGCTTCAGCGCCGAAGTCCACACGCTGCTAGTCGGGAACCCGGAAAGTTCGGCCATCTAACGGTGGCTATGGGGCCGTGTCCGGACGGTCGGCTTTTGGGAAGCGCTTGGGGGTTAGCTGACATTCCGGGTAAGCATTGTCAGGCAAACTTTACCTGGTCAGCACACGACCCCATTGTCGCCGTTCGGAGCGCCGCGTTCGGCTCCCAAAACCTGCCGTTCATTCACTTCCACCCGACGGCAAAATCGGGGCCGTCTGCTGAAGAGGTCATCAGGGAAATCAACCGGCTCTTCAAGATTGAAAAGAACCCACCCACTGTTACCCGCGCCGAAGGTTGCCTCACGCCGCGCGGTGGTTTCGTGAAGAGTACGGCCTCGTCACCGACGACTATCACCGCACACAATGGGCGTGGTTCGCTGTGACCTTCACCGCAATCTGGCGCAATTTCTCCAGCGCTAAGTGGCGGGTTGCGGGCGAGAACTCGAAGAAAAGTAGAACGGACGTTCGAGCGTGATGCCGCGAAAGTCTGGTCTGAGCCCAAAGTGACGAATGCTGCACGATGGGCGAACGTCGATTACCGACCTCACTACGCCGGCGTGCGCGTCATCTCACGGATCAGATCATTTGTCTCTGGTCTCGTCGTTTGGTGCCGATATCGAAGGGCCAAAACAGTTCTTGATATTTCAAGGCCATCGATGGGTTTCGACACCAGGCCCATGTCCGAAGGAATAGCGGTGGCTGGCAGGATCACCGCACCGGACCCTTGCCGAGCAAGTTCAACTAACCAATCCACGCGATTTGACCGATAGGCCGCGTAGAGTTCGTGACCATGTTCCGCGCAGGCCCCATGCAAAGCATCCCGCATTTCGCAATTTGGTCGGTCAATCATGTCAGTCTTAGCAAGAGTCGAAAGAGAGATCGCATTTTGTTCAGACAAAGGATGCGACTTTGACACCACGACCTTGTAGTCCTCTTCATAGAGATGGTCTATACGATAGAGGTCTTCACTGACCTTCTCTGCGGTGACTACAACGTCAAATTCACCATCTCGCAACCCGGCAAGAAGCTCGGAGGTTGACGCAACGATCAATTCGATTTCGGCTTGCGGCAATCGCTTACGAGTACGCTCCATAGCTGCCGAAATCCTGTTGTGGCCAATCGTTTCGCCGACACCGACAGAGATTGGAACTCGCTCCAAGCGCATATGACGGACCGCCTCTGCCTTAGCCTGTCGCGTCTCATCGTGAGCCTTTTGCAACCTTGGCTGTATGAGTTTTCCGAGGGCCGTAAGCCTGCATCCCGCACGGTCCCTGACAAACAGGTCACCTCCAAGCTCGTCCTCAAGTTTCTTGATCGCAGTCGTCAAGGAAGGTTGGGAGACATTGGAGGCACTGGCTGCGTGGGTGAAATTTCGGTGCTCGCAGACTGCGAGAAAATACCTGATCTGGTTCATTTCCATCGCCACATTCTCCGTCACATCTCATCTCAGGCCATCAAGACAGGTTCGATAGCCCACGTCTATCAAAGAATAGAACTTCGGAATTGGAGCCCGGCGCATCCGGCATGGGACAAGAGTGCATCGAAACCAAACACCATGCACTTCAAATCAGGAAACGACCATGAAAACGCAAATCCTTCAGACAGTCGCCGCACTGGCTCTGATCACAACTTCCGCAACTGCACAGGACAAGCCAATGGAAAATCATACTGCCAGCTACATCGCCATGCCCGCCGCCGAAGGCCAGACCGGAGCCTTCGCGGAGTTTCTGGCTGGTGCCGCACCTATCGTGCGGGAAACAGAGCCGGGCACAGTACTTTGGTTTGCCCTGCAAGCCGACGATACGCTCGCAATCTTTGACATCTTCGCAGATGAAGAAGCACGCGACGCTCACTTCTCAGGAGCGGTTGCTGCGGCTTTGAACCAAAACGCCGACGCGCTGGTCGACGGAGGATGGGACGACGGTGTTGTCGCGAATATCGACAACTCCGATGTCCTGTCGGTAAAGGCGCCGGTTGATCTCGACACGGCAACGACCGCAACTTACATCAAGCTCGAAGCTGCTCCAGGTAAAGGCCCCGAATTGGCAGCCTTGCTGACCGCCGCCGGCCCCGTCGTCGCGGATACCGAACCCAAGACATTGTTCTGGGCGGGGCTGCAGATTGACGAGAACAACTTCGCCATCTTCGACATCTTTGCCGACAACTCTGGCCGCGAAGCGCACTTTGCCGGACAAGTCGCCGGACTCCTGAATGAAAAGGCTTCAGAATTGGTCTCAGGCGGATGGGACGACGGTGTGGTGGCAAACGTCCAGAATTTCGACATCCTCGCTGCCAAGTAATCTCGAGGTGACTTGAGAAAGAAGTGCCCGGTGCAACCCATCGGGCGCTTTGCTGTTTGAATTTAGAGTCATGCCGAAGCGGCCGTGCCGGAACTGGCAGGCGAAGCTCGCACTCGCCTCCGGCTTGGAAAGGGCGGCTATCGGCGGGAACATGTCCGCGCCTTCGCCCAACACGTCGAGATCGCGGACGACGCGATCTACATCAAGGGCAGCAAAAACACCCTGTTGAGGACACCGGTAGCCACCAAAGGAGGGAAGTCGGCGGGAATCGGCGTTCCCGGTTTTTACCAAAGTGGCGGACCGGGTGGGATTCGAACATATACGCCGAAGTAGTCGGCTTGCGCTTGGCTACGCCGTGAGCAATGTCGGCTTTCGGGACGCCGCAAGCGGCAGTCGAACGGCCGGAAAGGGGGCGCACAACTGACGTAGCGAGTTTCTTGTGTGCCTGTTGACGACACGGCAGGGCTACGGCACTTTACGCACGGCCTCGACGCACAGGCCAGTGTGCTCACCTCGCGAAGCTTTTGCAGTGCGCTCCTCCAGTTTTGACTGAGACCGTTCCTTCGGACGGGTCCGGTCGGCAGTGGGCACCCGGTTGGATTCGTTTCAACAAGGAATGGATCATCATGTCTGCCGACACCCTGAAGACTCTCAAAGCAATGGCGAAGACGCTCGCCCGTAAGAAACGCATCCAGCACATTGCCTCGCTGGAAATTGTCGCTCGGAGACTGGGCCAGCGTCACTGGCGCGGGCTTAGTGAGGCATACAAAATCGGTTGGCGACCAACTGAGGATCAGATCGCTGACCTCAAAAACTTCTTTCGAGGAACACCGCCTAACCAGGCGACCGCGACTTCCGGAACGGGCAGTAATCTCGTTTTCACAAGATGGTCGCCTAAACACTTGGATCCTCTCGACGGCGAGGAAACCGAAGGCGAGCTTGATGGACATCGGTTCTATCTTGTCGGCGACGAGTTCAGCGTGGCGTTTGGCTCGCAAGGCTGGGAAATCATACTCGACCAGGCTCCGTTGGCTCAGCCTGAGGTTCGGCGGCTAGGAGGACGCGTTAAGTCCGCTGAAGCTCTCGATCCACTTTTCATCGAACGTGCGATCTCGCTCCTGAAACGCCGGGCTCAAGTTATGTACGCTAAAGTCGCGCGCGACTGGCCGCGACGTTCGACCATGCCTGATCATGACGGTCAGGCGCTTCATCCGCTTGATCGCGGCCTATCGGCTGAGTGGCACTGCCTCCATTGCGAGGGAGTCCACAGCGGGCGGACTATGGCCAGTAACCTCTGGCATTGCCCGGATTGCGCAGCGACGCCCATCGACCTTTTCCCAACGAAGTGGTGGGGTGAGAGCAGGCAATCGGCTTGATCCCACTCAGCGGGTGCCGGCTTCGACGTCCCGTCGGGCCGGCGCTCGGGATCGGGTCAGGATCTAAGGCCCCAGTTCCATAACGCTGCTCGCGGGTGACAACGAAGCTTGCCTTAGCGGCCAAAAGGAAGGGGCGAACTGCCGTGAGATTCCAGATGGGTACGGCGCCCGCTTCGCGGCGGTGAGCAGTCTCAGCCGCCATGGTCAAGTGAGTCACTGTTTGCAGTACATGCCTTTGTTGTGGCAGACTAAACGAATGACTGCTCGTCTCGTGCTCTCGCGGCTGCTGGTTGCGCTCGCCCTTCTGGGCGTGCTGCTGGCCCCGCTCGGCCCGAGCATCGCGGCGCCGATGATGAAGGCGCAAATGCATCAGTCCGGCATGTCCGCGGACATGCCTTGCTGCCCAGATGAGCCATCGGACGATTCAGGCTGCGGCGGCACCTGCCCGTTTGTTGCGCTGTGCGTGGCCGGCCATATCAGTGCCACGACACCTGCCTTCCTCAATGGCATGCTCCAGCTACGGCCCGAGCGCTCGCCCGTCCCTGCCAATGCCGCGCCGCTCTCATCGCGTGCGGGCGATCCGCCTACCCGTCCTCCTCGAGTCTGATTGAAGCGCCGGTGTCAATGGCACCGTGGTCCCGTGTTCGGGACATAACTGGCCTGTGGCCGGTCGTGCAGCTGCGTCGAGCGCAGCCGCTTCAGTCAACCTTGTTGGAAGGGCTTTTCCCATGCATTTCACACGATTATTGCGCGCTGCTTTGGCGGCGTCACTCTTGCTTGCAGCTACCCAAGGCCCCGCCTGGGCTGCCGCATCGGACTACGAGTTTCAGCTGACCCAGGCCGAAATTCCGCAAGGCGATGCGGCGGTCATTGCGGTGCGTCTGGTCGACAAGCGAAGCGGCGAGAGCGTCAGCGATGCCGTCATCTTCGCCACCCGTCTCGACATGGCACCCGATGGCATGGAGACGATGACAACGAAGATCGAGGCGCTGCCCGCGAGCGAGCCCGGCATGTACCGCTTCAAGGCCAATCTCTCCATGGAAGGCGGCTGGCGGCTCTCGCTCGCGGCCAAGGTGCAAGGTGAAGCCGAAACGGTTCAATCCGAGCTGACCCTGAAGGCATTGCCGTGAGCCGCGCAGCAAAGCTCGCGCTGATCGTTGTCGTTTGGGCGGCTGCGGTTGGCGGATATGTGGCCGGGCAGCAGGGCAACCTGCTGTCCGGCATCACGGGCGACACCGCGAAGCCGGTCGTGGCGTCCGGCCCGATCATCTACTACCGGCATCCCGATGGTGAACCGGTTTACTCGGCAACGCCGCGCAAGACCGATGATGGCCGATCCTTCACAGCCGTATTCGCCAGCGAGGATGTCAGCTTCGAGCCGAAGCCGCCCGCAAGCGAAACCGCTGCGACCACCAGCGGTGAGGGGCGTGTCCTTTACTACCGCAACCCCATGGGCCTGCCTGACACCTCGCCGGTGCCGAAAAAGGATTCGATGGGGATGGACTACATACCCGTCTTCGAGGGCGAGGATCTGAATACTGGCAATCTCACCTTAAGCGCCGGCAAGATCCAGCGGACCGGCGTCAAAACGGCGCTCGCCACGAAGCAGACGCTGCAGCGGCCGATCCGCGCGCCTGCGACGATTGCCTTCGACGAGCGGCGCATCAGCGTGATTGCTACGCGCACGGAAGCCTTCATTGAAACGGTTGCCGATGTCACAACCGGCCAGCGTATCAGCCAGGGCTTACCGCTGGTCGAGCTCTATGCGCGCGAAGTATCGCTGGCCGGTGCCGACTTCGTCACCAATCTTGGGAGAAAGGGTCCGACGGCCGGCGCGGTGCAGCGCCTCAAAAACCTGGGCGTAGCGGACTCTGTCATCGAAGAGGTGCGCAGGACCGGCAAGGTGCCCTTGCGCATTGCGCTCACCGCGCCGGCGAGCGGCGTGGTGCTGGAGCGCAACGCCATCGTCGGCATGATGGCGCCGCCCGGCCAGACGCTGTTTCGCATTGCCGATACATCGCGCGTCTGGGCGCTGGCCGATGTCAGTGAACCCTCTCTCGCCGGGGTCAACCAAGGAGCGCGCGCCATCGTGCGCATGCGTGGCCTGAATGATCAGGAATTCATCGGGTCGGTCGAACTGGTCTATCCTGAGCTGAATGTCCAGACACGCACCGCGAAGGTGCGCATCGAGCTCCCCAACCCTGACAGCGTCTTGCGCGCCGGCATGTTCGCTGATGTCGAGATCATAGGCAACGCGGACAGCGCTGTCGTCGCGGTGCCCGACGGTGCGATCATCGACACGGGCGATCGGCAGTTGGTTTTCATTGATCAAGGCGAGGGGCGCTTTGCGCCGCGCGACATCAAGACCGGTGCGCGGGCAGGCGGGCTCGTCGAAATCCGCAAGGGACTGGCTGAGGGCGAGCGCGTAGTCACCTCGGCGACCTTCCTTCTTGATGCTGAAAGCAATCTGAAGGCGGCCCTTGCCGGGATGAGCGCCGGGACGGACCGGCCATGATCGCGCGCCTGATCGGCTGGTCCGCCCGCAACCTCTTTCTGGTTCTATTTGCCAGCGCGCTCGTAACTGCGGGCGGGCTCTACGCGCTGCGCAACCTGCCGCTCGACGCCATTCCCGATCTCTCGGATGTGCAGGTCATTGTGCTCACCGAGTATCCCGGCCAGGCGCCGCAGGTGGTCGAAGACCAGGTGACCTATCCGCTCACCACAGCGATGCTGACGGTGCCGCAATCGAAAGTGGTGCGCGGGTTTTCCTTCTTCGGCGTCTCGTTCGTCTATGTGATTTTCGAAGACGGCACTGATCCCTATTGGGCGAGGAGCCGCGTGCTCGAATATCTCAATGCCGCTGCCAGCCGGCTGCCAGACGGCATCACGCCGACCCTCGGCCCCGACGCGACGGGCGTTGGCTGGGTCTATCAATATGCGCTGGTTGCCAAGGAGCTCTCGCTCGCCGAACTGCGCTCCTTGCAGGACTGGGTCGTGCGCTTTGCCGCCTCGCGCGGCGAAGGTGTCTCTGAGGTCGCCGGCGTCGGCGGCTTCGTCAAACAATACTCGATCATTGTCGATCCGGTGCGCCTGCGCGCGCAAGGCATCTCGCTCGCCGAGATCAGCGAAGCGGTGCGCCGTAGCAATACCGACACGGGCGGGCGCACGCTCGAAATCGCCGAGTTCGAGTTCATGGTGCGCGGCAGGGGCTATCTGCAGGGCGTCGCCGATATCGAGGACATCGTCCTGCGCACCGTCAGTGGCACGCCGCTGCGGTTGCGCGATGTCGCCAGCGTTACCACCGTGCCGGATGAGCGGCGCGGCATCGCCGAATTGAACGGCGAGCAGGAGGTTGCGGGCGGCATCATTCTGCAGCGCGTCGGCGCCAATGCGCTCAGCGTCATTGACAGCGCCAAGGAGACTCTCTCTGCGCTCGCGACGAGCCTGCCGGCCGGCACCGAGATCGTGCCGGTCTACGACCGCTCGGAGCTGATCGAGGCCGCCATCGAAACATTGCAAACGACGCTGATCGAAGAGAGCATCGTCGTGGCGCTGGTCACGATCATATTTCTCTTGCATGTGCGCAGCGCGCTCGTCGCCATCATAATGCTGCCCGTCGGCATCCTCATGGCGTTCGGCGCCATGAAATTGATGGGGATCGGCTCCAACATCATGAGCCTTGGCGGTATCGCCATTGCCATTGGCGCGATGATCGACGCCGCGATCGTCATGATCGAGAATGCCCATAAGCATCTCGAGCGTGCGCCCAAGGAGAAGCCCCGCCTCGAGGTGCTAATCGAAGCGGCCGGCGAGGTCGGCCCCTCGCTCTTCTTCAGCCTGCTCATCATCACCGTCTCGTTTCTGCCGATCTTCACGCTCGAAAGTCAGGAAGGGCGGCTGTTCGGGCCGCTTGCTTTCACGAAAACCTTTGCCATGGCGGCCGCGGCCCTTCTCTCGGTGACGCTGGTGCCGGCGCTCATGGTCCTTTTCGTGCGCGGGCGCATTATCCCGGAGAAGAAGAACCCGCTCAACCGCTTGCTGATCGCTCTCTACCGGCCAGTTATCGCAGGCGTGCTTCGGGCGAAAATCTTCACGATCCTTCTCGCGTTCGTGGCGCTTGCCGCGACGGTCTATCCGGCGCGCCAGCTGGGGAGCGAATTCATGCCGGCGCTGAACGAAGGCACGTTGATGTATATGCCCACGACACTGCCAGGTCTCTCGGTGACGAAGGCGGCAGAGCTCTTGCAGATGCAAGACCGGATCATCCGCTCCTTCCCCGAAGTGGATTCGGTATTCGGAAAGGCAGGCCGGGCGCAGAGCGCAACCGACCCCGCCCCGCTCGAAATGTTCGAGACCATCATCAATCTCAAACCCAAGGATGAGTGGCGCGCGGGCGTGACGCTCGAAAGCCTCAAGGCCGAGATGGACGCTGCCTTGCAGTTCCCCGGCGTCTCCAATGCCTGGACAATGCCGATCCGAGCTCGCATCGACATGTTGGCGACCGGGATCAGGACGCCTGTCGGCATCAAGGTCTTTGGCACCGACCTTGGTGAAATGGAGAAGATTGCGCGGCAGGTCGAGGCGGTAGTGCGCACGGTGCCCAGCACGTCGAGTGCTTATGCCGAGCGCGTCATCGGCGGCTACTACCTCGACATCACGCCTGATCGCGAGGCACTTGGGCGCTACGGCCTGCGCGTCGCCGATGTGCAGGATGTGATTTCGATGGCGCTCGGCGCCGAAGTCATCACTCAGACTGTGGAGGGCCGCGAGCGCTACGGCGTATCGATCCGCTATCCGCGCGACCTGCGCAGCGATCCGCAAACGATCGCCGAAGAAGTCCAGGTGGCGCTGCCTGGCGGTGGCAGCGTGCCGCTCGGCGAAATCGCCACGATCGAGCGCAACCGCGGCGCGACCTCGATCCGCACCGAGAACGGACAGCTCGCCATCTACATCTTCGTCGATATCGTCGGGCGCGACCTCGGCGGCTATGTGCGTGAGGCGCGCAATGCGGTGGCAAGCAGCATCGCGATGCCGCCGGGCTATTCGATCGCCTGGAGCGGCCAGTTCGAATATCTCGAGCGTGCGCAGGCGCGCCTGCAGATCGTCGTTCCGGTCACACTCGCCATCATCTTCTTGCTGCTTTTTCTTAATTTCGGCGCGCTCACCGAAACGCTGATCGTCATGCTCTCCTTGCCCTTCGCGCTGGTCGGCGGAATCTGGCTAATGTGGTGGCTCGGCTTCAATATGTCAGTCGCCGTCGCCGTCGGCTTCATCGCGCTCGCCGGGGTCGCGGCCGAAACCGGTGTGATTATGCTGATCTATCTCGATCACGCCTGGCGCGAAAAAATCGCGGAAAAATCCGCTGGCGGTCAAAGCCTCACGCGTGGCGACCTGGCCGATGCCATCATGGTCGGTGCAGTTGAGCGCGTGCGTCCCAAGATGATGACGGTGGTCGCGATCATGGCGGGATTGCTGCCAATCCTCTGGAGCACCGGCGCCGGTTCGGAAGTGATGCAGCGCATCGCCGTACCGATGATCGGCGGCATGATCTCATCGACGCTGCTGACGCTGATCGTGATCCCGGCTGTTTACGGGCTGGTAAAGGGTTTCAAGCTGCCGCGCAAAGATGCCGCGCCCATTGACCGGTCGCGAGTCAGACCGGCGCTCGCCGAAGCAACTCCCGGCGAAGGACGCCGCTGATGGCCGAGATGCCGAGGGGCCAATTCAGCCGCGAGGAAAAGCTGGCTGCCGTGAAGCGGCTGCTGGCGGGAGAAGACCGGGTGGCGCTGTCGCGCGAGCTCAACCTACCCCGGCAGATGTTCTACCAGTGGCGCGCCAGATTCTTGAGCGGCGGCGCGGCCGCTTTGCGGAACCCGGGCCGGCCGCGCCAGGTTGCGGATGCTAAAGGTTTGAGAGAGCCGGATCGATGACTACAGCAGACATCTCGGAAAGAACCATGCCGATCTCGGCGAGCAAGCGATGCACCAATGTTCAAACAAGGAGATGATGACCCATGGAACGACGAGCTTTTCTGATCGGAACGGCAGCGCTGCTCTTGCTTGGCAGCCCGGTATTTGCTGCCGGACCGTTTAGCGCGACGCTCTACAAGGACCCGTCCTGCGGCTGTTGCAGCGCCTATGCCGATTACCTACAAGCTCACGGCTACGTCATCGAAATTGTCGAGACGCCGGAATTCGCCGAGGTCGGACGCAAGGCCGGCCTTCCGCAAGCCATTGAAGGCTGCCATACGCTGGTGATCGATGGCTACGTGGTGAGCGGCCATGTCCCGGTCGAGATGGTCGGAAAGCTCTTGAGTGAGCGCCCGGCGATCGCCGGCATCACTTTGGCCGGCATGCCGGCAGGCTCGCCCGGCATGGGCGGGGATAAGAGCGAGCCTTTCGCCATCTATGCCTTCACCAACAATAGCAAGGCGCCAACGCTCTTCGCGACGCTTTAGAAGATTGCCATCGCTGATTTCAATTCATGTCATGCGAGATGCGGCGCCAACACAGAATAGCAGCGACGTGCGACGCAATACGCGAAAGGGGCGATCGTAACCGCCCCTTTCTGAATTGTATCGAAGGTCCTCAGGCAGCCATGGCGCGGCAGCTTTCGGCGCAGCGCCGGCAAGCGGAGACGCATTCGTCCATGCCGCCGAGCCGCTCGCAATCGTTGGCGCATTGCGCGCAGATTTCCGCGCATTCGCCGCAGGTGTGCGGGTGATGCTCCGAGCCGATCAGCATGAAATGCGCCGCTGTCCGGCACATTTCGGCGCACGCCATCATCAGCGTGAAATGCTTCTTTTCGGTGTGCTCACCGCCCATCTCGAGGCAGTGGCCCATCGCTGTCGAAAGGCACATCGAATAGCAGCTGAGGCACTCATCGATGCATTCTTTCATATCGGTCGAAAGATGGTGATGCATGGCGCCCTCCTCACTTGGCGTTGGCGGCCAGCCAGGCCGTGAAGTCTTCGATTTCCTTGGTCTGGGCGTCGATGATCATCTCCGCCTTCTTCTTCGCTTCATCATTGTCGCCATGCTTGAGCTCGGCCTTCGCCATGTCGATTGCGCCTTGGTGATGGGCGATCATCCCGCAGGCGAAGGCGACATCGGGATCCGCGGCCTTGATGCCGGCCATCATTGAAGGCTCCATTTTCATCATCGCGATGGCGAAGTCCTTGTGCGCTTCGTCCATGCCGGCCACATCTTCCATGCCTGGCATCTTCATGGCTTCGCCGGCAGGCGGACACTGGGCCGGCAGCGGTGTCGGCGCCGGCATGTCACCTTGCGCCAGCGCGGGGCCAGCGATCGTCAAGAAGAGAGCGGAAACAAAGGTGAGGGTGCTACGAGTTTTCATGGTGCAAATCCTTTTCATGCGTCAAAACCGCCGGCGGTGCCGGCGCAACATTGCGGAGATTGAGCGGGTTTGCACCTTCGGTGGGCGGTCAGGACACGTTGGGGTGCGACTGGCGAGCTCTGTGTCGGCGGCGCGGCCAACGATCAGCCTGGCATAGAGTTCCGGAACATTCGGCGGGATCGCAATCAGCGCCGTGAGGCAATGCGCAGGGGAACAGCAGCGGACGGGGGCCGCATGACCATGATCGGCACACTCGGACGCGTCTTGCACCATATCGGTTAGCGATGTGGCGGATGGCGTGCCATCGCCGATATCGGCAGCGGCGGGACCGCTCATCATGATGACGAGCATGACGATCAGGCTAAAAAGGAGGTGCGGTCGGTGAACCGGCATGCGCGTCCAACGGGCGCATGCCGGCTTTGTTCCCTAATGTTTCAGCCGAGCAGCAATGGCCGGGCTGCCATGATCGATGGGAGCAGACGAAAGTGGCGCAGCCGCAAGGCGTTGCCGATCACGAAGACGCTCGAGACCGCCATGGCAGCAGCCGCCAGCATCGGCGAGAGCAACCCGCCGCCCAGCGGATAAAGGATGCCGGCCGCGACGGGGATGAGGCTGACATTATAGGCAAACGCCCAGAAGAGATTCTGGCGGATGTTGCGCAGCGTTGCGCGCGAGATGCCGATTGCCGCCACGACGCCGCGCAGATCGCCGGCCATCAGCACAACATCTGCGCTTTCGATAGCGATGTCGGTGCCGGTGCCCACAGCGATGCCGATGTCGGCCTCGGCGAGCGCCGGCGCATCGTTGATGCCATCACCGACAAAGGCGAGCTTGCGCTTGCCGGCCCGCAGCTTGGCGATCGCCTCGACCTTGCCGCCCGGCAGAACCTCGGCCACGACCTCGCTGATGCCGAGCTCGCGTGCGATCGCCTGCGCGGTGCGCTGGTTGTCACCGGTAACCATGGCGATGCTCAGGCCCGCTTCCTGCAACAGACGGATCGCGTCACGCGTGGTCGGCCGGATCGGATCGCTGATGGCAAGCGCCGCCACCGCTCGCCCGTCGATCGCGGCAAAGAGCGGTGTTTTCGCCTCGACGGCAAACTGCTGCGCCGTTTGCGCAAAGGCATCGATGTCGATGTCGAGCATACGCATGAAGCGGTCGGCTCCGACGACGACGTGCTTGCCGTTGATCGTCGCCCCGATGCCAAGTCCAGGCTTGGCCTCGAAACGCTCCGGATCGATCAGCGCCAGCCCTTCCGCGCGGGCCGCCTGCACGATCGCGGCGGCGATCGGGTGCTCCGAAGTCGCCTCGGCCGAAGCGATCAATGCCAAGACCTCGGCACGTGTCACTCCGGGGGCCGTCACAAGGCCCGTCAAACTCGGTTTGCCTTGCGTGAGCGTTCCCGTCTTGTCGAAGGCGACGATCTCGATGGAATCGAGGCTCTGCAGCGCTTCGCCGTTGCGAAAGAGCACACCGAGCTCGGCGGCACGGCCGGTTCCGACCATGATCGAGGTTGGCGTCGCGAGGCCCATGGCGCAGGGGCAGGCGATGATGAGCACCGCAACCGCATTGACGAGCGCGAAGGAAAGCGCCGGATCTGGACCGAAGATCAGCCAGATGGCGAAGGTCAGCGTCGCAAGCCCGATGACGGCCGGCACGAACCACGCGGTGATGCGATCGACGAGGCCTTGGATGGGCAGCTTCGCACCCTGCGCGGTTTCGACCATGCGGATGATCTGGGCGAGCAGCGTGTCCGCTCCGACCTCGCTGGCGCGGAAGGTAAAAGTGCCGGTGCCGTTGATGGTGCCGCCGATGACGCGCGCGCCTTCAGTCTTGGCGACCGGAACCGGCTCGCCAGAGATCATCGCTTCATCGACATAGGATGAGCCGGAGAGAACCAGCCCGTCGACAGCGATTTTCTCGCCGGGGCGCACCTGCAGCACATCGCCGACGCGCACTTGCTCGATCGGTGTTTCAACGAATTCCCCATCGCGCAGGGCGCGTGCTGAGCGGGCCTGCAAGCCGACGAGACGCTTGATTGCATCGCTGGTGCGGCCCTTGGCGCGCGCCTCGAGCAGGCGCCCGATGAGGATCAGCGTGACGATGGCGGCGGACGCCTCGAAATAGACGTTAGCGGTGCCACTCGGCAGGATCGAAGGCCAGAAGGTGGCAACGACGGAATAGGCCCAAGCGGCGCTCGATCCGAGCACGACGAGTGAATTCATGTCGGGGGCAAGCCGCAGCAAAGCCGGCACGCCCTTTTGATAAAAGCGCAAGCCCGGACCGAACTGCACGATGCTCGCGAGCACGAAATAGCCGATATAGAGCGCATCGCGGCCGATGGTCATCAGCGTCCAGTGGTGCACGTCGTCGAAGAGGTGCGAGGCCATTTCGAGCAAAAAAATCGGCAGCGTCAGCGCGCTGGCGATCGCGACATCGCGGGCCAGCCTTGCACGTTCAGCAGCCCGCTCCTCTTCACGCGAATTGTTGGCGCCGGCGGACGGCGCCAGCGACTGAGCCATATAGCCGGCCGCGCTAACGGCGGCCTTGATGGCGTCGAGCGGCAGCGGGCCTCTCGTCGTGACGCTGGCGCGCTCGGTTGCCAGATTGACGAAAACTTGCTCGACGCCAGGCACGGCTTCGATCGCTTTTTCGACGCGGCGCACGCAGGATGCGCAGGTCATGCCCTCGATCGCGATATCGGTCTGGTCGTGCCCGACCTGGTACCCGGCCTTCTCGATCGCGGCGAGCGCATTTTCGCGCGATGCGGGATCGGAAAAACTGACCTCGGCCGTGCCGGTGGCGAGGTTGACGCTTGCCGCGCTGACACCAGGCACCTTGGTCAGCGCAACCTCGACGCGGCGCACGCAGGACGCGCAGGTCATGCCTTCGACGGGGAATCTTTCGACGGAGCTCACCTGCTCCGGCTTGTGATGCGCGTTCATGATGCAATCCTCTCTAATCGAACGATTGCACCCGATGTAGTGGTTCCAGTCACGGGAAGGTCAACGCGCTTCATGCAGTTTTTTTCGATGTGCGCAAAAGACCTGATCGCCTCTTGACCTTCCAGCTGCTGGAAACCCCATCTTTGCCGCATCCACTCATCGGCACCATATGAAAGGACATGATGATGATTACGCTCAACGTACCGGATATGACCTGCGGCCACTGCGTCAGCACCGTCACCAAGACCGTCAAGGCGGTCGATTCGGCGGCCAAGGTCGAAATCGACCTCAGCCGGCAGACGGTAACAATCGAGGGCGGCGTCGACGCGGAGAAGGTCAAGGCCGCGCTCGAAGAAGCCGGCTATCCGGCCCAAAGCGCCGCTTAGCGCCGCCGCGATAGCGGCCCGACCCGGGTGCTCTCCCCCGGGTCGGGCCGGCCTTGCAAAAAAGGCTTGAGCTTCCAGTTGGTGGAAGGTCTATCATCGCGGAAAAAGTAAAGGAAACGCTCGCCATGAATATCGGGCTCGCCGCCGAAAAATCCGGCCTGCCGGCAAAAACGATCCGCTATTATGAGGATATCGGATTGCTCACGGCCGACCGGTCGATCAATGGCTATCGCGATTACTCCGCGACCGATGTTCACCGCCTGCGGTTTTTGAAGCGCGCGCGCAATCTCGGTTTTTCGGTTGCCGAATGTCGCCAGCTGCTCTCGCTCTACGATGACCGGGAGCGCGAGAGCGCCGACGTCAAAACGGTGGCGCAGGCGAAGCTGGCCGAGATCGACCGTAAGCTCAGGGAACTGAAGGAACTGCGCACGATGCTCAGCCATTTGGTCGAGCATTGCCATGGCGACGATCGCCCCGATTGCCCGATTATCGAAGGGCTCGCCGGCGAGGGGCGGCTGCAGTAGCGGGAACATCCCCTTACTGATTGATAATTTTGGAAGGAGGCGCACGCATGTTCGTGCAGCCGATCGATTATTTCCTGCTCGTCTGGTTTGTGCTCGCTGGCGCGAGCACGGCCTATGTCGCGTGGGATCAGTTCCGCGGCAATCCCGAACCGGCCGTGATGAAATGGGGCTTCATCCTAGTGACGCTCTATCTCGGGCCGATCGGGCTGCTGCTTTACGTGCTCGCCGACAAGGAGCCGCGTCCGGGCACGCACGAGGAGTTCACCAGCCCGCTATGGAAGCAAGGCATCGGCAGCACCATCCACTGCGTCGCCGGCGATGCCACCGGCATCATCGTTGCCGCGGTGATCACGGCGATGCTCGGCCTGCCGATGTGGGTCGATGTCATCGTCGAATATGTCGCCGGGTTCGCCTTCGGGCTCTTTATTTTCCAGGCGCTCTTCATGAAGAACATGATGGGGGGCAGTTACTGGGAGAATGTACGCAAATCCTTTATGCCGGAATTCATCAGCATGAACGCGATGATGGCGGGCATGGTGCCGGTGATGGCGATGCTGATGATGGGGCGCGACATGCGCGCCATGTGGCCGGGTGAACTGCTCTTCTGGGGCGTGATGGCGCTCGGCGTCCTGGCGGGTTTCGCGCTCGCTTATCCCTTCAATATCTGGCTTGTGGCAAAGGGCCTGAAACACGGCCTGATGACCGAGCGCGGACCAACGCCGCAAGACGGAGCCGCGGACGCGGGCGATCACGCAGCGCATGGCGCGACAGCACAAGCCGAGTCGCCGACCGGCGAAACGGCTCACGCCGGGCATGCGATGCCTGCTCACACGAACCATGCGCATGGGCATGTCGAGCATAGGGAAGGCGACGAGCCGGCGCGACCGGAACCGATGAAACTTGGGCATGGTCAGCATGGTGGCAACCTGCCTCCCGCCTTCGCGCCGACGCGCGCGCAGGTAACGGCGATGGCATCCTTTACCACGTTGCTGCTAGCGGCCGGCTTCGCCTGGCCCTTCATGCAGGTCAACATGCGGCTCAGCGCCCATGATGTTGGTGACGTCATCATGGCGCCCGGCATGATCATGGATTTCGACACGCCGGGCGCTGCGATGCGCGACATGGCGGCGGTCGATCCGCGGCTGGTGACCTACGAGGCGCGCGATGACGAGCTCGGCGGCCGCGTCCTTGAGCCGCGCATCGAAAACGGCGTGAAGGTCTTCGATCTCGAAGCATCCGTCATCCGCTGGTCCATCCTGCCGGGCGAGACGGTCGAAGCGTTTGCTTATAACGGCCAGGTGCCGGGACCGACGCTGCGCGTTACGGAAGGCGACCGGGTGCGCATCAACGTCTCGAACAAGCTTCCCGAGAGCACGACCGTGCATTGGCACGGTATGATTCTTCCAAACGAAATGGATGGCCCTGCCGAGATCACGCAGAAACCGATCGAGCCCGGCGAGAACTATTCGTACGAATATACCGTGGGCCAGCACGGCACCTACTTCTATCACACGCATGATCATGTCGATCGCCAGCAATCGCTCGGCCTTTATGGCGCGCTGATCATCGATCCAAAAGATGCCGCTGACGTCATCCCCGCCGATCTTGAATATACGGTGCAGCTGCAGGAGTGGCTCAAGCGCGAGTGGCTGACCTTCCCGGCGATGCCGATGGAAGGCGGCTTGCCCAACTTCTTCACGATCAACGGCAAGTCGTTTCCAGCTACCGATACGATCAAGATGAAGGTCGGCCAGACTCTGAAGGTGCGGTTCGTCGGCTCGCACACGACGGCGATCCACCCGATGCACATCCATGGCGGACCCTTTGAGGTCGCGGCCGTCGACGGCATGACACTCGCAGACTCGGCGCGCTATCTCGCCGATACGGTCAATGTCGGGCCGGGCCAGCGTTTTGATGTGCTCTGGACGGCGCTGCGCCCCGGCAAATGGCTGGTTCATTGCCACATCCCGCATCACACGACCAACAACAATGTCGAAGTCGAAGGCGGCGGCGGTCTGATGCTGGTGATCGAGGTTTCAGCGTGAGGACTGCATCATCTCACAGCCCGATGCCTCCGCTGGCGCTCACCATGGGCGAGCCGGCGGGCATTGGTGCGGAGATCACGCTAAAAGCATGGCAGGCTTTGCGCGAGGGACCCCTAGCCTTCTTCTATGTCGGGCCAGAGGAATTGCTGCGCTCGACCGCCCGCCGCTTGAAATTGCCCGAAAGTGTTACGCGCATCGAGCACCCGGCGCAGGCACTCGCCAGTTTTGCAAACGCCCTGCCTGTTCTCGACCTGCCAATGAAACGCGATGTGGTCGAGGGCCGGCCATCGTCGGGCACGGCGGCGAGCGTGATCGCTTCGATCGAGATCAGCGTGAGACTGGCGCGCGATGGCGAGGCGGCGGGACTCGTCACCAATCCGATCCAGAAGTCCGTCTTGCACAAAGCCGGCTTCGAGCATCCGGGCCATACCGAATTTCTCGAGGCGCTCTCGGGGCCGGGATCGCGCGCGACGATGCTGCTCGCGGGCGAAGGCCTGCGGGTCGTCCCCGTCACCATCCATCAATCGCTGGCTTCCGCGATCAAAAGCCTGAGCAGCGAGGCGATTATCGCAACGGCGCTGGCCGCCGCCGAGGGCCTGAAGCGCGACTTTGGCATTGCCAAGCCCCGTCTGGCGGTCGCTGGCTTGAACCCGCATGCCGGCGAGGCCGGTGACATGGGCGATGAAGAGATCCGCATCATCGCGCCGGCGATCGAGAAACTACGCGCGCGCGGGCTTGGTGTGTCGGGGCCGCTGCCGCCGGACACGATGTTTACGCGGCGTGCGCGCGAAACGTACGACGTCGCCATCTGCATGTACCACGACCAGGCGCTAATCCCATTGAAGACGCTCGACGTCGATGGCGGCGTCAACGTCACGCTGGGACTGCCTTTCGTGCGCACCTCGCCGGATCATGGCACAGCGCTCGACATCGTCGGCAGGGGCGTCGCCGATCCCGGCAGCCTGATTGCCGCGCTTTCGCTTGCCAGCCAGATCGCACGTCATCGCCGGGAAAAAGGGGGTTGAGATGAGCATCGTTCGCCTTGGGGTCAACATCGATCATGTCGCCACCGTGCGCAATGCGCGCGGCGGCGATCATCCTGATCCGATCAAGGCAGCGCAGACCGCGATCGCCGCCGGCGCCGATGGCATCACGCTGCATTTGCGCGAAGACCGGCGGCATATCCGCGATGCCGATCTGGCGCGGCTGGCGAGCGCGATCTCGGCGCCGATCAATCTCGAAATGGCCGTCACCGATGAGATGCTCAAAATCGCACTGAAAGCGAAGCCGCATGCCGCCTGTCTCGTTCCCGAACGGCGCCAGGAAGTGACGACCGAAGGCGGTCTCGATGCCGCCTCGCATATCGCGACCATGACGCCTTTTGTCGCGACGTTGCGTGAGGCCGGTATTCGTGTCTCGCTCTTCATCGATCCCGACGAGCGCCAGATCGCGGCCGCGGCGCAGATGGGCGCGCCGGTGGTGGAACTGCATACCGGCACCTATGCGCATGTCACAGGAGAAGCGCGCGGGCGGGAACTGGCGCGGCTGCAGCAAGCCGCCCGCGCCGCGCAAGCGGCTGGGATCGAATGCCACGCGGGTCACGGGCTCACCTATGACAATGTGGTCGACGTCGCGGCAATTCCCGAGATCATCGAGCTCAACATCGGGCACTTTCTCGTGGGCGAGGCAATCTTTGTCGGTCTCGAAGAAGCCATCGGCACAATGAAGAAGGCGATCGCCAAGGGCGTGGCGCTACGCTGAGGCCTGCGATATGCCCCCTGTTAACATCATCTGTGATCGGGACTTGTATTGACTTCGCGCTCGAATATGTATGGATGACATGATGCTGAACCTCCGCAGAATCGGCTGGCTTTCGATGCCGCAGCGCGCTGCGTTCGCAATCGTTTTCCTGGTCTTCAGCAGCGTGCAGCCGGCGATGTTCGCCGGATCTCCGAGCGATAGCATGGCGATGGCAATGGCCGCCGCGCTGCCGGCTGCGCAAGCGCCGGACAGCCACGACCATGCTGCCACCCACGGGCATGCTGCCACCCTCGACCATGGGACGGCACATAACGAGGATGGGGCCGGCCAGCAAAAGCACAACCCCACCAGCAAGAGTTGCGAGGTGCATTGCGCACCCGCCCATGCGATGCCCGTCGCCTATTGCGACATCGCGCCGAATTTCGCCAGCTGCTTTGAGCCCATCGCAGTGGAGTCGCTCAAAGCCAGCGAGTACGCGGAACATATCCGCCCTCCCAGACGCCTGATCTGACGTCGCACCGCGTCTAGCGGCTCGCCCGCGCTGTCCGGATATTTTGTCCGGCAACGCTGACAGCAAACGTCCTGTTCAGGTCACCCATGAAAACCGCAAGCCTTGCGATGCTTGGTGCATCGCTGATCGCAGCGGGTTGCACGTCAACCCCGCCCAATGTCCTGCCTGACTTCAATCCGGCCGATCCGGTTCTGGGTCTGCGTGAAACGCGCTATCCCGGGGTCATCAACTACACCCATCGCGAGCCGGTCGACCCACAGAACTGGCGGCAACGCAACAAGTCGCTTTCACCTGCCCCATCCGGAGGCCAGTCATGAGGCGGCTTGGGGTTCGGTGGGGGTTCGCATCTCTGATCTCGGTTGCGGCCGCGGGCTGCACGACCTTGTCAGAAGATGTGCGCAACCCAATGGCGGGATTTGCCAGCGTGTCAACGCGCACGGATGCGGTGCTCGGCAAGTCGACAGTGTGGATTCAAAATAGCGGTGAGGCGAAGGCCGTCGCCGACAAAGTCAAAACCCTGACGCAAGGCAAGACGGTCAGCGCCGAGACGGCCGTCCAGGTGGCGCTGCTCAACAACAAAGGCCTGCAGGCCGCTTACGCCGAGATCGGTCTCTCGGCGGCGGATGTCTGGCAGGAGACCCTGCTTGAGAATCCGCGCGTCTCGGTGGGCGTCATGGGCATCGATGCCGCGCGCACCATTGAAGCCGCGGTCGTCACCAATATCTTCGCACTGGTGACGCGGCCGCGCCGGGTTGCGCTCGCGGACACTCGATTCCGGCAAGCCCAGCTGCGCGCCGCCGAGGGGACGCTCGCACTCGCAGCCGCCACGCGCCGCGCCTGGATCAACGCGGTCTATGCGCGTGAAAAGGTCTCCTATCTCAATGTTGCGCAGGACGCGGCCGACGCGGCTTCCGCACTGGCAAAGAAGCTCGGCGAAAGCGGTGCCTTCACCAAGACCGGGCAGGCGCGCGAGCATGTCTTCTACGCGGAGCTCGCCGGCGAGACGGCCGGTGCACGTCTCGAAGCGCGCCAGGCCAAGGAGGAGCTCATCCGCATGATGGGCCTGTGGGGGTATGGCATCGACTTCAAGCTGCCGACCGCACTGCCCTCCTTGCCCAAGGGCGCCAAGGCAAAACGCCTGATCGAAGCCGAAGCGTTGAACAACCGCGTCGACCTCGAGGTGGCGCGACTCGAGCTAGAGGCCCTCGCCCAATCTTATGGACTGACGCAAGCGACGCGGCTCGTCAGCGACTTTGACGTGCTGGCCGGTGTCGAGATCGAGCGCGAGCAAGACGAAGACGGCGCGACCAAAACCAGCGTCTCTGCAAATGCGGAGGTCGAGTTCGTCATCCCGATCTTCGATACGGGCAAGGCGCGACTGCGCAAGGCGGAGTTCTCCTACATGCAGGCCGCCAATCTCCTCGCGGAGAAGGCGGTCAATATCCGCTCGGAAGCAAGGGCGGCCTACGACGCCTACCGCTCGACCTATGACATCGCGCGTCATTACCGCAACAGTGTGATCCCGCTGCGCACGAAGATCGAGGAAGAATCTCTTCTCACCTACAACGGCATGATCACCAACACGTTCGAGCTTCTCGCCGACACACGCGCGAAGATCGATTCCATCGTGCTCTCCCTCAACGCCAAGCGCGACTTCTGGCTTGCCGACGTGAACATGCTCACCGCCGTTCATGGCGGCGGCGGCGCGGCGATTTCGGGTGGCGCCGGCGAGGACGCCGGCGGCTCGGAAGAGGCCGGCGGCCACTAACCTTAGGACAAGAACGATGATCACTAGACGACACATTCTCGGCGCCAGCGCCCTTCTCGCGGGCGCTGCTGCCTGGACCAAAACCTCGGCGATGGGACTGCCCGATGCGCCCATCATGGAATCACCGGATATGCAGCCGCCGCTCTTTCCGAAAAGCGGCCCGGACTATCAGCCGGTGGTGACGCTGAACGGATGGACGCTGCCGCACCGGATGAACGGCGCGGTGAAGGAGTTCCACCTCGTCGCAGAGCCGGTCGAACGCGAAATGGCGCCCGGCATGACGGCCTATCTCTGGGGCTATAACGGCCAGTCGCCGGGCCCCACGATCGAAGCGGTGGAAGGCGACCGCGTGCGCATCTTCGTCACCAACAAGCTGCCGGAGCACACAACCATCCATTGGCACGGCATG
>VFQP010001989.1_pt1 | contig 24349 bp, 41 predicted proteins | sample 3512351 | NCBI WGS metagenome assembly VFQP01 (sample SAMN10412372, study PRJNA504923) | tailings metagenome | isolation source: Relicate 1 Philex TSF1 revegetated site | place: Philippines: Tuba, Benguet | collected 2017-08-29
GGGTGTGAGGGGTGTGTAGGTGTGAGGGGTGTGTATGTGAAAGGGGTATGCGTGAGGTGTGTTTGTGGTGTGCAAGGATGGGTTGGTGTTGCTTTCTGTGTGGTTGTATTGTGTGTTGTGTGGGATGGTCATTGGTGTGCATGTGGGATGGTCATTGGTGTGCATGTGGAATGCACATCGAATCTGTGCTCTTTGCAGTGTTTGTACGCACACCAATGCACACGTATATATGCACCATTGTGCACACCAACACACATCAATACACACAAGTACATGCACACAACTACATACACACCAATATACACACGCCAATACACACAACTACATGCACACCAATATACACACACCAAACACACACACCAAACACACACACCAATATGCGCACATCAATACACACCAATATACACACACCGACACGAATACATCAATACACACAACTACACACACAATTCACAGTCATTGGTGGAGGAATTGGAGCAGCAGGGTGTAGCAGAGGAGTCTGAGGGATGCTCTGTGGTGTTTGTCAAGGTTTGTGGTGTGAGTGTGTGTTTGTAGGCAAGGTGTGGTGTATGGTGTATGCAGGGTGATGCGTGCGCGTGTAGTTGGGTATACTATGCAGTACCATGCATACAATAGTGTTTTGTGCAGGCACACGGCGTCCATACTCTCTCACACACAAAAACACAATCACATACATTGATCATCATCATCAACATGTACACCACATGCAGCATGCAGCCTACACATGTAAACGCACACCACCCATCCACACACAACAATGTACACACAATCCCCCTACCCCCACCTACATACAACCAAATCCCCCTACCCCCCCCCCCCCACACACAGGGTCAGGAGGTCCCCCTGATGTTGCGCAAGTCTGATGGGGGGTATGGGTACGCCACCACTGACATGGCAGCAATACGTCAGCGACTGCAGGAGGAGCAAGCTGACTGGATTATCTATGTGACTGATGCTGGGCAACAACAACACTTTCAGGTAGGGGTGTGTATGTGAGTGTGAGTGGTGTGGGTGCGTGTGATGTGAGTGTGAGTGATATTGAGTGGGTGTGATGTGGGTGGTGATATATCTGGGTAGTGTGGTGTGTGTGCTCTGTATGTGCTTGTGTAGTATCACCTGCTGTTGCTGCATGGTGCTGTTGTGCATAGAGCGTATGTATGTTTTAATTACATCAATCTACAAACCGCCTATGCGGTATGTATGCACAACAAAGGGTTGATACAGCAAAACACAAAACGTGATGTGTACATACACCCTCCCAATCTACCAGCGCACTGGCCCCTGTCACAACCCTCACCATACTACTCCTCTCTCAAAACCAACTCACCGTATTTCCAATCACTCAAAACTACGTCTATGTACATACACCACCTTCTCACCCTCCACTTGCTCACCCTCCACTTGCTCAACCCCCCCCAAAAACACACAACCCCACCACAGACTGTGTTTGCTGCTGCACGCAAGGCTGGTTGGCTCCCAGACGACCCTAAGAAGACCCCCCTCCCTCGCGTTGACCATGTAGGCTTTGGTGTGGTGTTGGGCGAGGATGGGAAAAAGTTTAAAACACGTTCTGGTGATGTGGTGCGATTGGTAGACTTGTTGGATGAAGCCAAGAGGCGTACACAAGTGACTCTTAAAGAGCGTGATGTGGATTTCACAGAGGAGCAGTTTGAGGTGCGTGTTGGGGGTGTTGGGGGGAGGGTATGCTGTAGGGGGGATGTGAACGTGGGGTGGCTGTATGGGTGGTGGTATGTGGAATCACGTGCATTGTTGTTGTTCAAGCTGTGTTACAAATGTGCACGACACATACTATATACATACAATATACACACTGCCCACAAAATACACACACAGCACGCACAATATACACACACAACACGCACAGAACACACACGCACACACACACACACATTCCCAATACACACACGAACAATACCCACACACGAACAATACCCACACATGAACAATACACACACATGAACAATACACACACATGAACAATACACACATTCCCAATACATTCGCAATACAGATGACCAGTCGTGCAATGGGGTACGGTGCCATCAAGTATGCAGACCTAAAGAGCAATCGTACCACCAACTATAGGTTTTCCTATGATGATATGCTGTCAATGCAGGTGTGTGAATAATGTGCATGGTGGGTTGGAGGATGTGTGTGGTGGGTTGGAGTATGTGGGGGAAGGTTTGTGAGCACATGGAGGGTGATAGTGGAGGCAATGTACACTTGAGCAGTACTCACAGGGGTTTTCATGCATGCGAGATAATGCAATTGTATTTCCCCATTATAAGGGTGCCACCCTCCATCACACACCCTTGTCACAATCGTGATCATGATCGCTTCTTCATCATCACCACCGCCATCACCACCATCACCACCACCACTATCAGGGAAACACTGCTGTGTACCTGTTGTATGCACATGCTCGTATTGCACAAATCTTGATCAAGAGTGGGAGGGACCCCTTGGAAATTGTGAAAAGTGGGGCCCCCATTAAGCTCGACCATGACAAGGAGGTACATATTTTTATGGCATGAGAAATGAGAGGGGGGACTGACATGTTGTGTGTATAAAGTCTGTTGCTTGAGTGTGTGCTGTACTATGGCATGTGTGTGCTGTACCATGCATCATCCCCAACAGCAGCCACACAACAACAGCAGCAGAGGAAACAAAAAACCACACACAACAAAAAACCACCCACGCCACACCCACACCCACATACCCACACATCCACTCCCACATCCTCCCCCCCCCCCCCAATCAGGTGGCACTTGCCCTTCACCTGTGTCGTTTCCCTGAGTTTGTAGAGGACCTAGTGGAACTGCTCATGCCCAACCGCATCACTGAATACCTGTATGACCTGTCTGGCATCTTCAACTCGTTTTATGCAGACTGCAAGGTGGTAGGGAGTGACTCTGAAGACAGCCGACTGCAGCTGTGTGAGGCCACTGCTGTGGTGATGCGTCAGTGCTTTGCGTTGTTGGGTATCACACCGTTGTATAGAATTTAGGCGTTGAGGGAGGTATGTGTTTGGAGGTGGATACAAAGGGAACAAGTGGGGTTTTCTATAGGATTTAAACAGAGAGGCGCATGTGTGGGAGGAGGGCGCATGTGTGGGAGGACGGGGGTGTTTGTGGGAGGACGGGGGTGTTTGTGGGAGGACAGAAAGGGAACAAGTGAGTGTCCTGTTGTGGTTGTTGATTGGTTGATGGGTTTGGGTGGTGATGTTTTTCGTTCGGCAAGGGTCGAGTGTGCGCGTGAGAGGTGTGTATGTGAGAGAGGTGTGTGTGTATGTGTGAATGGACATTGCTGTGGTGGATGCGTTTTGTCATTGTCGTTGTTGTTGGGGAAGAGAGTGATGGTGTGTAACAGACAGATGAAAGAGCAATGCAGAAGTGTGAATACATACTATGTGTGCAGATGTGAATACGTATTATGTGTGCAGATGTGAATACATACTATGTGGCATGCATACTCTTTGTGGTGCATCCTTTGCTGCTAATACATCTCTATATTCATACATCTCTATACTCATCTATGTTGCATAGTGTATAGTGCATACATGCCCGCACATCATCATTGTTGGTCATACACTTGCAAGACAGCCAACAGGGGGCAGCTCACAAGCCCAGTACAGTGTCACACTATAACAAACAGTGTCACACTATAACAAACAGTGTCACACTACTACATAAAACATCACAAGCTGCTGCTCATACACACCACAAGTGCTGCTTATAAACATCACAAGCTGCTGCTCATACACACCACAAGCTGCTGCTCATACACACCACAAGTGCTGCTTATAAACATCACAAGCTGCTGCTCATACACACCACAAGCTGCTGCTCATACACACCACAAGTGCTGCTTATAAACATCACAAGCTGCTGCTTTCACGTCGTCTGCTGTGTGCTAGTTGGGCAAACAGCTGCTGCACCTGATCCAATGACAAACCTGTGTGTTATTGTAGGCGTGTGTGGGTGTTTGCATGGGAAAGTGGGTGTTTGCATGGGAGAGTGGGTGTTTGCACGAGGGTGCGTATAGCTGTGTGTGTGAAGAAGTGGATGCATGCACGTTTACACATTGAAAATACACACACACACTGTGTGCGTCCCACATCACACACACCACATCGCAGCACACCACGCACCCCACACCATTGCATCACAACGCACCACACCATTGCATCCCCCTTCCAGTACCTTTTGTTTCAGGCAGCATACAATACACCCACACAGCCCCTGCAGCAGCAACAGCACCAATGGTCCAAAATGTGTTGGCAGCACCAATAGCCAGTGTCATTGATAAAAATAATTGAGAAACAGCAGCATTCGTTATCCTGTGGTTTGGATTGTGCCGCATACATATGGTGCATGCTTGTATGGATGCACACATGCATGGTGGATTTGTGAGGGCGGGACAAAGTCCATGTGTGATGGCCATGATGTCCATGATGGTCAACATCGTGGTCAACATGTGGGCATGCCTTGTCGACATGCATGCATACCACTTTCTCACATTGTTACAGAGCACACCCTCACACACTACTCGCTACCATCCTCGATATACACACACCCATTCCACCACGCACACACCCTCCCTCATACACACGCACACACACTCCCACCCACTCTCTCCTTCCCACCCTCTCTCTCACACACACACCAATTTGCAGTTGCAGCAGCCCCCCCCATGACCCCCCTGTAATGCAGTGGGTATATCTCAGCATTGACTGCCCAGGGCACCGGACCCAAGCCAGGTGAGAATGCTGCCAGGTACAACATCAACCCTGTGTGGGAATGGTCAATGAGGTGGGGTGGTGGTGGTGATGTTGGGGTGGTGATGTTGGGGTGGGATAATGGGTTGCTGGTCATGGTGGCTCATTATCATGATTATCATATCATTATCATAATGGAATTTCTGTGCATTATGGAGGACAAGCACTCATCATATACCTACAAACACACACACTGCATCACACCCAGCTACACTGCATCACACACACACACACACGCGCGCGCGCGCGCGCTGCACCACACCCCCCATACACACGGACAACTACATATCATACCGGCTATGATGTACTTGGTATAGGGTGATGGGCACCCTGCATGGTACACCTCATGCTGTGGTGCACTACACACTGACAGGGATGATGATGGGATGGTACTACTTCCTGACAGGGATGATGTACTGGTGCCCCCACTGGTGCTGCCAGCAGCAATGCATGTGCCTGGTGCATACACGTTTGCAGTCATGCCACAGAAATCACACCTGTTTGTGTTTGGGGGTGGGGGTGGAAGGGGGGGGGTGTATGTGGGTATGCATGGGTGTGTATGTGGGTATGCATGGGTGTGTATGTGGGTATGCAGCGCACAACACATGTGTATTATATTGGCGTTGCAGTGCAAGACACATACACGACACCAAAACACACGTCCCCACACCCACTCCCCCTACCAACACATACCCCCATCCATTCCCCACCCACCCACGTACCCATGTCGCAAGCACATTGCGCAGTTGGGTGTGACAGTCAGTGCTGCTGCACATGAACCACCCCCCTGTACAAGTGGGCTGTGGTGGTCACTGGCATAAAAAGCACCACCCACACAAGCAAGGGCTATCACTGCGCCAAGCAGACTCCCCAGGAGGAGCTTGCTGTGTGTGAGGAGGGGAGGGTGGTGGTGGTGTGTGTGCGTGTGTGTGTGTTGGCAGGTTTGTGTATGTGTGTTTGTGAAGGAAACTGTATGACAAGGTGCAACACCCCTCCTGTACACACCCCACACCACAAATCACCCCCACCCAACACATCACCCCCACCCCGACACACCCCCACCCCACACATCACCACCACCCGACACCTACACACCGTCTGCCAGCATGATCAATGAGCCACATGCCCCCCACAGTACCAATTGCATTCACAGCTGCAGGGCCCATAGCTACCAGCAGTGCACTACGTTTGTCACGAAATCCGGCAAGTTCTAGTATAGCAGGGGTGTAGTACATGACAGTGTTGATGCCTGCCAGCTGTTGCAACACCTGATGGGTGGGTGGGTGTTTTTTTGTTTTTTTGTTTTTTTGTTTTTTTGTTTTTTTGTTTGTGTGTGTAGAGAGAGAGAGGGTGGTGGGGGAGGGGTTGGGTGAGAGAAGCATGGGGAGAATGGTGATGTCTGCATACGTATATATATCACATTGGAAGCATATATCATCATCGCTTGCGCACTCGTTTGCATACAAGGGTTAGGTTGGTTTAAATTGGGTTGGTGTAGCAAGAGGCGCATGCAGTCATAGCATTGACTGTATACTTGTGTTGTTTTCATTTGCTGTTGTTTTCATTTGCTGTTGTTTTCATGTGTGTTGTTTTCATAATCAACACAGCACATATTCCCTGCAACAAAACACAACGTACAAAAACACCATACACAACAACATTCTCAACAACAACAACACATACCTGTAACCCCACCCCTACATGTGCTTCATATCGAAGTACAGGGCTCCTCAACACCTGCATGAGTGATGATGGTCCACTGCTTCCACTGCTTGTGTGTATCGCACTTGGTGATGATGTATGTGGATCCTGTATGCATTGAGAGAACAGTGGAATGTGTATTGAGTGAACAGTGGAATGTATATTGAGAGAACAGCAGGATGTGTGTGGGTGCACAATACAGAGGTATCATGTGTCATACCATCACCACCAACAAAACACATTGAAAACAAACACCCATCACCCCATTTCCACCACACAAACGTGGTAAACAACCCCCCCCCATCCACACACCTCTATACCACCACCACCCTCTTCCTGTGGCTCCTTGAGTTCCTCCACACTATACGCACCCCCCCGTAGCTTCCTCAGCACCTGCTGTGCCTCACCAGCATGCCCATGCGCCATCAACCACCTGGGCGACTCTGGCAACCCCACCAACAGCACTCCCTGCACGACAGACGGCACCGCCGCCAGCCCCAGCATCCACCGCCATGTGCCAGGCAAAAACGTACACGCCCAGTCAACAAAATACGCCATGAATTGACCGGTGGTGATCATCAACACGTTGACTGTGACGAGCGTGGCGCGGGACCCAGCAGGGGCGCACTCGGCAATGTATACTGGGACTGTCACAGAGGCGAGGCCCACACCCAGACCTACAAGGGCCCTGCCCAATATGAGGATGGTGGGGGTGGGGGCAAGGCCCATGAGGAGGGCACCCAGGGTGAAGAGGAGGTCCCCCAGCAACAGGGTGGATTTACGACCGAGCCTGTGGTGGTGTGGTTGTGAGGGGGTGGTGGTGGTGGATGGTGGGGTGTACAGAGAGGGGAAGACATGCATATGGTGTGTGTATGTGTATGTGTATGTGTATGTGCATGTGCATGTGTATGTGTGTATGTATGTGTATGTGATGTATATTTGATGTATATGATGCATTTGGCGCACAATAAATGTAGATGCATGTATACAGCTGTACATGATTGTATACAGCTATACACGTGGATGTCAACACACAATTGCCCCCCATGCCCCATGCCCCCCCTTGCACACACACAATCCCACCGCATATTAAGCACCACCTGTCACATGCATGCCCCCCCAGGGCAGAGCCCACACCAGCAGCAATGATTGCAGCACTGACTATGGTTTCCTGCAGCTGTGCCAGACTGGGGGGTGGGGGGTAGTGGTGATGATGATGTGTTGTTGTTTTTGTTGTTGTTGATGATGATGTACAAGCAGGTACAATGATGATGATGTACAAGCAGGTACAATGATGATGATGTACAAGTAGGTACAATGATGATGATGTACAAGTAGGTACAATGATGGTGGTGGTAAATACATAACTGCATCAATTTATACATTTTTGTTTGTAAAGCAACTATCTCACATATGCATATACCCATTCATTACCCCACACAAACACCCCGTCCTGTACACAACACACAAACACCCCGTGTACAACATACCGTGCTTTGTCATGATTGTAAGCGGCGAGCAAGTCATCCCGTATGTAGGGAAGTGCGCCTGATATCACACCTGTGTCATACCCAAACAAAAAACCACCGATACCACCAGCAAGGGTGAGCAACACGATAGCAGCATTGGGGTGCCTGTGTGTTTGTGTGTGGGTGTTTGGGTGTATGTGGGTGTGTGCGCGCGTGTGTGTACGTGTGTATGTGCGTGTCGAGTGTAGGGGGAAAAAGGGGGGAAATATATGGTACGGGTGTCACTAGCACCATAATACACCCCCACCAGCATGTTGCTTCCCACTGTGTGAATGTGCACCACACCAACCTGATGCGTCGAGGTGATGTGGTGTCTACAGATCCAGATCCCGTTGCGAGCAGCGATGCAGACTCTTGCACACCATCCTCGTTGGCTGTACGCTCTGTATTCATGATGGCCAACCTGATTGGTGAGTTGCTGTCATGAACTGTGCGTTTGGGCATCTGCAGTTCCAGTTCAGGTTGGGGTTGATGCATTGCTGATGGTGAGTGATGGTATGATGCTGTGTTCCATACTTGTTGCACTGTGTTGTTGTGGTGATCTGTTGCTGATTAATGCTGTGTATGGAGCATGTTGCGTTGCATTTTGCTGTGGAGTTGCCTTTGTGTATCACACACAATGTGAAAACAAACATGAGAAATAACAACAGCAAGAGTCTGCCAGATACAGTCAACGCTTTATTGAATCCAATCTTTACGTTTGTCATAATGCACACAGTGCGTGCTTGTTGCACACATGTTTTTCATGTATACAGCTGCACGTTGTGCAGTTTGTACTGACGTGAAACATGCCTATTCACTCTTGCATCCTGCTGTGGATCATTATGCACAGTACCAACATAGTGTCAAACACTGTGTACACCAGCCATCACTAAACACACACGTGTGCATACTGCAGCAACAACATACGTACGCAGCTCAACATGTTTCAGCCACAGACCTGTACAGTACAGCATCCCCTGCGCAATGGACAGCACCGCCTACGCAATGTGCATATGTGTTTGTGCAGAGTGTGTGGGAGAAGCAGCACATGTGCACATAGCTGCGTGTACGTACGCAAGCACCGACATCAACACAGCTCACTATCAGTAAGCATACATCGCACAGCACTCGTGCACAATCACCATCCAAACAATAACAACAGCAACAACTACATAATTCACTGCTATATTGGCGGTGTTGAGAAACACCAGTGGTATGTATGGGTCCACCACAATCGCAACACCCCCGGTCTCGGGAGGGCTGGGGGTGCATCGTCCACACACCACCCCTGGATGTCGAGGGTGACACGGCTTCAACATTCCTGTGTGAGGAGGTGTAATTGAAGTGCTAGGACGATGGGTGTAACGAAATATACGAGATTGGTCGATTAACGAGTGATGGTCGTGAATGAAAAGCGGCGCTAGTGCGTGCTAGGGCAGGATGTCATGGCCAAGGGTTGGGATGCATTCACGTACGTTGGTCCATGTCCTCGCGTGCAACCAAGTGCGACGTGTAGGATAAATATAATTATGAACATGTGCACTAAGAAACCCGAATTTATACCGTTCTGAAAACGAAAAACGTGAGATTTGCAAAGTTGATTGATCCAATGTCCATTTGTTTTCGCTGCCTACTGCACATGCTAGCTCTTGAAAACACTATTTATACGCTCGAATGGGAATATTCTATCATTCGCAACATTCGTTTCGCGAAAACATACACGCTCTGAGCGCCCATCGGCATCATCTAGCTATATACTACGACATGGCACTCAAGGTCACCAAGCGCGCTACAAAGCCCAATGCCGGCATCCCTGCATGGCACACCAACACATATAAGCGTCTGAAACATTTTTTGGCTTCCTATTTTGCTGGTCGGGGGCTCGGCGACATGGCGGGCTTGTTTGTTGCAGGGGGGTGTCGTCGCTTTGAAGGCGTCACACCATGTGCAGGGGGGTACTTTGCCCCCTGCATGTTGGAGGCGCAGGGAGCAGAGGAGGTGGAGAGTTCCTTTGCGTTTTTTGGGGGGGAGCATAGCTGGTGGCTCGACGATGCAGAGCAGCTGGTGGGTGGTGGGGTGCGTGTGGTGGTGACGGCACTTTGCCGTCACCAGGGGCTGGGCATTGCCCAGCTCACACGGCATGAATTTCACCTCGTGCCGTGCCACGATGGGCTGTTGCGAGCAGCTCAGGAGGCTGCTTGGGTGTTGTGGACCAAGGGGCTTTGGGAGGAGGGGATGGTGGTTGAGCAGCAGCTGCACTCTGCAGTGGCTGCAAGCGGCATGTTTTAGCCGCTTGTCTTTTTTTTTCTTGTGTTGTTTTTTCCCTGTGTTGTTTTCCTTGTGTATATATTTTTGCGTGTTGTGATCATTTTTCCACCACTATACTCAATCTCTTGCTTGCACATCTTGCCACACACCAGCAGCACCACCACACACTCGCCACACGCTGGCTTGCTGATGAGTGGATGATGATGCACCGTGTCCCCGGTCAATCTGCGCTGCTTTCGCCATGCAAACACGCTGCTGTATGTATTTACTACTCGTACGTGATGTATTGAGAGTTGGGAGGTGCGTGCGCGTGTTCCTTGCCTCGCACGGGGTTTGTTGGTGATCGCACTTGATCCTTCGTTTTCGCCTTGCGCAGTGCTTGTTAGCATCTCAATTGCACCTCACACGCTTTGTGAACACATAAAGACCCTGTGTCCGTGCTCGCTATGTACAGGGACCCACCACCAACCAGCCACCTCGGTGATGATCGCACCGTCGCGACTGCCCCAGCAGACCCCCCTGCCCTTGCTGCCGCCCTTGCTGCCACCATACTCGCAGCAGCTTTCCTGCATACACAAAAGCCAGCACCACACTATGTTGATCACATACATGCACGCACACACTAGATACGGTGCGTTGGTGTTGTTTGCTCCGGGTACGTTGTTGTACATTGATGTGTACGTTGTTGTACATTGATGTGTACGTTGTTGTACATTGATGTGTACGTTGCTGCTACGTGCAATAATGACACCCTCTTTGCACCATATCGATGCTGTACACAATGCGTAGGTTTACTTGACACACTCATCTGCACACACACACATGCGTACACACATATGCGTGCAAATACACACACACTGAACAAACACACACACACACACACACAGAGGTGATTGTCGCTTGAAACATGCACGCCCGCACGTGTGTGTACACCCCATGAACAACAGCACACTAACGTACAGGTATGATGTGTTGGTACCATGCTGTTTATGATGCACACATGACAACACACACGAGCGATCACCAGCAAATGCACGACACCCCACACACAGGCACAAAAGCATATCTATGAGCTCCGCGTCAGTGCATTTCCATGTGCAACAGCAGCGTTGCACAACAACCCGTATGTACAGCATGCATTGGCAGCACCACTCACACACGTGTCATTTGCAACCACACAAGAGAGCACAATGCAGGGATTTGCCATCTCGCTGATCAACATGGCACGCAAGTACATCGAGCGCCACATCAAGTTGCATTTGAGTTGCTTTGTGAGTGGGAGCTTGGGAGGAGCAGCTTGTGGTGGCATCGTGTGCTCATCTTCTCCCGGGCAACTGGTGGACGGTTGTTGCTGATGTTTGCAGACAAGCACACCACGGCAGGCTCGCCTGACCAACCCGGACAGCTGGGCTTGATGGTGTACTTGGAGTTGGACTTACAACACAACAGCAAGCACGCACAAAAGCAAAGGCACCTCATCAATCATAAGTTCTTCTTGAAAACTATATAGCAAGATGGCAAACAACAAGGTTCATGCCAAGCAGTGTTGTCACAAGGGAAAATATGTGCATGGAGTGTCTGTCACTCCATTCGCAACAGCTCACTTGGCGAGGAAACACACTCCTAGTGCTGAAGCATCATCTTGCAATACGCATTCACAATGCCACGCCGCAACAAGAAGCGTGCTACCAAGCGCACCACTACCACAATCAACAACAACAAGGCGGTTGTGCCATTCAGGCCCACCGCATCACTGCCAAGAAGCCCATTGCGGGTATCCGGGCACGTGTGCTCTTTGTTTTTGGATGAATATTTTGATGCACAGTGGGGAAGGGGCTGGCAGATGCCCTTTTTTTTTGTTTGGGACTGCCAACGTTATGGTGATGGGTTGGAGGGGCCCTTTGGGGGTCACTGGAGTTGGCAGCTGCAAGAGCTGCAGGAGGGCCATGATGGGCATATGCGGTTTGTGGCCACAGCACTATTTAGAACTGGGATTTCCTCCAGCAAAACACGGCTCATGATTTGGTGCCGTGTTGAGATGGTGTGTACCGCGCAGTCCATGAGACGGCGGTGTGTTTGTGGGGGGCCCACTTTGGGCATGTTGGTAACGAGGGGCTGCACTGTGCAGTCGCCTCGGGCGGCATTTTTTGGCCGCGTTGTTGTTTTTCCTTGTTGTTTTTTCCTTGTGTTGTTTTTCCTTCTGTACATGTTTTTGCCTGTTGTAACCATTTTTTCATTGTTGGCAACCACTGTTACAATCAATCTCTCTGCTTGCACATCTTGCCACACACTAGCAGTACTTGTGCAACCACTTCTGCACACCAACAGCACCACCACACACTCGCCACACACGTGCTTGTTGATGAGTGGATGATGGAGCACCGTGTCCCCGGTTAATCTGCGCTGCTTTCGCCCTGCAAACACGCTGCCGTATGTGTATACCACTCCCACGTAGTATATTGAGCGTTGGAGACACACCAGCTCAAGCACGACACCAGTAGACAGCACAATGTCTGCACCTGAATGGCCAACCGATGAACTCGACCGTGAGGACTACAAAGTACGTTGTTCATTTGTGCACTGCTATGTACACATCATCACATATGTGTTGAGGTAGTGCACGAGCATGTATACCACGGTTGCATTATCATCACACATCCTGATGGATGCACACCCCCAGGGCGAGTACACACAATGGAAGGAAACTATAGTAATAGCACTGGATTGTGGACCTCACATGCACACCCTTGCCAGCAAAGAGGTAGGGTGGGGTGACAGTACATCTTGCCAGACGCACTCGACCATCACTTGATGATCACCAACAGGATGCACCAAACCAGACGTGGTTTACCTATGCTGTCAACCTCATACGGCAGATCATCCGTGTGCGCACCATCCAATCGGAGCTCGACAAGATTGCAGTGCTCTTATACAACACGGTGCGTGTGTCGGTGGTGCTGACGTGTGTGGCGGGTATAATTCATGTATTGGGTGGATGCATGTTTGTCATGTAGCTTGCATGCACTGTTGGTGTCTTGCGTCTCCCATACACGCATGTACATTGGCGTTGCAACTCATTTACACAAACAAACACTCTCCCGACACCATACACAGCGTGTATCGAAAAACAAGAATGATTTCCCTTCAGTGTATGTGTGGCAGGACATGCAGGTGCCTGGTGTAGATCAGCTGCAACAACTGGATGAGGAACTGGATGGTGCGTGGATGGTTTGTTGGGGGTGGGGACTGATGTGTGGAGCAATGTGTGGTTGTTTGCATGTGTGTGTGTGAGTGTGAGTGTGTGTGTGCGAGTGTGATTGATGGTGTAGCTCATGATGGTTGTGCCTGGTTTTGTTGCCCTCCACCACACCCAATACCCCACACATACAGATCCATCATATGTGGATACAGAGATTGGTGTGGGTGAGGGATCCAAGGCTGATGCACTACACAAGGCACTGTGGACTGCCAATGAGTTGTTACGAGGTATGTGTATGTGCTCAAGGAGGTGTTATGACGTACATGTGTGTTGATGGGCGTGTATTTGTTGTTGTTGTATGTAGCATGCTGTTGCATGGTGGTGTTTTGTTATTTTATGTACTGTTGTTGTATGCGCAGACATGTTTATACCACCCACATACGCTTACGCACACACTTCTCAACACCCACATACACACACTCCAACACACACACTTACGCAAAGAGGAGCGTGGGCATCGGGTGAAACGTGCTGTATGGATAATGTCCAATGATCAACGCCCACAAGGCAAAGAGATAGAGTTGCAGGGACCTGAGGAGGATGCTGCGTATGTGTGGGGTGGTATTCAATGTGGATTGTGTTTGTGTGTGTGTATTTGGGTAGTGTACATGTGATGTGGGGGGTTGCTGTGTGCAGGGCTGTTTGTGTATGATCTACGGTGTTGGGGTGTGGGTGTGTTTGTGTCTGTGTGTATATATGCTTGTGTGTCTGTATTCTCACGTATATGCACATCACAACCATTCACATCACCCATCCTGCAACACCCATCATGCATCGGTAAATATACATCCCATAATGCCCATGCACTCCTACCACCACATCATGCACACACCTACACCATCATGCACACACCTTGCACCTGCCCCACTTACCTACACAGGCGTGCTGTTGTAGAGAGGGCGAGAAATATGGTTGAGAGTGAGATGAGCATTTCATTGTTAGCACTGTGTAGCAAATTGACAGGTATGGGGAATGCTTTTGTTGTGTGTATGTATGTGTTTGTGTGTGTTGCTGTTTGTAGTCATATATGCGCATGTTTCATTATGTGTATGTCTTTTTCCCCATTGGCATCATGCACCCGTCTTTTCTGTACACACCAACACATTCACACACTTTCACCAAGCATCACACCCTTGTCACAGCTTCACAACATGTACACCTCACCGCTGTGCTACACATCCCATTTGTATAACACACATCCCATTTGTATAACACACATCCCATTTGTATAATGCACATCCCATTTGTATAACATAGTACACCACATTCCCTGTCCCTGCACACCACCGTCCCTGTCACTACACACCACCATCCCTGTCGCAGATTTTGACATGTCATTCTGGGCACACGTCATCATGCCTGAAGATGATTGGACAGGGAAAGCAGCACATGAACTACCCCTGCCTGATGATGCCACGGTAGTGTGTGTGTTGTGGGTGTGTTTGGGTGTGTGATGTGCTGGGTTGCACAAACCTCACATATCCAACAACACACACATGCATACACATACACACACATGCATACACCCACCCACCCACCCCCACCCACCCCCACACACAGTCTGTTGAGTCAGTTGTGCGCAAACGTGCCTACAAGCAACGCACCCTCACCACCATTGGTTGGTTTCTGTCAGACAAGTATCAGCTTGACATATCACTGTATGCCCTGCTCTTGCCTGCCACTGGGCCGAAAAAGGTGGGGGTGCACGTGACAACTGGGAAAGCAGTGCGCACAGTGACAAGCAAGGTGCACCCAGTGATAGGTAGGTAGTTTTGCTGCTGGTGTTGATGTGTGTGTTTGGGGTAGGTGGTTTATGGTGTTGTTGATGTGTGGGTGATTTATTTTGTGTCACAGTACGATAGATGTATGATAGTATGTAGCACTACTATGTATTGTATGCAGCATTGCTTGTTTGTGTGTGGGTGTGTGTAAATGTGTGGCTGGTATGGTATGCTGCAGTCTCTTGCTTGCACCAATCATCTACATACGCACATACACATATATTCACACGCACACAGCTCAACCCATCACCTACCTGTGGATGTACACTCCAACAACAACAACAACAAAACCAACACCTGTTTACCCCCATAGTACATACCAACACTTCTCCCACCCCACCCCCACCCCCCACCCCCATTCCCATTCCCATTCCCACCCAGGTGATGAGGTGAAAGAGGTGGCATATCGGTTCCCCAAAAACCCTCCACCTGCCGAACGATACCCCTCGGTGATATTGAATGAAGATGAACACAGCATGGTATGTTGACTTGTTGATGTGATGGTGTTGTACGTGTGTGTGTGTGCTGCGCATATGTGTGCTGTACATATGTGTGCTGTGCATATGTGTGTGATATTGTGCATAGACGTGTGATATTGTACATATGTGTGTCTAGGTTGCTGTTCATGATGATGCACGGGGAGAGGTGTTGATGTGAGTGATGACGGTTTGTGTGGCAAAGTTTGTTTGGTGGCATGCATACATCATTGTGTACACATTCTTGTGTCATTGTGTACACATTCTTGTACACATCCTTGCAAGCAATCACTTGTGCAACACACATGCATACATGCACTGTGCACATACATAAACATCCACCCCCCCCCACTCTCAACCATGCCACACCCACACAACACAACACATCCCACCACCAACCTATCCCTCCGCCCCTACACCCCCTAAACACACACACTCTCCTTTCTACACACCACCTCCCACCCTTGTACACCTCACAGCTCAAACGTGTACAAACCAAGGGTCTCCACCTGATTGGCTTTCGACCAATCACAGACCTGCAACCCTGGCATCAAATACGTTCAAGTTATTTTGTCTACCCCAATGAAAAGTACAGACCAGGCAGTACTGCTGCATTTGTTGCATTGTACAAGCAGCTGGGGAGAAAGAGGCGCATGGCAGTGTGCTCGTACGTATGGTGTTGGGGGTGGAGGTGTTGGGCGGTTGATGATGATGGTGATGATTGGGGACGATCACTTCGGCTACTCAGCCCCCTCCAAGGTACCCTACGTACCACCACACACCCACCATATCCCTCCCTCAACCACACACATCCCTCCCTCACCCACACAGGTTAGTATGCAGCAACAACATCGAGCCCCGTCTGGTAGTCATGATCCCTCAGGTGGAGTGCATTGATGTGGAGACTGATGCACAGGAACAGCCACCAGGGTTTGCCATGGTGTTTTTGCCCTTTGCTGATGACATACGTGCACCTGAGGCAGAACCTGGGTTTGTGGGTGTGGACAGTGGTACTCACAGGTGCGTGTGTGAAGGGTGGGGGTCAGGAGGGGGGTGTTGTTGTGTATGCGCATGGGTGGGGGGCATGTGGGTGGTGCGTATGGTGCATGAGTGTAGCACCCAAATAAATATGCAGCAAGATGCAGCACAACACATCAGCAAGCAGCACAGTAACATGCAGCACAACACAACAGCATGCAGCACAACAAAACACACACACACACACACACACAACCCAACACACATACACAACCCACGTATACAATACAACACACACACACAACCCAATACACATCCACAGAGCACCCCCCGAGGCAGTGGATGCTGCATGTGACATGATACAACAGCTGCGTATATCACCATTGGATGCAAGTATGTTGACTGAGATACCCAATCCCACTTTGCAGCAGCTGTACAAGGTATGTGGGTGGATGTGTCGATATGAGGGTGCACATGGTGGGTGGTGTTTATTTGGCTTTCTGCTGGTGTTTGTGTTTGTATGCTGTGTGGTGTGTGCATGCACTATGTGCTGGTTGTATTCTTGCCACCCAAGTGCAATACTATGCATGTCAACACAATGCATCTCAAAACAATGCATCTCAAGACTATGCATCTCAATACTGCAACATAAACACGCCACATATCTGCATACACCACATGCACACACAATGCTGTTCTCATTCAGGAAACCCAAAACCTCCACACAGGTGCTGGAGGTACAGGCAATGCATGGGGACTTGGGTGTGGCAGACATAGCAAATGACAGGGTGGATGATGGTACACTGCCAGAGGTGTGTTTTTGCGGGTGTGGGTGGGTGGGTGTGTTTGTGTGCATGCACATGCATGTGGTGTCTTGTACATGTATGTGGATCACCCCAACTTGCAGTCTCGCATACACATCACAACACACACACACTACCCAACACACGTACACAAACATGCAGTACAATACCACATGCAGCACAATACGACATGCAGGCAGTGTAATACAGCATGCAGCACAACCCAACACATATACACAACACACACATACACACAGCGTATACTATCAAGAGAGAGGTGGATTGCTGCACGTCCGAGTATTGAGGCATTCCGTGCAATTGTGTACGGTGCTGATCATGAGGGACCAGATCCACCTAAACCAGCCAAACCAGCAGGCACACGAGTACGAGCAACACCACAAAAACGCAAGGCAGACGTTCAAGCACTGGTATGTTGTTTGTGATGGCGTGTGGATGGGTGTGGGTGTGATGGAGTGCATGGGAAAATGCAAAGATGTTGCATGTAGCCACACCTACACATACCCACACCTACACATACCCACACCTACACATACCCACACCACTACAGGGTGAAGAGCGCCTTGCAGAGTTGCGTGGCATGGGTATGGAAACACTATTGAAACTGAAGGCAAATGAATTGGAAGAGCTGTGTGTACAGCTTGGGTTGGCCAAGAGTGGCAACAAGCAGGAAAAGGCACAACGCATCCACCGTGCACTAGGTGTGTGGGTATGCGGTGATGGGTGCACAGATGCCTGCACATACTTGTGGCGATGGGTATACATGTGTGCGTGTGCATGTATGGTGTTGTGCATACCAGCTCCCTGTGCAGGTTGCAATGCACGCCCACACATTGTCATTACACACCCTACACAGTGGGTGACGATGCATGAGTGGGCAACAGGAACACAGGGCATCGCCGCAACATGAGGCTGTCACAGCAACAATATCAAGAGAGCTTGCTAGCAGTGGGCATGTGTTGTGCATGGGATGTAGCATGCATGTGCATGGTGAATGTGTATGCATGGGAGAGTGGTGGTGGGCATCTGTGCTAGAATGTCATGGTTGGGTGATGCCCATGGTGTCTTCATGTGGTGTTGGACAAGCTAGCAACGTGCGTGGCGCATTGGTCGTACCATTGTATGAGTTTCTGCTTGTCTGGGTTGCGCTCACAGGGGATGTTGATTGATCCAAGCAAAGGAGTGCACCTATAGGCCAGCTGCGGGTGGTGGTGTAACTTGGAGAAAATATAAAAGCGGTGATATTTGTTGATAGCAATAATTCAGAACACAAGTTGCTAGCAATAATTCAGAACACAAGCGCGTGCACGCAAAAAAAGCACCTATTCAAGCAGACCAAGCAACCTATATTCTAAGATGGCCAACCACAAAAGTAATGCCAGGCGCAACAACCGTGGTGGAAAGCGTCACCACCGCCGCCAACACAGGCAGCAGCAACAGAAACACCAACAACCAGGCGTGGAGGGCAAGCAGGCTGGGCACAACATGCCCATGCCATGCGAGGAGGGGGCCGTGAAGGCCCAAGCAGCAGCGCCCCAGCCACTTGCGGTACGTGTCCACGAGCATGGTCGTGTCATTCATTGCACATTCACGACACATCGCAGCATGGTTTGTGATGGTCAATCTGCCACATATGATCACTCACAGGCTGGGCAAATTGCCCACAATTTTGTGGGCCAATTTTTAAAGGCCCGTGCCCGTGATGAGGGGAGTATTTTTTGGGCCTATACACTTGCTGTGCCCGCCATTGGCGGGAGAGGGTTGTGGGGGTGACGGGGGGGTCTGTACACCCCCAACATGGTCTCTTTTTGTGGCGGAGAAATCCGTTCCTCCTTCCCCTTTTGGTGGTGGAGCAAGTTGTCACGAGACGTGTCCTTTTACGGTATTTATTTGGTTGGGAATTGGTAACAAAAAAGTTAAAGTGTTCTGCATGGTATGTTTTGCCACACCCCCACACCCGATGCGTTCTTGACCGGACATGACATGTTTAGGTCATCCCCAACTTGGTTTTGTTCATCCATTCCTTTTGCGTTTGTTCACAACTTGTATTTCCCACGAAGCTTGCTGTATTGCCCCGACATTGTACTAGGCTGTCAAGGTCTTGTTCTATTTTGCGCCACTGTGATCCGGCAAGATGTCTCTCGCCAACAAAGTCGTCGTTGTTTCTGGTGGCTCTGGCACCGTAGGCAGTGGTATGCTCCTTTCATCGTTTCACCCACGCAGAATGAAAGCAACCAACCCAAATTATCTTGTCATCCACCATCAGGAATCGTTGCTGCCTTTCTCGATGCGGGAGCCACAGTGGTTGCCCCCGTGCGCAGCGAGCGTGCCAAGACATCCCTCCTTGAGGAACTGGGTTCCACCCCAACCACCCTCGATATCGTCAATGCTGATGTGGGAGTGGAAGAAGGCGCAGCAGCCCTGGCTGCCCATCTCACCTCGGCGTACAACGGCAAGGTCAACCACGTCGTGAGCTCCTGCGGTGCCTGGTGGCAGGGTGGCACTCTCTCCACTGTGCCCCTGGATGAATTCAATGCCCAGCTCGCCAACTTGATCACCGGCCACTTTCTGCTGTACAAACATCTCATCGGGTTGGTCACAGATGAGCCGTCGAGCTCGTTTACCTTTATAACAGGTGCTGCAGGGCAGTATTGCTTTCTGCCTGCTGCAAGTATGGTGACCGTCGGAGCTGCTGGTGCTTTCGGCGTAGCGTTAGCTGCAATGGCTGAGCAAAAGAGTGCATCACGTAGGGTTGTGGAAGTGCGCATCTCTGCATTGATTCGGTATGCTTTGTGTGTTTTGCTGGCGTGTGGTGGTGGTGCGGTTGCGGGTGGTCAACAGAGCGTGTTTTCTGTGTATATGTTGTTGCTTTCAGCATGTGCTATTGTTTTGTCGGTTTCAAGAGATTGCTTACTTTTATGTCTGCCACCACATACACAACAATGCATGCACATACAAGCCCCTTCCAACACACCACAGTCGTGACAAGGCAGACAACAACAATAATTTCGGCACCATGCCATCCTTTAGCAATCGCCTCATTGGTGCTCAACTTATCAAGGTGGCAACAGGGGAGGGGATCAAAGGGACCCTGCAGGTGTCTGCTGAAACACTGAGTGGCAGTTGAGAGGAGGTGGGTATGGTGGGAAATATGAGGATGGGAAATATGAGGGTGGGAAATATGAGGGTGGGAAATATGAGAATGAATTGGCAAGGGGGAGGAGGATGGAAAGGCAAGGGGGAAGGAGAACAGAGAGCCGAATAATTAGGCAAGGGAAAGAGGACAGCCAACAGAAGCAACAGCAGTCAAAGCAGCAAGAGCCATAATCAAGTGCATAATGGTGGGTGGTGACAAGGTGTACAGAGCTGATGGGTTGCGTACAACCACCACTGCAATTGTATATGCGTTTGATGTGTGCGTGTGCATGCAATACCATCATTGCCAGGGATTGCATATACCTGATACGTAGTAACTGATTATTGTATGGGCGGTTGTTACAGCACACATAAACGCTCTGTTTGCCCACACGCCCACACATGCACACAACCCAAGCCAGAGAGAAAGCACAGCCAAATACAACGTCAGAAAAACGTACACCTCCTCCCCTGTGCACACACATGGAAACAAACCCCCACAACCATCTACAATCACAATGGTCGTTTCGCAGGCACCCCCGGCTTGCGAGGGTATTTGCTCGGTGTCCCCTTGATTTTCCTCACCACCACCGCCGTCCTCGCCCCCTCTGCGCTGTGCGACGACACCTCCTCCACCCCCACCAACACACCACCCAACGTACGCAGTGCACATGCCGCGCTCGCCACCTCCGCATCCGGTGCGGGCCCCTTGGCTGCCACCCACACACCCCCCTGGGAGGGGCCCCCATGCCCACCCGGGGGTGCCACAAACGGCATGCAATACTCGGCCAACACCCTCAACTCTGCAACAGCTCTTGCTACTACAACAGTATACTGTTCCCGGTGGGTAGCTTCCTGACCAGCTTCCTCAGCACGTGCCCACAGTGTGGCTGCATTGGGGAGGACCAGTGTGCTGATGGCATGGTTGACAAAGGTACATCGTTTTTGTAGGGAGTCGAGCATGGTGATGTGCCAGTGGGGGCGGGCGATGGCGAGGGCCATGCCAGGTAGGCCACCACCAGAGCCGACGTCGAGGAGGCGTATGGTGGGTGTAAAAGGGGTGGTCTGTGCGTGTGAGGGGGTGGTCTGCGTGTGTGGGTTTTTGAATGTGTGTTGTATGTGAAATGTGTGTGTGATATAAGGATGCTTTAATTTCATCTGCTAATCCTACATGTCCATGTATGTGTATTCTACATGCCCATGTATGTCTACACTCCATACACACACAAACCACACATACCCCTGCATTGTCATCAGTGTGCATCACATGTTCACCAGCATGCACGCCGCCAAGGGCACCCTCAACACCAAGGGCACTCTCAATTACAGGCAGCAGGGCAAGGGAATCGGCTATGTGACGCTGCCATGCCTCCTCCTTGTCACGTATAGCTGTGGGTGGGTTTTAATGGGGGTGTTGTCACGTGGTTTGCATGTGTGGGTGGGTGTGCAGGTGGGTTTTAGGGGGGAGATGTGCACACAGTAGTGTGCATGTGACTAGGTGCAGTGACCAGGTATCTCGCACCTGTCAAGTTGAGGTGCTTGTTGGTTTCCAGCAAAATGTCTAAGAAATCACTCATTTGCTGCAGCTGGGTGTCTGTGAGGGTCTTGAGGAGTGGGTGTTGGGGTGCTGCTGCACCACACAACACCGTGTGCGCCGTGGTGTGGCGGCCTTGTGCACCACGAGGTATGGTTGTTGTGCAGCCCACCTGTGTGACATTGTGTATGCGTATCTCGTGCGTATCTTTTTGTATGCTGTGTGGAATGTACAACACGCATGTTGCTGCGTTGGTAGTTGGTACATCGACGTACCGATGGATGCCATACGCCACGTCGCAGCATGTGCGTGCAAGCAACATGTCGTATGCAGTGTGGGGTGATCATTGTATTGCATTCAGTGTGTTTGAAGAATAACACATCTTACAGTATGTGTTATTGACAGTATGTTGCAAAAGTTTGACCAGCATCAGTAGCACATTGACTGGTCAGTGTTGCAGGAGAACATACACATCCTGTCACTGCATACTTGACTGTGTGCTGCTACTGTGTGCTTTGTATGGCTGCTGCAAGGCACATCATGTATGTTGATGAACCCACCAGTACACATACACACAGACACACACACACACACACACCATAGCACACAGTGTACCCCGCAACAGCCCTGAGCTGCAGCGACACTTGCACATCATCAGAATTGTTGTGAGCTTGTGTGGTGTTAGTTGGGTGCCATTGCCCTATGCACTATTGGAAGCGCCCGGCCATCACACCCCACCCACCCACACCACGCCATCTCCCTTGCACATCCAACACAAAAACAACACAACCATCAAATATTACAACCATCAACTATTGCAGTATAATGCGCATAGGATACGCGTATTGTAGCCTCCATTCAGCACTGCAACAAGCCAACTCGAACAGCAACATTCTGCCATCCGTTGTCAAAAACCTGCACTGAAGATGGTTTGAGCGCCATTAAATACGACGTCAACCATTGCACATAGTAGAGGTACAGCAACAACACGAGTGTTGTCAAACTATACCCACCACAACTACCTACCCTCCTCACACATCCCCCCACAGCCTCTCCCCACAACACGATGCGCTCGTGCAGGCGTCTGCCACGGCGTGCCACCACCACACAACATCCCCTCACTACCACAACGCACCCCCACCCCCCCACACGGCACACCATCCATCACCCTGCATCTCGTCCCCGCCACGCCACCCCATCATCAGCCACTGCAGCATCCCTCGACAACGACGATCAAGTGGGACAGGCAGTACGTCCCGGGCTCTATCGCGTACCAAGCACCCTTGCACAACCATCCTCTGATGAAGATGATGATATGGGTGCAGCGCAGATGATTGAGGAGTTGACATTGCTGCTGGATCTCCTACCCACATCGGCACGCACTGGGTTGCATACATTGATGGATGGTGGGCGCATAGATGTTGGTGATGGGGTGGGAACAGCAGTGGACAACATGTTGTATAACGTGGAAGAGGTGAGGATTATGTGATGGGAACAAGTGCATGCACAATATACACACTTGCACAAGATTCCTTCATACAACACCCCTCCCTCACACACCCTCATCATCCCCCCCCACACCCTCCTCCCCCCACCCCCCAAACAGCTCCTCGAAGTCGTGCTCGACCTGGGCCGCCCCCCCCTCGCCCGCTTCCCCTCAGGCGACCTCCAACTCTCCCCCACCCTCATCACCCGCGACGACCTCACCCATGTAACCCAGCGTATCGGTGCATTTGGTGGTGACAACCGAGCAGGCATTGACCGTACACTGCATCGTATTAGTTGCATACGTAATCGAAGGAGGGATGTGGTGGGGTTGACGTGTAGGGTTGGGAGGGCGGTGCCTGGTGCAGCAGTGATGGTGGCAGATCTAGTGGAGCAGGGGCGATCGTTGTTGTTGCTGGGTATGTGTTACATATTTGGGGTGGGGGTGGGGGGTGTCTTGAGGGGGGGGGTGTATGGGGAGAGCAGGGTAGACAGCATGAGGGGTGCACTTGACTGTGTGTGTATATGTGTGTGTGTGTGTGTGTGTGTGTGTGTGTGTGTGTGTGTGTGTGTGTGTGTGT
>VFQP010001990.1_pt1 | contig 24349 bp, 28 predicted proteins | sample 3512351 | NCBI WGS metagenome assembly VFQP01 (sample SAMN10412372, study PRJNA504923) | tailings metagenome | isolation source: Relicate 1 Philex TSF1 revegetated site | place: Philippines: Tuba, Benguet | collected 2017-08-29
AGAATGATTGAATATTGTTCCTTGTCAGTTTCTTAATATCCGCATAAGCAAGTCCAGTAAAGCAACTGAAAATAAACAGGTCTTTTACCAGTTCATACCGTGGGTGCGATGGTACGCACATTATCAGCTTTTCTACATCTTCTTTAAGGATATAACCCCGGTCAGTTTCTTCCATATTGATTTCATAATCCTGAAACGGATTATCACGTATCAAGCCCTTTTTAATAGCCAGTTCCACAACGGCTAATAAAGGCATCGTGTACACCCAAACCGTATTATGCGAAGACTGTAAATCGTACCGGAGGTAAAAATCAAACTCCCGGATAAAATCGGCAGTCAATTCCCGGAAAGCCATATCATCACGATGATAGCGTTCTTTGATAAACGTGGTAAGATGATTGTAAACTGTGATATACTTGTTGTAGGTGCTTTGTGAGCGTTCTTCCTTTTCGACCAGTTTTTTAAAATCCTCATTTTGGTCGTTGAAGACTTTAAGTATTGCATCATCCATTACACCAACACCTAAAAAAGATAGCTTTACTTTTTGGGCGGTCGCAAAGCCCTCGTGCTTCAGCATATCTTCATAAATCTTGTCGATACGCCCACGTATGTTATCCAGTTTTTTATTAATGCTTAGTGCCTGCGCACTTTTTCCCTGAACTCTTCCGTGTTTCAAATCCCAATTATTGGGGTCAATTTCTAACTTTGTTCCGAAAGTCTTAGGGGTTCCGTCAATGGTAATACGTGCCATAATCGGGGCATTACCGTTCTTTTTCAGTTCGTTCTTTTTCAAATAGAAAAGCAGTTTGAACGTCGATTTTTTTGTCTGCTCCATAACTCAAATGTTTAATGTTTAAAATTAAATTACATTGAGTTACAAGGGAATGTAGAAAAGGGCGCAAAAAACTGAAATATAATCAGTTAAGCCATATCATTGCCTTTGTCAATCGGTAACGAATTAGTAACCTAACCTTGTCAATTTAAGCCCCAAACCTATCAGACACCGACTTCCGAACTAAGACTACTCTTTTTATAAAGCCTTGTATAGCAAAGGTTTTAACCGTTTTGCTTATTTTTGCTTTTTACTAATCTTTTTTTAAAAAAAACATCAAGCTTGATACTCCAACAATTTCCTAATTTGATAGAAAAACCTTTCAATTAGCCTTAAATCCTCGGTGACAATCTCGGCACTTCCTTTGAGCTCTCTGTCAAATGGCAACTTTTTCCCAAAAGAAGTCCGCAATCCTTTTGGAAGCAAAACGTCAACATAATAGTTCCCTTTATCATCTGGAGTAAGAGAAATGTTTTGGACCTTGCCTTCAACGATTCCATATTCTTGGTATCGGTAATTATCAAGCTTTACTAAAACCTTTTGATTTGGTTTAACTTTACCGGAATTCACTGATGGAATCAACATCCGACCAACAACTAATTCCTTATCATTGGGTAGAACAGACATCACAATATCACCGGGTTTTACAAATTGGTTCTCGCCCCAAAATTGTTGGAAACTAACTACTCCTTCAGTAGAAGAAATAATGAGATAATTTTGTTCCCATTGTCTCAGTGATTTTCTTAGCTGTTCAAATAATTGGAGCGTTTGGGAGCTGTATGTAATCTTATCTTTCTCAGTATTTATTGATGCACCGCTTTTGGTTTTATTTAGATTTGAAACCGCTTCCTGCATCTGTGACAATGTTATATTGATATTTTTCAAATTTTGTTCTGCCTGTAGAAATTTTGTTTTTTCATTTTCTAGTTCCATCGCGGCAATTACACCTTGATTGAACAATTCTTGGGAGCGCAAGTATTTTTTTTGGTAAGGTCAAATTTTGTAACTTCTAAGTTCCGCTGCTGTTGTAATGTAGCAATCCTTGCCCTGTATTCCCCAAGACTTTGGTTTGCTGCAATATTTTCAGGAGCATAGGGCTTAAGACGAGTAAAAAGTTTTTCATCCTGCAATGCTTTTGCAAAACTATTGTATTCTCCCTGTATTTCGCCAAGTTTGAAGGTTGATGCCTGTTGAGTAGGGAAGTAGAGAACTTGTGATGATGACATTGAATCAACTATATCTTTTAGAGCTAGAATATCCTTGTAATCAGCAGCTGACTGAAGCACCATCATGACTTGATTTTTATTTACAGACTGATGATCTTTCACTAAAATTTTTTCAATTTTAGAATTTGTTCTTGCTTCAAGTTTTTCAGGTGGATTTTTGGAAGTTACGACTATGGGGGCAGGTATAAACTCAGGATATTTAATTACATAACTCATCAAGAGAACCATCAGGAGAATGACGAAAATTACCGTGTTTCCCCATCGAATCATCCAATGTGGCGGCTGCGTGAGAATATCCTGCACGTTTTCTGAACGTAGTTCAAGATTGTCTAATATGTCTTTTTCCTTTTCCAATTTATTATTAAATTTTAAAATGTCCCAAATACGTCATAACAATATCCAAACTCTTTGTATTAACTGTGGAGCCATCATGAATACAATTATCTGTTGGAGCTATATAGTTGGTCCTTAAATCCTCCGTAGATTTTTTTTTGTAGCCATTTCATGAGTTTTTAAAAGGTTAATAAAAACAAAGTTACTAAAACGGCAAATGGGAAAAGCTACCGGAGGTTTAGTTCAACATCTAAGTTCTTGTTGCGTGTGAAGAACGAACAGTGATACCCTATTTAACGGAAGCTTCGGGAGTTTTTTTTCAGCATTATGGGTTTATCGGCGAAGGATTTTAGAGATTTACAGAGGATTTCTGGAAGAACCTCTTTTTTGGGTCGGTTTAGGCTTTTTTAGTTAACTTTACAAAGTGACAGATTTATGCGGTTGTTAAAGCTGCCGAAGCTTTAGTTCAGCGAATCTTTAAGTTATTAATTTCTTTAAAAAAATAGAAAAATCTATAATAAATCTGTTATTTCTCCAATTTATTTTTGGTTTTAAATTGGATCTATACTGTGGAAGAAGTGATGTAAGCAGGGAAGAACAGTCGATTTAAAAAAAATCTATAAATGTAATTGTCCGGCAAATGAGTAAAAAAAACGTGGTTGATATCATAGAATTTTCAGAAGAGTTATCTGTACCAATTAAGACACTGAATTACGAGTGGCTTGAAAAATATTTTCGTATAGAAGAAGGTGATGTTGCATCACTTTCAGATCCCCAAAAGCATATCATAGACAAAGGCGGCCATATTTATTATGCTAAACTCAATGGTGAAATTGTTGGTACAGCCTCACTGTTAAAGAAAAGTGAAACGGTTTACGAATTAGGTAAATTGGCTGTCAGCGACAAAGCACAGGGACACGGTATTGGGACAATATTGATTGAACATTGCTTAAATATTGCCAAACAAAAACAAATAACGATACTTATTTTATACTCAAACACAACGTTGCAATCGGCTATTCATTTATTTAGAAAATATGGGTTTGAAGAAGTTGAACTTGAAAGTGGAGTTTACGAAAGAGCAAATATCAAAATGGAGAAACACTTTTAAACAGGAAAGAACAGCCGTTTTAGAAAAAAATTATAAAGAATCCAGCGGACTTTTTATCCTGGACTTTGAAAGGTCTGTCACATGCGTGTAGATTTGGGTGGTTTTAATGGAATTATGCCCAAGGAGCTCCTGAATAAAGCGGATATCGGTTCCTGTTTCCATTAAGTGAGTGGCAAAACTGTGGCGCAATCCGTGAATACCGACTTTCTTGCGAATGCCTGCCTTTTCCATCGCCTTCCTAAATACCGCCTGCGCAGACCGTACAGAATATGCCTCGCCTTCTTTACCCTCGAAAAGGTAAACCTTTGGGCGGTAGCTCAGGTAATATTCCCGCAATTCGGGCAGTAAGCTTTGGGGAAGTACGGCGATGCGGTCTTTTTTACCTTTCCCCTGTTCGATGCGCACCAGCATTTCCGCACTGTCGATATCGGAAAGTTTTAACGCTACCACTTCACTCACACGGAGCCCCATGCCGTAACACACTTTCAGAACAAGTGAATGTTTGAGATTTAGTGTGGCAGCTATTATTTTCTTGATTTCAGCTTTGCTGAGCATTTTGGGAAGCAGCAGCTTTTTCTTTGGGCGCGGAATGTCGAAAAACATTTTTTGGCGGTGGAGCACTTGCTCAAAATAAAACTTTACGGCATTCATGCGGCTGTGGATTTCGCTTTCCGAGAGTTTCAGTTTTTCGTGGCAGTAGAGGAAATAAGACCGCAAACGTTCGGGAGAAAGCTCCTGCACGGGATAACTTTTTAGGATGTAGAGCAACTGTGCAAATTCTATGCTTTAAGTGCGTAAGGTATTTTGACTGTACCGCTTCAGCAGGAGATGTTCTTGGAAACGCTGGAACTCCGGCAAATTGACAAGGTGAATTTTGGAGAGTACTGCCTTGCCGGTTATTTTCTCGGGCAGCCCAAAAAGTTTGCGGTAGTGCCTGTTATCGGTAACATACCATTTTTTTTGTGAGGCGGACCACCGTGCTTTTGTGTGTTCGCGCAGAAAGGAAATGAGCTGCCGGTCTTTTTCAAACTGCACCCAAATAACGTTGGAGCCGTTGTGAGTTCCGGAGGAAAACTGAAATCTTTTGTCTGAAAAATCCATACCACCACTGCGTATTTTTTATATATTAAAAAAAGCTAAAATCAGATGGCGTTGGATGTTATCCGCCGCCAATAATTTAAAATACGCAATCCAAATATAGCTATAAAATATTAATATACAAATACTTAATAAAGATTCAAAAAAAATTACGATTTTATGATGCTTGATTCATAAATATTCATATATTTGAGTGTTATATGCCACTTTTGGACGGACACTACAATGAAAGTAAACTTCGACATAAAAGACAACCACGCTATCGAGTTTGCGGGACGACATATCGATCTACATAACAATTTTGACTTCGTTAGTTTTGACTATAATGTTTCTGACAGAGAAATTAAACTTCACTGGAAAAAATCAAGTGGTGACTGCGTTGACGAAAACGAGTTTTCAAGTTTGGTTTTGACACATAAAGTCGTGACCTTTTTGAGAGTTATTGAACGAGAAGAAAAAAGCATTTATGAAGACGACAGTTGTTTAGGAGAAATAACATTTTTTTCCTCAACTGCAAGAGAAATAAATGACAGCGTTATTCCACAGATAAAACCAAATGACGGAGACGACATTCTTTACTTGTTTGAAAGCGGACTGCAAATAAAAATTCATTGCCAAGAAATTCAGTTGAGTATTAACGTTGACAAATCATTAAACTTGACAATTTCAAAAGATGAAGCATTAGTTCTGTTTGACTTTTTAGCAAGGTTCAATGAAGCTGAATATTCAGACGTTTTTGAAGACCAAGCGGAACAAAAAACGCTTTGGATTTTAGAAGGACAATTAGAGAGACAACTTGTTGAACCTTTCAAACATGATTATAAAGACATAATTAAGAAAGCTAGAAACAAAATTAGTGACGAAGAATAACAAGTAAAGCGGCATATAACATAGTATTTGCAAAAGGCGGGTTGAATAGATTCTGTGAAAATTCAGTTAGCAGTATCCGCAAAAATATTTTTCCACTTCCCTATTTTTTGTAATTTAGTCAGTGGAAAAATATTTTGCTCAATGCGGTTTTCCTTCCGACATTTTGTTCAAAGTAGCCCGCCCTTCGCAAATACTTTTTCCGTTGGCGGTCATGCTATGAAGACACACCCAAACATATGTGAGAGTTGCAGGACAAGACGTGTTGAACAATTGGAGCTGCCTACTGAAGGACAGCAGCCCTATCGCTTATGCACCCAATGTCACGACCGGCTAATCAACTACGCACTTCGCCCATTGGAGTTTTTTAATCTTGCTGCGGTACATGGACACGGTTATTATTTACACGACGACTTTTATGATTACGACACCGGCGAAGCCACACAACCAGAAATAGACGTTGAAGAGGCAGGAAACTTCCCCTTTCCGGTTTTGCCTACTATTCAAACAGACCCTGAAAAAGTCGTTGACTATGCTTGTGTTCAGTATTTTACCAGTGACGAAGTAATAGAGTTGTTGAAAGGGTTTGACAAGAAGCTGGTTTTAGATTATCTGATTTATAAAGTTGAGTACAACCGAGCCATCAACTACAAGGCTTACGAAATTACCGCTAAGGTCCTTGGTCCTTATGCCGCTGATTGGATACGAGGGCAGTGGAATAAGCGGAAAGAAGGCGAACTTTTAATTTTTGCCCCGGCTTTAGTTGCTTGTCTTCCTTTTGATGAAGCCTTCTCAATCGTCACCGAGCAAGTAGAACAATCGGACAACCGTTTGTTTACCGACAATGCCGGTGCGTTACTTTATTTTGAAAGTAATCAGACAGTTAGGTGGATTGAGAGTGTGAAAGATAGAATAGTAAATGTCTCTGATAGTTGGGGCACTTTGGCTGCTGCATCAAAGTTTGACTGGCAGACAGCTCAAAAGTGGTTAGGGGCAGGCAGACCATTAAGTTTGATTGCTCTTGACGCACTGATTTACTGTACAACAGTTGGTGATAGACTTAACCAAGCGCTTTGGCTTAGAGAACATCCGCCAACCCTAGTTAACGCAGCAAAGCCAGATGTCATAGCTAGTGTGTTGACTGCTTATCTTGAAAAGGACAGCGTTCCGAGAACAAAGAGTGCTGTTAACAGAATTATCAGCAACCTTTTTGCAACAACAGAGTGAAACAGAAGCACGAACCGCCAACATTGTATTGGCAAAATGCGGGATGAAGTCTTGAATTGAAAAGCCTAAATATTTAGCCGCATATGCTTTTCAATTCCACTTTTTTTAGTAATTTAGTCATTGGGTGCTACCGAAAAGTTTACGACCTGTTTATCGTTTTTCAAGGTGTTGATTTCTGCATTTTTGGTAATTCTACCTACGATTGTGTTCATAATCTTAAATTTTAAAATGTTAATATTTTGTTAATTTTTGTTTTGTCAAAGGTCAAATGTTGGGAGTGAATTGATTTGGTATCGAGGACACTCGGCATTTTTCTTTTTTTATATTAAGTTAGAAAACAGTATTCTTTGCTGGATTTTTATTGTTTTTCCGTTGATTTCAAAGAACGTCTATGGTTGATTTGATTCGTACAACTGAGGTTCCGGCTTTTTCTTTGCCCATGAACATAGGACGGCACCATCCATACAAAACCCGATTCGGTTCCGCTGGATAAAGGCAGAAAATTCCGAATCGGGCTTGAAATCTTTTTGTCCGAAGGATTTAGGAGTGTCTGGAAAAATTGTTGGAGCTTGTGGAAAGAATTTTTTTAGAAACCCAAAAAGATTTTTTTGTGTGGGTGGTGCCGTCCTACATTTGCAAACGTAAAAGCCCAACCGCAGTTGGGAAACTTAATCAATGGACGTGGTTGTTAATGGAAAACTAAAGGAAATTCATTGGAAAATGGTTTCTCCAATGATTTAAACTGATCAAATATTACAAAACCACTCGTTCAAGTCCTTAAAATTATGATAAATTAAAGAGCAATCCTCTACATTTTTGTATTGACTTTTAATTTTTAATTTAACCGATTTCCCATTCTTATCATTGTCTAGAAAAAGTGAAATTTTCTCATATTGTTTCAGTTTTTCTTCCACCTTGAAAAACATTGCAGTTGAATTTAAAGTCAAGTAATCACAGTTTGAATTATCTGATTTGTCTAAATTTCGGTAGGTCAGATAATCGAAAAAGCCCTCAAATATGAGAATCTCGTTCTTGAGATTGTTATCATTAACAATCAACGTCACATCCTTTTTTCCCAAACATATTTTTGACTGTGGATTGCGAATCTCAAAACCTCCGGACTTATTCTGAAATCCAATTCCGAAATATTTTCTTCCTTTCAATTCGTAGTGAATTTCCTTAACCCTATGCTTTTGCTCAAAAACTCTTCGGGACTTCAGATACTGAATTAATGCAGGATGCTGGATTTCTTTGATTTCTAAAATCTGATTGCATGTTTGACCAGTAGTTTCGTGATATTTTATTTCATTTTGAACTCTAAAATCCAATGTTGAAAGGCATTTCAATGCTTCTGAAACGGAACATTTCTTTATCTGTTGGACAATTGAAATCACATCGTAACTTTTTCCATTTCCAAAATCGAACGCCTTGTTTTTGACAAAATCGACCGCCAGACTTGGAATTTTTTCCTCCCGGTCCAACGCAAAATAAAACGCAGTTTTCGGATTTTCTTTGACCGGAAACAGCCCGAACGACTCCAAAACCGCCCGAATTCCGACGTTTTGCTTGACTTTTTCGCAATTCATTTTTTTTTCTTTTAATGCAAATTACTTATCCACATTTCCCTTTTAAATAAAAAAGACTTTTAATTTATTTTTATATTACTTTTAGCAAACGGCATTCTTCTTTTGCCACAAAGGATTTAATGGTGTTTTTCGGTGAGTTCAATTCCGAAAACTAGTGAGTTCAATTCCGAAATTTGGGTGAGTGCAATTCCGAAATAAAGCCTGTTTTGGGGTGAGTGCAATTCCGAATCGATTTTTCCATTTATTCTGATAACCGTAGTTATCCACAAAACAGCTAGGTTATCCACAATTTTTGTGTTTTCTAAATCTTCGGGTGAGTGCAATTCCGAATTCGATGCTGTTATTTTGTTCATTTTTAACATTTCTTTAACTTTAGTGAGTGCAATTCCGAATTGGTGGTGAGTGCAATTCCGAAATCAGACAATCATCGGATAGCCATTAGGGAATATTTCTCCCATTTTTGTATTTCTATACAAATGCTTGATGTGTGCCTGAATTTCAATAAGAAATTTTTGACCTTTAAAGTCGGTCGATGCTATCTTTCTCATTCTGCAGTTCCTAATAAATTCCTTGAAGGCTCTTTCAATCAGTTCCCTTGTCTGCGGTATATTTTCGTATTGATGGAAAAACTGGACTGTTTCGGCTTCGTCTAATCTATATCGTTTTTTGAAATAGAGCAATCTTCGGTTAATTTTATGACTTTGGTTAAAATTCTCTTGGTTTGATTCTATAAGTTTTTTTGCTTCTTCAAATGGATGAGAAAATCCTTTGGTTAAGATAGGAACAATAAATATGGAATCCTTTTCATACCTGTATTGGAAAGAAAAACTATTGTATCTGTCGAGATTGATTTTGATGGGCTTTAGAAATTTGAAGCAGAAATCTTTGGTATTTTTATAATTTAACCCAAACTTTTTATTGAAATTACCCAGCTTCAGCATTGTTCCCGATTCGGGAATTTTTGAAAGCCAGATGGAGAAAATAATGTGTTTGTTGTTTCTGATATTATACACCAGATGATAGAGTACATAATTATATTCGGGAATAACCAATAATTTTTTCAGCCAGTAACTGCTAATTAGAAATGTGGTAAAACCTCTTTGGTCATAGGTTGGCGTAGAAATAAGTCCGCCAAATGTTTTGATTTCTTTCCCTTTTGAATTAAGCGATTTGTACCATCCCATCTTAAATTTGGCGAGAAACTCATAGGCATCCACAACCTGCTTTGTGGAACCACTCGGAGAAATTTTACTGTTCCGGATTTTGATGGAGGCGAAAATGTTATTTTCTGTTTCAAATTCTTCATCAAATAGGGAAAGTTGCTTCGGACGGTCTTCGGGACGAAACTGTTCATTGCCGATAATTGCAACGATATTGAAAATGACTCGAAGCGCATTGATTGGGATGTCCGCCGCTTGTTGGTCATCAAAAATAAAGTCGTCCACGAAATGGTTTCCCAGCCGAATCTTGTCGGGAACTTTTTCTCCCTTGTCCTCAAACTTCTTTCGGACATGGCGCAAATCTTTTTCAGATAAAGACATTTTCTATTCTTAATGTTCCTGATTTCTTATTTCCTGATTTCAGATGGTAATTATTTGGTTCGAACAGTTTTCTTTACTAGTTTTATTTTCTCACTTTTCAGTGTTTTGTCTCCATCAATGAGATTGTAGTGTTTGTAGGAATCAACACCAGTTGCTTTGAACACCCTTTTTTCGGCTTCTCCTATATTGGGGATCCTCACTTTCTGGATACCCAGATATTCGTAAGATATTTTATTGATGGTTACTTTTTGACCAGGTTTTAAGTCAGATATTTTCATTGTTTTAAGTTTTTACGATTTGTTAGAAATGAAATCGACTTTTTATTGATTTCATGATGTTTTCGGTCGTTTGATATTTGGAATGGAATCGACGGAAACTGTATCATCATTTTGACTATTCTTCAAATAGGGCAGGATACTTTTTAATGAGGATTTCCAGTTGGAAATGGGTCTTCCAGAACTATTCCGCCAGTCGTTTTCTAACCACGAATGATATTTTTCTTCAATTACAGAGTCCAAAAGAGGCTGATAATCCTCTAAAGTTGTTGCAAACTGAATAAATTCTTCCAGTTCGGGAATAATTTTTGACTTGCTGCTTTTGGAAGTATCAGTAATGGAAACTTTATCACTAGATTTACTGATTTTGGGAACAACTTCCTTGGACGAATCGCTTCTCTTTAAAGTTTCATGTTTTTCAACAATTTCCAAACTTGGTACTTTTTCGATTTTTTCCTTCTCTATTTTCTCCAGTATGGGAATATCAGATAAGTAATTTAACAGAATTCTGTAATTACAAGGAAATCCACTTTTGGACTCAAATTCAACAAGACCCAACTCGCGAAGTTTATCTTTGGTCGGTTTTACGGTTTTTCTAGTTATTCCCAATGCATTACCGAGTGCAACATCGGAAATAACGACCTTATAACTATCGTTGTCCTTTCCTAATTTCAAAAGGTACAGATAGAGCGAAATTGCCGAAGAGCCAAGTCTTGCCTTGTGATTGAAGTCCCAAAATCGGTCGATAAGTTCCAAGTAATACATTTCTAACTGCTTGCAAAAAGTTCTATAGCCTTTTTCTTGTCGATGATGATGATGTTTCCTTTCTGAATGATGGCTTCATCCAAAATTCCTGAAGATTTAATCTTGGATGCTTTTGAAATGGAACAGCCCAGAATTTTTGCCAAACCTTTTAAACCGTATTCATACATATTTTCAGAATTTAAATTTTTAGATATCTCTAAAAATTCTTTTACGGTCAGATTGCAAAGAGGTGTTTGTGGGGTTATGTTTTCCATCAGCTGTTATCTTTAAAAAGTTCTAATGCTTTTTCCGAATCAATGATAATTTTTCTCCCATTTTGGATGATGGCTTCATCAAAAATTCCCTTACTTTTCAATTTTCCTGCATGATTTTTAGAGCATCCCAATATTCTTGCTAATCCAGAAAGACCGTAAACATACTTTTCATTAAATACCTTTTCTTGTGTGGGGTTTTCTGATGATTCTTGTTTTCTGGCATCTAAAATTTCCACAAATTCTCCTATGGTCAATTGCCAAATTGGTCTATTATAATCTTCCATTTTGAAATTTTTATTGTAATTTATTCTAAAAAAATACTTATTTGTATATATTTAACTATATTTGTATTGCAAATATAGAGTAAATATTGAAACATATCTATATTTTAATCTCAAAAACAAAAAAAAATTAAAGATGACTATAACTGAAAGATTGCAAAGTTACATGACCTACAAAGGGTTAAACCCCAATAAAATCACTGTTGAAGCTGGTTTGTCTGTTGGTTTAATTGGCAGAGCTATAAAAAACAACTCGGGACTCAACTCAGATACTATTGAAAAAATACTATACACTTATCCCGATTTGAATCCGGAGTGGTTTATTTCGGAATCTGGTGAAATGCTAAAAACCAACAACCAAAACATTAATAATAATGGCTCAGGAAATAATGTAAACAGCAACATTAATGGAAATATTAGTGGAAATGTTACTATTTCGCATAGCGAGTTTTCTAATATGATAGAACTTCAAAAAGGCTATCAAGAAATACAAAAAGAACTAACAGAAAGATTGAAAACCAGTCAAGAGCAACTATCGGATAGCATGAGACAGGTTACTATACTTCTTGAAATTTTAAAAAAATAACTATGAAAAGGATTTTGATAATTAGTGCTATTTTATTTGGGGGAATCGTGATTGCTCAGCAGAAGAAAAATGCTTTGAATAATTGGAAAAGTAGAGATGCAGAAATCGCACAAAAGGTTTTTTCAAAATATCAGGAAAAAGAAAATAAGAAATTAGAAGATGAAAAAGCAGATTTGATAAAAATTCAAAGAAAGTTGAAAATTGAGATAGTAAATGCGGGGGACTTTGAGAAATACAATCAAAATATGTGGCTTGGTATTGTAAAAGTGAATAATGGAAATTTAGAACAGATTGTTTGTAAAAGTAATACGGAAATTTCAGTTGTTACAAATACTATGGGAACGAATAATTGGAAAGATGAAGCGGGAGGCTTAAATTATAAATCTTTCAATGAGTTAATGAAGATTTCCCAAGAGTTTACAAATTATAGAAATGAAGCAGGAATATCAGAAAATTCATTAAAGCCCATTGAATTTATTGAAACCAGCGAACCTGTTTTATATTTCTCTTTAAAAATCTACACCCATAAAGGCGGTTCAGAGCAAACAACTTCTACAGCATTGTCCAAAACAATAAATATCTATACTGACAATCAACTTATAAAAACTTTAAAATACTCCTTAGATGACTTGATTAAAGCAGAAGGAGTGTCAATACGGGACTTTAAATTGGGCTCTATTGAAGTTCAATAATTCAAATTTTTCTAATATGAATATAAAGTATCATGCTCAATTTCTTCTTGATAGGGAAAAAGACAACCCTACTGCAAAACTGCGATATCGCATTAAGTGGGATGGCAACATTGTGGCTTTCAATTTGGGATATAGAGTAGAAGTACAAAAATGGAGCACAGAAACACAACGCTGTAAAGCAAATACAACTCACGGGAACAAAAAAGTCTCGGCAAGTGTTATAAATCGAAAGATACAGTTATTTGAATCAGCTTGTGAGAGAACTTTTCAGAAATACGAAATTGATGGTGTGATACCTAACCAAGACCAGTTTAGGGAATTGTTTAATGTTGAGATTGGAAGAACGCCCAAGGAAGAACTGAAACCTGAAAAGAGTTTTTTTGAGGTATATGATGTGTTTGTTAATGAAGAATCAATTAACAGTCAATGGAATTTCAGGACTCTTCAAAAAATGAAAACTCAGAAAAAAGTATTGGAAGAATTTGATAAAGAAATTTCATTTGAGAAATTTAATGAACAATATTTTACAAGTTATCAAAAGTTTTTAGAGTCAAGAAATCATAAAAACTCAACCATTGCGAAAGAAATTGCCGCCGTAAAATGGTTTCTAAAATGGGCTAAAAAGAAAAGATATACGATTAATACGGATTTTGAGTTATTTAAACCAAAAATAAAAAATGTTCAAAAGAAAATTATCTTTTTGAACAAAACGGAACTTAAAAAATTTTGTGATTACGAAATTCCAAAAGATAAGGCTTATCTAGAGAAAATTAGAGATATATTCCTTTTTCAATGTTTTACAGGATTAAGATACTCGGATGTTTATAACTTGAAAAAATCTGATATAAAAGAAAGTTATATTGAGATTACAACACTAAAGACTTCTGACAATCTCATTATTGAGCTTAACAATAGAAGTCGTGAAATTTTAGAAAAATATAGTGATGAAAAATTTTGTCAAAATAAAGCTCTCCCTGTTATAAGTAATCAAAAAATGAACGATTATTTAAAGGAGTTAGCTGAACTAGCAGAAATTGACGAACTGGTTACGCAGACTTATTTTAAAGGAAATGAAAGGATTGAAGAAGTTTCTCCCAAATATTCACTTATTAGTACTCATGCAGGAAGGAGAACCTTTGTTTGCAATGCTTTGTCTTTGGGAATTCCACCTCAAGTGGTTATGAAATGGACAGGACATAGTGATTATAAGGCAATGAAACCATATATTGATATTGCTGATGAAATAAAAGCAACAGCTATGGAGAAGTTTGATTCTTTTTAACGAAAATCTTTCTCGCCTAATAAGTGAATGAACAAAAATTCCTTGAAAGAATAGTCTTTTTTTTAGTAAGTTTAAAGTATCTTTGGAGATTGTGTACTAATTGTATGTAGTAATATGGCCGCACTTGACATTCTTGAATTTCTTGATTTAGGTAGGGCAAAGTCTATTCAATCCGATAGTGAAAAACTATCGAATGGTGAAGCTGTTATCCTAAATGAAGTAAAAGAAAAAGATTTTGGTGTTGATTTAATTTATTTCAATACAGACGAAGAAACCAATAATAGTTTTCCTGCTGTTTTTCTGAAAAAAGTTGCAAATTTTAATGACGAAATATATTTAAAAGACATTGCTGAAACACACCGTAAAACTTGGAACTACAAAAAAGTATTGTTTCTGTATGTATATTCGGAAACAGAAATCCGTATCTACAATTGCTCTGAAACTAAAAACGGGATTAACTCTCTTTTAATAAAAGATAAAAGAAATTCTGAGGTGTTGAACCTTGAATCTCACAATCTAATAAATTCCTATTATGAATCCAACCACACTAAAATTGGAATTCTCAAGCATCTTATTTTTGACTTTACAAATAATCTCAAATAGTCCCTTCTTCAAAAATCGGGGACTAAATCGGAGATTATCTAATAATATTAATTGGGTTTTGTTTGGTTGTAAAATTTCATAAATTGCTAATAATCTGTTTTTTAATTATTTATTGGGATTTATTGTGTTATAAAGATACTTCCGTCTTCGCTACAATAAAAATCCGTATCATGTTGATTAAAACATTTTACGGATTTTTGCTTTTGACTATTCCTGACATATTTCCGAAATTAAATATGTTTTCTATAAAAATCTGCAAAATCTAGAGATTTTGCGTAGCCCAATTTTGGGATGATGTTATAATCTATTTTTTCTTTTTTTCTGGCATATTTGTATATGTTTTTACATGAATAATTCTCCCATAGGAATTTATGATGTCTTTTGTTGGGCGGATTACTTTTAGTGACATCTATACTGCACTTAAAGCATCATCCACATTACCAGTTGATAAAAATAAATTGTTCATGCCACGGAAGTTTGACAAAACCAATTCCCCAACCGAGCTTTTCAAGGAGAATATCCTGTGTTTTTCGTTCTACGGTAAGAGTATAATCGTGGTCAATGACAAGTTTTCCGGGACGTTGAAAAAATTCATTTTGTAATAATGCAACAGATGATTTTTTCATTGCACTCCAGTTGTGCTGCACGCTTTCAATGACATTTTTAGCCTCTGCTTTATGTTTCCGGGTAAGCTTAATGTGCCTGTTAATGGTTTGATGAAGCGGAATATTACATAAAAACTTTTCAAAAACCATATCGTATTCCGGAGCATTGGTTTTTCCGGTTGCAATGTAATGCAGCAAATGTGCGCAGAGTTCGGGATTCAAAAGCTGATTATTTTTCGAGTCAAAAAGATTGCAATGTTCAAATAAAGTTTTGAGAAACGGATGTATCAGAATAAGTCCTGCATTCTGAATGTATTGATCTTCATTCAATAGTAAATCATCATCTTTTTGACTCAGATATTTTTCGTTTTTATTTGAGTCATTCTGAATAGCTGTATTTTTCTGCTCTGTTTTTTCTGTTGAGATTAAGATGTTTTCAGAAATCTCTTTTTGGCTATTTTCAATACTTTCAAAAACCTCATCTTCTTTAATAAAAGGAAAGATTTCAATTACATTTTTCCAGACTTGCAGAGTTTCTTTTGAAGGTAATCCTGTTGAACTTTTTTCTGCTATTTGTTGTAAAATATATTTTTTAAGATCATTATTTGAGCTTAAAAATTCAGTTAATACCATTAAAACCAATTCCCAAACCAGATTTCTATTGTTATTATGCAATTTAGATATAACCTGAACGACATTATTTTCAATATTGATTTTTAGTTCTTTATCTTTTAAAATAATTAAGCACAACTTTGCTATCTGCTCGTCTGAAAGCTGATTGATCATTCTGTTTCTCACATTTTTTTCTGAAAAAACAGGAATAATACTTCTCTGAAAATTTTCAGCCGAAATAAGACTTTCAAATACTTTGGGTTCTAAAAAAGAAACATTTCTTTTTCCAAAATTCCACCAAGGCATTGATCCTGTGGTGAGAAAGTAAACGAAAGCCTGAACAGTTTTTTCTTTGTTTTCAACCAAATAAGCTTCAGAATTATTTTCCGTTTGCTGATCTGAATTTAAAATTGAATCTGTGATTTCAGACAGTTCCTCCTTGAAAATGTGAGCAATTTCGTCTTTTAGCCTGGTATTCAGAGTACTGTTTTTGATATTTAAATTTAATTCTAGCTTAGGAATTTGAAGAGTGTAATCAGGAAATTGATGATCTAAAGTATTGATGTATTTTTCTATTTCCGGAAAAACATCAATAGACAGAAAGCTGATAATATCATCTTTTATACTCAATGCCTTTTCCTTGTTATTGACTGAAATTTCGACAAAAACTTTCTGAATGATATGATCTTCCTTCACCTTGAATAATTTTAGCTGATTTGTAAATTATTTCCTGTCAAATTCTCCGCCCCAGAAACCTGCCGGACAAAGACTTAGTTTTGATCTTTGTTTTGCACTCAGTCTGCATCCGCAGCCTCTTACAAATCCGTCTCTTGGAGAATCTGCAACCTCAAGTGTATGAGGATTCATCCATTTGAGAGCGTTACAATTGTTTCCGTTTTTTAGCGGACAGGCATTACATATTTCTGTTCTCACAGCGAAAATATATTCTTCATCATGATTTGCCATACCCAGTTTGGAGCGTAATTCGTTGAAATGGCCGCCAATGATTTCATTGCGCTTGCCAAAAAGTTTTTTAATGTTCATGCGATTAAGTTTTAAAATTATGGGTCAAAATTAGACGAACAAAAGACATTTTTACGAATGATGAGGTCTCTTCATTCTGTCTTTGCAGTAAAAGAGAAAAATTATTATCTAATCATATAACTTGGCAACAATTGATTTTTTAAAAGAAAAATGATAGTAAATAGTCAAAAAATAAGTTCAGTTTTTAACCTCAGAAAATTATAGCAATTCAGTTTCAATTTAAACAAAAAATTATCTTTTTATATGTGCTTAAATTTCACTTTCGCTAGATTAATGGATTTGTATGTGTGAAATATTATTTTTAGTGATAATTTAATTATCTTATTTTCAGTTTTTTATATTATATTTTTTTATAAGTCTGTTAATGGATTTAAAATTCTATTTGCTGCAAAGACAGGTTTGGGTATGTAAAATATTTGTCTTTTGATTGCCGGTAATTGTATGTTTGCATCATAATAATTTAAGAACAGAAATTATGATTAATAAAGTATTAACAGTTTTAAAAGATCGGCTGAATCTTCCAAATGGTTTACAGGATCAGGCAGGTGAAATTGCTGTTGTTGATAACATTGCAAAACATGAAGACGATACCTCAAGTCTTGATAACAAGGTGGTGATCACCCTACTGAGTGTAGAGGAAGAATCTGCCATGAAAAATACTCCGAGATATTTAAAATTTAATGAGTCTGAAAATATCATGGAAAGAGAAAGTCAGCCGGCGTATTTAAACTTATATGTAATGATTACTGCTAACAAAAGTATGTACGACGGTGCTTTGGTAAACATTTCGAAAGTAATTGAAATATTTCAGGCTAACAATGTATTAAAATATAAGGCAAGTAATCCTGGTGAAAGTGATTTTATTTTCAGGATCGAATTACACTCTGTTCCATTTGATCAGCTAAGTTACATTTGGGGGTTATTAGGAGGAAAAATAATGCCTTCTGTTTTGTATAAGATAAGTGTCGTTAAAATTGTGGCTAAAGAAGAGAGAACTGACATCACATTAATTGATGAAATTAATACTAAAAGTACGATAATTAAACCAAAAGAATAATGTAATTAGATAAGAAAACAAAAAAACTAAAACCAAATTAAACTTAATAACCATGCCAAATCAAACACCATCACAGATTTCAGACGATCTCTGTCATGCTTATAATTATTCGAAAAATAAGGATAAACAGCTAAAAAACAAATTAGCAACGCATACCAATACCGTAAGTTCCATAAAAACCAAGGGAGATTTTAAAATCTTTCGCGATGCATTACAAAGTAGCGCAGTGATATATGCTGGAGAAGCTGCTGCAATAAATGAACTAAAAAATCTTGCAATTGAAGAAATTTCTAATGGATCTGCAAATCCTCTTATACTTGCTGATCTTCTGGAACAGGCCATTGCAATTGCAGAAGAAATTAATGAAACTAACCTGAGCGTCGTTCTTTCAGAATCAATCTTTGAAGCTAAAGTGGTCTTAGAAGCAATCTATGACGGGACAATAGACGACTTTAAAATATTGGATTCAGATCATAATACTCCGGCTTTCAGTGAAGAATTTGAGTCATTAAAAACAGCAATCATCACTTCTCCGGATCAAAAAAAAATTACGGTAAATACGATCTATACAAACTAAGGATTCAATTCTTCAATAATCTTCAAACACAATCAATCATCAATTAACACTCGAGGTTTTACTTCGGGCAATAATGAACATTAACCTAAATTTTAAAAAAATGAATTACAAAACTCCTGGAGTCTACATTGAGGAAATTACAAAATTTCCTCCATCCGTAGCACAAGTAGAAACGGCTATTCCTGCTTTTATAGGATACACAGCAGATGGGCCAAGAAATAAGCCAACAAAAATCTCTTCTATGTTGGAATACGAAGCAATCTTCGGAATGGCAAAAGAAGAAAATTTTGAAATTACTGAAACATTAATCGATGGAGTATTCACTACTACAGCAACAGCAGATCTTAGTCCTTTCAAAATGTATTATGCGATGCAAATGTTTTTTGCAAATGGTGGCGGACCGTGTTACATCGTTTCGGTAGGAAGTTATAATGATACGGTAGCTATAGGAAACTCTACAACAGTGGGAACCTTATCGTATGGTTTAGATTTGCTAAAAAAAGAAGACGAACCAACGCTTATTGTTTTCCCTGATGCAGAAGCTTTAGAAGATGATGCTTATGAATTGTATGGGTTAGCTTTAAGTCATGCAGAACTAATGAAAGACAGGTTTGTCATCATGGATGTTTTTGGAGATGATTCAGTATCTGCTGCAGCCAACTTCAGAACCAATTTAGATAGTGGTGAAAAATTGAAGTATGGAGCTGCTTATTACCCAAAATTAGAAACTGTTTTAAATTACAATTTTAAAAATACAGTTGAATTAAATGATAGTCCTGTAAATTTAGATGATTTAAAAACTTCAGATTCAGCTCAGTATAATAGAATTAAAAAAGCAATCGAATCTAAAAGAGTAGTATTGGCTCCGTCATCTGCAATGGCAGGAGTGTATGCAAAAGTAGACAGCACTTCCGGAGTGTGGAAATCACCGGCTAATGTTGGGCTGAACTATGTAGTTGCACCAACCGTGAAAATATCTGATAAAGAACAAGAACTTCTTAACGTAAATCCTGGTACAGGAAAATCCATCAACGCCATCAGAAATTTCACAGGAAAAGGAAACTTAGTTTGGGGCGCAAGAACGCTTGACGGAAACAGCAACGAATGGAGATACATTTCGGTACGTCGTTTCTTCAGCATGGTGGAAGAATCTGTGAAAAAAGCGACAGAGCGTTTCATGTTTGAACCGAATACAGCGAATACATGGATCCGTGTTCAGACAATGATCGAAAATTTCCTGAATCAGCAGTGGCAGGATGGCGCATTGGCAGGAAGCAAGCCGGAAGAAGCGTATTATGTAAGTGTTGGTCTAGGTAAAACGATGTCTCCTGAAGAAGTTTTAGAAGGAATCATGAATGTTGAAATCGGTATGGCTACAGTACGTCCGGCAGAATTTATTGTGTTGAAATTCTCGCAAAAATTACAGGAAGCATAAAATTAATTAATAACAGAAAAATATAAAAATTATGAGTACATATCCATTAGTAAAGTTTGCCTTTGAAGTAGATTGGGGCGGAACAAAAGTAGGATTTCAAGAAGTAAGCGGATTAAATGCTGAAGCCGCTTTAATTGAATACAGACACGGAGCCAGCCCTGATTTCAGCAAGATTAAAATGCCCGGACTGAAAACTTTCAGCAATATTACTTTAAAGAGAGGAACTTTCAAAAGTGATAACGAATATTTCGCATGGTTCCAGACAATCCAGATGAATACGGTAGAAAGAAGATCGATTACGATTTCTCTTTTGGATGAAAACGGAGAACCTGCGGTAACATGGAAAGTAAAAAATGCCTTCCCGCTTAAATTGAATTCAACAGACTTGAAAGCTGAAGGAAATGAGGTGGCTATTGAAACCTTAGAGATTGCACACGAAGGACTAACGATTGAAAATAACTAAATCTTAACTTTAAATTTTTAACAAATGAATTACAAAACACCAGGAGTCTACGTAGAGGAAATTGCAAAATTCCCACCATCCGTAGCACAAGTAGAAACGGCTATCCCTGCTTTTATCGGATATACAGAAAAGGGACCGAAAAATGAACCGACAAGAATTTCTTCGATGTTGGAATACGAAGCAATCTTCGGAATGGCAAAAGAAGAAACTTTTGAAATTACTGAAACGGTAATTGATGGAGTAATTACAACTACTGCAACAGTCACTCCAAGTCCATTCAAAATGTATTATGCCATGCAAATGTACTTTGCGAATGGAGGAGGGGCTTGCTATATAGTTTCAGTAAATACATTTCAGGATGAAGATGATGAGGACAATTTAGTGGAACAAGCAGAACTGGAAGCGGGTCTGAAATTATTAGAAAAAGAAGATGAGCCAACACTTATTGTTTTCCCGGACGCTGAAGCTTTAGCGAGCCAAGCATATAAATTGTACGAAAAAGCATTGGATCAGGCAGAAATGATGAAAGATAGATTTGTCATTATGGATGTTGTTGGAGAAGTTGCTGAATTCAAAGGATCTGCAGGTCCGGGTGTAGGTCCAAGCGGTAAAAGACTAAAATATGGAGCTGCGTATTATCCAAAATTGGAAACAGTTCTAAGTTATAATTACGATGCTGTTGTTAAAACAGGTGAAACTACTACTGTGAATTTAAACTCATTAAAAACCTCAGATTCTGCTAAATACAATAGAATTAAAAATGCAATCGAATCTAAAAAAGTGGTAATGGCTCCATCATCTGCAATGGCAGGAGTTTATGCAAAAGTAGACAGTACTTCAGGAGTATGGAAAGCACCGGCTAATGTTGGGCTGAACTATGTGGTTGCACCAACTGTGAAAGTGTCTCATGAAGAGCAAATGAGCCTTAACGTAAATCCTGACACAGGAAAATCGATCAACGCCATCAGATCTTTCACAGGAAAAGGAACTTTGGTTTGGGGAGCAAGAACGCTTGACGGAAACAGCAACGAATGGAGATACATCTCGGTACGTCGTTTCTTCAACATGGTAGAAGAATCTGTGAAAAAAGCAACAGAGCGTTTTGTTTTTGAACCGAATACTGCGAATACATGGATCCGTGTTCAGACAATGATCGAAAATTTCCTGAATCAGCAGTGGCAGGATGGCGCATTGGCAGGAAGCAAGCCGGAAGAAGCGTATTATGTAAGTGTTGGTCTAGGTAAAACGATGTCTCCTGAAGAAGTTTTAGAAGGAATCATGAATGTTGAAATCGGTATGGCTACAGTACGTCCGGCAGAATTTATTGTGTTGAAATTCTCGCAAAAATTACAGGAAGCATAAAATTAATTAATAACAGAAAAATATAAAAATTATGAGTACATATCCATTAGTAAAGTTTGCCTTTGAAGTAGATTGGGGCGGAACAAAAGTAGGATTTCAAGAAGTAAGCGGATTAAATGCTGAAGCCGCTTTAATTGAATACAGACACGGAGCCAGCCCTGATTTCAGCAAGATTAAAATGCCCGGACTGAAAACTTTCAGCAATATTACTTTAAAGAGAGGAACTTTCAAAAGTGATAACGAATATTTCGCATGGTTCCAGACAATCCAGATGAATACGGTAGAAAGAAGATCGATTACGATTTCTCTTTTGGATGAAAACGGAGAACCTGCGGTAACATGGAAAGTAAAAAATGCCTTCCCGCTTAAATTGAATTCAACAGACTTGAAAGCTGAAGGAAATGAGGTGGCTATTGAAACCTTAGAGATTGCACACGAAGGACTAACGATTGAAAATAACTAATTATGGCAGTTTTATATCCTCCCACCAGTTTCTCTTTCATTGTTAACGGGATCTCGACAACAGAGGGTATTGACTCCAGATTTCAGTCTATATCTGGTTTATCTACAGAAATTGGAACTGAAGAATATGCGGAAGGAGGCGAAAACAGATTTACTCATCAGCTTCCTCTAAGACCAAGATATCCTAATTTAGTTCTTAAACGCGGATTGATCGTAAGTTCAGGATTGATAAGCTGGTGTAGAAACGCCATGGAAAACTTCGAGTTTGAACCGAGAGATTTGATCGTTTCTCTTTCAGGAGGTCTTCAGTCTACTGCACCTTTAATGGTCTGGAATGTAGTCGGGGCATATCCTGTAAGATGGGAAGTATCAGAATTCAATGCCGAAGAAAGCAAATTGGCTATTGAAACAATAGAACTGAAGTACAGATATTTCACAATACCTTCATCGTTAGCAAGCTTAGGCTTGTAATTTCTAAATCATATCTAAGCACATATCGGTGTATTAGTTTTCTGATAACATTCAGCAAGAATAAATTTTATATACAAAGAACAAAAGATTGGTCTGTCATAAGACTGAACGCACTCTTTATGTGCTTAGATTTTTATAAATAAATACGTTAAATAATTGGTTTTAAGTTTTTTACGTATATAAAATAATTAAAAATAAACGAAATGCCAATAGAAATAAAAGAACTTCACATTAAGATAAATGTGGACGAAAAAGCAGCAGCAACGACAACAGCCACATCGGTAGATGAAGGAAAAATCATGCAGGCAATCAGTGAAAGCGTAGAACAGGTAGTAAATATTGATAAACGTAAAAAAGAAAGGTAATGAGAGGGGAAATAAAAAAAATAACCATAGGTACCTATGAAGATTCTGGTTACAAAAAAGTAGTTAAAAGCAAAGCTTTTGAAGCTCTTATTAATCCGACAGGTTTTTCTTTTACGCGGAAAAACGATTTTAATACTGAACAAGCAAGTGGATCAAGCGCTGGTGAGCAAAAGTTTGAAAAGACGTCTTCTCCTACATTACAGCTGGAGTTTTTATTCGACGGTACAGGAGTAACCAAAGCCAACTCAGGAAATAAACTCATCAATAAAATAAAGGAAGGTCTGGGAAAAAGGGATCCTTTTAGTAAAAAATCTGTTACGGATCAATTGTATGATTTTTATGAGGCAACTGGAGATTATAATGGTTCAATTCATAAACCTTATAATGTAATTATTATTTGGGGAGAATTTGAATTTAAAGGAATTCTCAACGAGTTTACAATAGACTATAAACTATTCAATAATGACGGAACTCCTTTAAGAGCGATCGGTAAAGCAACTTTTGGCGGATCAATCAGCAAGGAATTAGCTGCAAAAATTGCCAAAACATCTTCCCCCGATCTTACCCACAAACGAACAGTGCAAGACGGAGACACGCTTCCTTTAATGACCGAAAGAATTTATGGAGATTCTAAATATTATCTGGAAGTAGCTAAAGTGAATGGGTTAATCAATTTCAGACAGTTAAAACCAGGAACCGAACTCTACTTTCCACCTATAGAAAAAATAGCATAACATGAACAATAGCGGATACATACAGACGGCAAAAAATTCTGATCTGATCACTTTTAAAGTAATGTCAGAAGGAACAGAATTGCCCGGAAAGTACGGTGTGAAAAGCATTGTAGTGGAAAAAGAGGTCAACAGAATTCCTTATGCCCGCATTGTTATTTTGGATGGAAGCGCACCAGAACAGGATTTTAAACTAAGTAATGAAGAACTGCTGATTCCCGGAAAAGAAATTGAGATCACAGCCGGTTATCATTCTGAAGAGGAAACTATTTTTAAAGGAGTGGTTGTAAAGCACAACATAAAAGTGAGAAACGGCTCTTCTTACCTCATTATAGAATGCAGAGATAAGGCTGTAAAAATGACTTTGGGCAGAAAAAGCAAGTATTTCTATGATAGTAAAGACAGCGATATCATTGAGGAACTGATTGGTAATAACGGTTTGACTGCCGATGTTGAAGCCACTTCAAATTCGCACAAAGAATTGGTGCAGTACCAATCTTCTGATTGGGATTTTATGCTTACAAGAGCGCAGGCAAACGGAAAACTTTGCTTTACAGAAGACGGGACGATTACAATTGCAAAGCCGGATTTTAGCAAAAAAGAAGT
>VFQP010001991.1_pt1 | contig 24347 bp, 23 predicted proteins | sample 3512351 | NCBI WGS metagenome assembly VFQP01 (sample SAMN10412372, study PRJNA504923) | tailings metagenome | isolation source: Relicate 1 Philex TSF1 revegetated site | place: Philippines: Tuba, Benguet | collected 2017-08-29
CGCCATGCTGCAGCAGCAGCTGCAGCAGGCGGCGGTTGAGGCCATCGCCGCGTCGTCCGGCGGCGGAGCCGGCGGCGGCGACGGGAACCCGCAGTGGCCGCTGGTCGGCGGCGCGGCAGCTGGCGGCGGCGCGCTGCCGCCAGTGGGGGCGCCGAGGGCGCCGCCCGGCACGTCCTCCTCTGCCACCTCCTCGCCCCGCGCCTTCCCGCCGCGGGCCGGCATGCTGCTCCCGCCGCCGCACCAGCTGCCGCGCTTTGCGGCGCCCTCCTCTGCGCCGCTCGCCGCCGCCACGCACCACCACCAGCAGCAGCAGGAGCAGTCGCCGGCGCCGCCCGCCACGCCGCCGCAACCCCCGCTCGCCTCCTCCTCGCCGCACCACACCGCCACGACCGCCGCTGCCCCCTCCGCCGGCGCGAGCCCTGAGCCAGAGCCGCCGCCGCCGCCGCAGCCCATGCACTGCGAGCTGGTCCCCTCGGCCGCCGCCGTCGCCGCCACCGCCCGCAGCGCGCGCGCGGGCAGCAGCTTCGTCACGGGCCTGGCGCCCGACGCCGCGCGGGGGCTCAAGGAGCGGCACCTGGCCGTGGGTCTGGCGCAGCTCTGCCGGAGCCCGCCCGACCCGCTGGCGCGCGTGCTCGCCACGACGGACGACTGGGGCTTCGACCCCTGGCGGCTGAACGAGGCGTCGCAGGGGCGGCCGCTGAGCTGCCTGGGGTTCTACCTGATGCACCGGCACCTGGGCGAGTCGATGCGGAGCTGCGGCGTGGACCTGGCGCGGCTGTGCCGGTTCTTGATCCGGGTGGAGGACGACTACAACGCCAACCCGGTGAGTTGAGGAGGCTGCCTGCGTGCGGTTGATGGCGTGCGGCTTCGCGGCGTGATGTGCGCCTCGCCTGGCGCGCCGGTGGTCCTTGGGGGCGCCTCGGGACGCCGGCTGCCCAGCGAATCTCACTCACGAATGTGCGTGTTGTGCAGCTGCACGTCACGCCCCGCCCCGCAACGCCTATGCACGCGGCGCGCGGGCGGACGAGCGAACCTCACCCACCAACGCGCGCGCCGATGCGGCGCTGCTCGCTCGCTCGCTCCGCGCAGTACCACAACCGGGTGCACGCGGCGGACGTGCTGCAGTGGACGCACGTGCTGATGCAGCGCGGCGGCGTGCTGCGCGCGCTGAGCGTCGGCGACGCCGGCGTGCTGGGCGTCTACCTGTCGGCCATTGTGCACGACCTCAACCACTGCGGGCTCAACAACGACTACCTGGTGCGGAGCAACGACGCGCTGGCGCTGCTGTACAACGACCAGAGTCCAATGGAGAACCACCACCTGGCTCACTGCTCGGCGCTGCTCAAGCTGGAAGAGTACGATTTCCTGCACGCGGCCAGCGACAGGGTGAGTGGTGGGGTGTGGGCAGGGAGAAGATGGCGACTGTTTGAACGCGGCCAGCGACAGGGTGAGTCGAGGTGCGGGCACGGCAAGTTTAGAGAGTGGGGGGGCGGCTGCATGCACGCGGCCAACGACAACGACAAGTTGAGTGAGGGGGCGCACTCTGGCTGTGCGGTGGGCGTGGATGCTTTGAGCATCAGGAGCGAGGGCAGAGTGCGAGCTCTGCGTGAGCCAGAAGGCAGCGTGCCGTGCCCTCTGCGGTTGCTGCCGCTGACACGTGCTGCCCGCTCGCTCGCTGGCTCGCGTGTACTCGCTCGCCCCTCGCAGGTCAAGCAGACGCTGCGCAAGCAAATCATCAAGATGGTGCTGGCCACAGACATGAAGCAGCACTTCACGCAGGTGGCGCTCTTCAAGTGAGTACGGCCGCCGACCTCTGCGCCGCCGCTCGCCGGCGGCGCCGGGCCCCTCGCCTCCAATCGCCCCGAAACGCGCAGTGGCCGCCGCGGCAAGAGCGCACACACGCAGCCGCTGCAGCCGTCCGTGCATGTGGCTGGCTCGCTTGCCTCCGTGCCGCGAGACGTCCAACGCAGCACGTCGCAAGAGACCCAAATCTCAACGCACGCCCTCACCAGAAGGTGCCCTCTGTGCCCCTCCCACTGGCAGGTCCAAGCTGGGCGTAACCGACGACGCCGAGGCCCCCGCCGCCGCTGCCGCCGTCGCCGCCGCGCCCCCGGACGGCGCCGCCAGCGGGCAGCCCTCCCCCAGCGGCGCCGCGCCCGCCGGCGCCGGCGACGCCGCAGAGGGCGGCGGCACGCCGGCGTTCGTCCTGGCGGCGGCGCAGGACGACGACGAGATCAAGGGTCTGATCCTGGCCGTGGCGCTCAAGTGCGCTGACCTGGGCAACCTGGCGGCGCCCACGGCGGTCAACGGCGTGTGGGTGCAGCAGCTGGAGGAGGAGTACTTTCGGCAGGTGAGGGGCGGGCGGGGGGAGGCAGGGACGGGGGGAAAGGGTGGTGCTTGTGGGTGTGTGGGTGCAGCAGCTGGAGGAGGAGTACTTTCGGCAGGTGAGGGGCGGGCGGGGGGAGCGAGGGAGGGAGGGAGGGAGGGAGGCAGGGAGGGAGGGAAAGGGTGGTGCTTGTGTGTGCGTGAGGTGTGTGAGTGCCGCGGCAGGAGGAGGAGTGCTTTCGGCAGGTGAGGACGGCCGGCCGGGTCCTGGCGATGCGTGTTTGTGCACGGCTCATGTCTGCCTGCACGCACCTCCGCTGGGCGGACTCGCCGGAGCGCAGGCAGGGCTGGCGATGATGCGTGGTGGCGCTGCTGCCTCTGCTGCAGTGCTGCGACTGCCGGGGGCGTGCGTGCACGCTGTGGGTATGTGGGATTTGCATCTGTTTGGATGCCTCGGCGGGGCCGGAGGCCAGCTCCCGGGCGTGCAAGACGTTTCGCTGCATGTATGGGCGCGAGCCAAGACGCGTTTGTGTGTGTGTGTGCGCGCGGTGCGTGCCTGCAGGGTGACTTGGAGCAGGCCAACGGTCTGTCAGTCAGCGCGCTCATGGACCGCAGCAAGGCCGGCGTCAGCAAGAGCCAGACCGGGTGCGTGCAGGTCCCCCCAACCTGTTACACTCGTGCCTCCCTCGCCAGCATGGCCGATGCGTTTGCGACGCTCCACACCACGCCGGGCCGCAGCACCGCGGCGCAGCGTCTGTTGTTGCCCCGCGACGTCGACGACGGCGGCCTCCCTCGCTTGCGCCGGCGTCCTGGGCGCACGGGTCGCATGCATCCCTGGGCAAAAGCTCCAGCTGCAAAGGCTGCTTGCTCACGCTGATCGTGCGCGTGCTCGCGCCGCCGCAACCCCCACATGTGCCGCCTCCCTCGCGCGCGTGCGCAGGTTCCTCAACATCGTGGGCCTGCCCCTCTTCCGCATGTTTGTCAAGGTGAGGAGTGGCGAGGGCCGCGCCGCTGGGAACCTGTTTTGGAAAGGTTCTCGGCGCCGCAAAGCCGGGGAGGGCGGGTGGGGGCAGCGGCAGGGCCCCTGAGCCCAAGCACAGCGGCAACGCTTCCCCACCGCCTGCAATGCGAGCTGCTCTGTGCGCCGTCAGCCCCGCTACTGGAGGAGCGCGATCACCAGATGAGGAAGCGCGAGCACACGTTGTTCCGCCTCGTCCGCCCGCTGCCCGCAGGCCTTCCCCCAGGCGCGGCCCATGCTGGACGGCGCCATGGCCAACTTTGAGCACTGGCGCGCCGTGGAGGAGGAGCAGCGCAGGCAGGCGGCCATGCAGGCCGCGTCCGCCGCCGCGCCGCCCTAGCCGGGCGGGGAGGGCCCTGGAGGAGGAGCGCGGCGGATGCTGCCGCGGGCGGCGTGCAGCCGCTGGGCGTGCCCCTGCAGGCCAGGGCGATGGCGGGCTGTCAGAGGCAGAGGCACCGCGCGCGTTGAACCGAGTCGTTTTGCATTGCGTGCTTTAACGTTTTGGGGGGCATGCATGAGGCGCCCACAGCTTGTTCGTTGTGCGTGAGTGAGTGGTCACAGCCGGGTGCACTTGATGATGGCGAGGCTCCTGTGGAAGGGCGTTAGCCTCTGCATCTCTCTTTCTCTCTCTCCGCACTGCTTTGCTTTTTGTGGGTTGGGGTGGAGACGGGTGGTGCTGATGCTTCACAGTGCGGTGTGCATGGTGGTGGACAGGTGAGAGGATGGCTGAGAGCAAAGAGAACGGAAAGAACAAGAACGGAACTTTGCGAGGGCACTTCCAGCTCCCTGCTCCCTGCTCAATCAATTGAGTGCTGCTTGCGCGTGCCTCGCTGACTTGCATTGCCTGTGCCTCGCGCGCCCTGCTGCCGCCGCCGGCCTCAGGGCCACATGCCTGGCGCACCTGGTGCACGTGCCAGGCGCATGCTTGCCTCCGCGCTCTTGGCCCCTCGACGTGTGCGCGTGCGCCGTGATACGGACCCTTGCAACGGTGTGGGGGCGTTCGGGAACACAGCGAGCCCTCCTCGAGAAGACGCACAGCACCGCACCTCAGCCCAGGACAGACAGACAGACAGGCAGGCAGGCAGGCAGGCAGGCAGCGCACTCGCGTCCCCGCAATCCGCATGCAAAAGGAGGAGAGGGCAAAACTTGATGCGGGGCTCCGGGGTGCAGGCACGTGCTCAGCGTCACGCCGACGCGGGCGGTGGCGGCGGCGCCGGCACCAGCTGAAGCGTGACCACCACGGCCTTGACGGGCCCGCGGGCGGGGTCGGCGTCCTTGACGGAGGGCTTCTCCTCCAGCGCCACGGACGTGACCACTAGCTGCTGCTGCAGGTCGGTGCGGGCGCGCACCGACGCGCGCTGAACGGCCTGCGCGCAGCAGCGCAACAAGGGGCGGGCGGCGGCGGCCGGTCGGTTGCTGCCCTCCTCTCCCTTCTGCCAGGGCGCGGTGGCGGCGATCACGCCGCGCCTGGTCGACCACCGCGAACGGCCGCAGGCCGGGGTGCGGTGTACTGCAGGCGCTGCCCCAAGCAACCCGCCGCCCTCCCCGTCACGGGCCGTCAGTTGCTCAACCTCCGGGCCCTTCCGAGGCGCGTCCAGACAGGTGCAAACCCCCTCGACGCACGCACGCACACACCCAGGACGCACCTCGACGAGGGAGGCGCTGGCAAAGGCGCCGACGGCCGCCAGCTGCACGGCGCCGCCCGACGTCTGCAGCCCGCCGATCGTGGCCATGGCCAGCTTGATGGCGTTGCCGTCCTTCTTGACCGCCAGCGTCTGCTTGACGGGCGCCGCGGCAAAGCCGGCGGGCGCGGGCGTGACGGCCAGGCGGTAGTAGACGCGGGGCGGCTGCTGCTGCGCCTGCGCGTCGGCCTTGGCCGAGAACTTGCGCACGGTGAGCTGCGCGGCCTTGTGCTTGGCGAACACGTCGGCCAGCACCAGCAGCAGCTCGTAGGTGAGGTACTGCTGGTCCTGGGGGGACGAGAGGATCGCGACGGCCTTCTTCTGCGAGGAGGGCGCGGAGGGGCGGGGTGGACGGTGCAGTGCAGAGTTAGGTCACAGTGGGGACAGATGGCCGGCGCGTGTTGTTGCTGGTGCGCCCTGTGGTGCGTGGGGCGGGATGCTTCCCGCCGCCGCCGCCGCTTCCGGCTGATCGATGGCTGGCCACGCCCTCCACGATCACAGCGCTGTGCAATGCTGCAGCGCATGCACGTTTGCTGGCGCACGGCTTCCCTTCTCAGGCCTGCCACAGCTGAATCCACAACCACCGCGCACCTCGACCGTCAGCGCGCTGATGACCGCCTGGGCGGTCTGCTGCACCTCTGCGTCTGGCCGCGGCCCCTTGGCGCCTTGGCGTGGTGGGAGCTTCACGATAGCCACTGCGTTCTGCTCCTGCTGCGGGGCTGCGGCCGTGGCGGCGGCATGGACGGCAATGTGAGGACGAGGCGCCTGCGCGCGCAGAACGCGCGCAGAGAGCTGCGGCACGACGGCGGGCGCGGCGCGCAGGGTGCTGACGGCGGTGCGCTGCATCTTCGCTGGGAGTCTGAGCGCTTCAACTCGCAGGCGTCCTGATGGCCGTGGGGGCGGGCTTGCAGAGTTTGCCATGCATCTGGCCAGCGCTACTGCTGCTGCTTGTTGGCCGCGGCGGCGTTGCGCGCTTTCTGCTCCGCCGCCCACTTGTCCGAGGCCAGCGAGTAGAGGTAGGTGCCGAAGATGGCGATGGCCGACCCGACCTGCAGCACCACCGCACGTGCACGTGCGCGCCTCAGCACGCTCGACCACCACGCCTCAGGCACACACACCTCCTGCCCCCCCAAGCACGCCCCACCACTCACCCAGTTCATCGCGCTGACGGGGTTGCGGAAGAACATGACGGACGACACCACCACGGCCACGCGCTTCATCGTGTTGCCCACGCTGAACGTGACGGGGCTGATGCCCTGGTCCAGCACCATGTACGACGCCTGCGGTGCTCGCCGCGCACGCACACACGCTCCCTTGCTGCTGCTGCGAGGCCGGGGACGGTGTTCGCGCGTGCGCTCTCAAGGAGAGCTTCCCAAGCAGCGCGCCCCAGGGGCGCCGCACCTGGTTGTAGAGGTGGTAGAAGAGCCCGCTCCAGGCCAGCAGCTGCACGAACTGCGTGTAGCCGAGCTTGGCCACCGCCGCCTGCCACGCCGGCGCCCACTGGCTGCTCTCCACCAGGTAGGCCGCTGGCGCGCAGTAGAGCAGCGACACGATGGAGATGAGCCCAAACAGGTTGATGCCGTCCACGTCCTGAGGAGGCACACAGCGCGCGGGCGACGCGGTGTGTTCGTAGTGCTCTCCGCCCTGGCTCTCAGGTCAGCTGGGTGGTCGGGCAGGCCGCGAGGCGCCCCCCCCTGCATGCACCTTGTAGTCGACGAGGCTCTTCTTGGAGTAGATGTTGCGGAGCACCATGCCCAGGTTGCTGATCATGGCGTTGTTAAAGCCGCTCCAGGCAAAGCTGACCTGCGCAGCTCCTCGGCGGGCAACGTCGTAGGTCAGGCCTCCTGCCGGCAGGTTGACCACCGCACTCCGCGCCCACGACGGGAGCGCTGTAGCGCACCTCCTTCATGGCGGACATGGCGCAGCCCGCCACGATGGGCAGCAGGCTGAGCCACACGTAGGCGGGGTAGGCGGCGCCCAGCAGCGGCCCGGACAGCGCCACGCTGAACACCTGCATGCCAGCGCAAGCGTGAAAGACCTCCGCACAGTGTTCACGCCAGGAGCGCGGCGTGTGCAGTGCCCACATCAGAGAGCCTGCTGCGCTGCCCGCCCTCCTCCTGAGGCTGTGCTCACCGGCTCTGCCGCCTTGACGATGTGCGCAAAGCTGACGGCCATCTGGCTGAAGCTGACGCAGGCGCTGACGTGGCCAACGGTGTGGAAGAGCGCCACGGGCAGCAGCGCCAGCAGGAAGCCCTTGTCGAACTTGGGCGCCGGCTGGAGCCGCGTCACCCAGAGCACCACCATGAAGAGCCCGCTCGCCGCTGTGCAGGTGTGAGTGGCGCAGAGGGCATGTGGGCCAAGGCAAAGTGAGTGAGCTGGCCTCGCCATGAGGCGCCCCTGCCGCAGTGCCAGACACTTCTTCAGCTGCGGCTGCTGATCATCAGATTGAGTCCCAGCCCAGGGCGAGCGCGCACCTAGCTGCAGCGTGGAGATGAACCACGGGCAGGGGAAGGCGTTGAGCGAGCTCTTGTTCACGATGTTGAAGATGATGTTGAACGCGTACCTGCGTCGCCGTTGCACAGTGCGTAGCGGCCAGGCTGAGGCGGCCGGCGCGCGCGGCTTGCTGTTCCCAAGTGCCGCCCCGCTCGACCCGTGCGGCGCACCAGAGCAGGATGTAGGCCGCGATCTTGAGCTGCCCTCCCTTGGGCTGCTCCGCCGGCACCGCCGCGCTCGCCCTCGCCACGACGGCCGCTCGCCTGCCCGGCGCATGCTCGACGAGATGCCCGGCATCGCCCTGTGTGCCAGAGCGCACGCCGTCACGACTTGCCTTCACACCCGGCACGCTCTGCGCCGGGGCGATGCGTGCTCGTCCGCGATTGCGAGCGCTGCACCCATGGCCCGCGCCCACTCACGCTGGCGAGCCTGCCTGGCGCTGCTTCAGGGCGTCGATGGAGGGCGCTGACGACCGCACAGCCGCCCGATCCCAGCGCGCGCACTGGCGCCGCCAGGCGCGCAGGTGACGCGCAGCAGCTCGACGCCACGGCTGCCCGCCGGTGCTGCACGCTGTGCTGCATCTTTGTGCGGGGGAGCAGCTGCACCGCCGGAACCCCAGGGGCTGAGGAGAGAGGCCTCGGCTAGGGGGTGCTGGGCAACGCAGCAGGAGTGCTGGGTGCGTGGTGGGCAGCCTTGGAGCGCTGTTCGCTCGATTTTCTCCTGCAAGCCCTCGCGCCATGGCAACACGCGCAGGAAGCGTCGGGAGCGGCAGCAGCAGCAGCAGCAGCAGCAGCAGCACTTGACAGGAGCACCAGCAGCAGCACCGCCACTGCCCCAGCACACACACACACACACCAGAGGAGGCCTGCCTTGGGGCTCGAAGCCGGGATGAGCGAGTGCACGGCGGTGCTGATGGACAACTCGGAGTGGACGCGTTCGGGCGACTACGTGCCCACGCGCTTCCAGGCCCAGGCGGACGCGATCAACCTGCTGGCGGGGGCCAAGACGCAGGCGCACCCCGAGAACACCGTGGGCGTGCTCACAATGGCAGGCAAGACGCCCGAGGTGCTCGTCACGCCCACGCCGGACCTGGGCAAGGTGCTCAACTGCATGTCCGAGATCGACGTGGAGGGCGAGTCCAACTTCACGGCAGCGGTGCAAATCGCGCAGCTCGCGCTCAAGCACCGGCAGAACAAGAACCAGAGGCAGCGCATCGTCATCTTCATCGCCAGCCCCGTCAGGGAGGACAAGGTGCGCGACGCAGCTGGTCTCCGCTGTGGGGTTCGCGTGAGGACCTCGCTCGAAGATCTCGCGGTGATCCCAGTCCCTTACGCTCGCGTGCCGTCCACCACAGCATGCAGGGACGCAGCAGCGTCGAGTGCTTTTGCGGGCGGGCATGCAGCCAGCGTGGGATGGCGCGCCGCGCGCGCCGCACACGCCTTTCCATGCGCGGCGTCTCGCGCTCCCCACGCCACGCAGGAGACGCTGGTCAAGATCGCCAAGAAGCTCAAAAAGAACAGCGTGGCGGTGGACGTGGTCAGCTTCGGCTGCGACGAGAACGAGGAGAAGCTGGCCGCCTTCCACGAGGCCGTCAACAGCAACAACAACAGCAACCTCGTCGTGGTGCCGCCGGGGCCCGTGCTTTCGGACGTGCTCATCGGCTCGCCCATCTTCCAAGGGGAGGGCTCGGGCTTTGGCTTTGGCGGCGGCGCCGCAGCGGGCGGCGCGGCGGGCGGCGGCGGTGGCGGCGGCGGTGGCGGCGGCGGCTTCGAGTTTGGCGTGGACCCCAACTTGGACCCGGAGCTGGCGCTGGCCCTGCGCGTGTCGCTGGACGAGGAGAGGGCGAGGCAGAACGCCATGGCGGCGGCGGCCGCCGCGGCGGGCGGCGGCGACGGCGCCGCCGGCGCCAGCGCGGCGGCGCCCGCCGCCGAGGCGGCGGCAGGCGGCGCCGCGGCGGCCGCGCCGGCGGCGGCAGCGGCAGGGGCGGCAGCGGCGGCGGGTGGGGACATGGACGTGGACGAGGAGGACGCGTTGCTGCAGCAGGCGCTGGCCATGTCCATGGCGGCGGGGCAGGACGCGCCGGCGGCGGCGCCACCGGCGGCACCTGTGGTGGCGCCGGCGGGCACGGCGGTGTCGGCGGGCGAGGGGATGGAGGAGGACGAGGACGAGGAGCTTCGGTTGGCGCTGGCCATGTCCATGCAGGACGCGGGGCCGCCCGGGGACAAGCCCCAGGTGAGCGCTCGCACGAGGAGGGTGGGGGTGGCCTGGGCAGCGGAGGGCGGGGCCCTCTGTTCACACGGCCTTTGGAGCTGTTCAGGGCCGGCAGTTCGAGCGCGACTGTCCCTTGCATGCATCGCTCGCCTGCAGGACGGCACGGCCAAGTGAGCCGGCATGGCTGAGCGGTGGAGCGGGCGCCTCTTCGTCCACACCGTCGGCACCGTCTGCGATGCTAGAGCCTAGGCCTCTTCTCTCCTTCCTCTCCTGCCTTGAAGGTTGCAAATCGCCATTCATCGCCGCTGCTCGGTGCACAAGGGAGGCTTGGGGAGCGCGGAGCGCGTATGCAACACATGCGCCAGTCAGGGGAAGACGACGTTGCCGGGGCCGCCGTGCGGCAGGTGCGGCTCCTGCTGCGGGCCGCCCGTGATGAGCTGCAGCACCGCCTGAAGCTCCCTCATGGTGCTCACCAGCGTGGCGCACGTGGTGGTGGTGGTGCTGGCGACTGCGGCAGAGGGGGCGTCCATCAGCTGCGTCCCCGCCCCCGTGGGCGCGCCGTGGCGGCACACACACCGCACGGCCGCCGCCGGCGTCACGGCCAGCCAGACCTGCAGCGTGTCCATCAGCCGCGTGGCCGACTGCACCAGGCGCTCCTGCTGGGGCACGGCTACCGCAACGCCTGCCGAGGGCTGCGGTGGCTGGCCCGCGCCCATCGTCGTCGTCGCCGCCGCCGCCGCCTTGACGCTGCGCTCCCAGCTCGCGCGCGCCTTGCGCCCGATCAGCCGCACGTGCGGGCCCTGCGACCTGGAGAGCGGCCTCCGGGCGCGCGCGCCCGCCGCCGGGGCCCGCGCGGGAGTGGGGACGGCCGCGGGCCGAGCCGCCGCCGCCGCCGCCGCCGTGCCCAGCAGCGGCCAACCCGTGGAAACGTCGCCAGCAGGCGACGCCAATTGGGGCGGCAGCTCCAGAGGCGGCAGCGGCGGCAGCGGCGCGAACGTGGGCCGGGCCACGCCGGCGCTGGCCCTGGCAGCCTGCTGCGCCGCCCGCCGCAGGTGCTTGAGGGGGCCGATCTCCACGGTGCGCGACTGCCCCACGGGCACCCGGGCGGTGCGCTTGAGCACCAGCAGCAGCTGCTGCGCCGTGGACAGCGGCGGCGCCGCCGCCGCGCCGCCCGGCTGGCCGCCGCCGGCCCGCGCCGGCTTGCGGGTAGCGGGCGGGGCGCCGCTGTTGCCGCCGCCCGCTGCGGGCCGGCTGGGTGCGCCGCCGGGCGCGCGGTGCTGCCGCTGCGGCGCCACCACCAGCACCTGGCTGCCCACGCCTGGCCGCCGGCCCGCCATGCGCGCGCTCGTGCGCGTGGGCGCCGGCGGGTCTGCGTGCGCGGCCGCCGCCAAGCGCCGCGCAGGCGCGCCGCCGCCGCCGCCCACGTGGGGCGACGCTGTCGGCTGGACGAAGCGCATGAGCTGCGAAAGGTCCCCCCTCGCCGAGCGCTTGGTCCGCCTGCCCCCAGACGCGAGCGCCAGCGCCGCTGCAAGAGAGGCGCGCCTGACTGAGTCGGCTGCCGCCGCGTCGTGACCGTCCACTGCTGCGTCGCGCTGCTCCTCTGCTGGCTCCCCAGCCTCAGCTGCCATGGTCGGGCTGCCAGGCTGGTCGTCAGCCGCGCCAAGCGGAGCGCCGCCGAGCAGCGCGTGGCCGGCTGAGGCGCCGGCGAAAGGCCCGCCCAGGGCCAGGAGCGGCGGCCGCCCCTCGCTCGGCAGAGCCCTGGTGGGCGGTGCTGCCGCCGCCGCAGGCGTCTGCGGCACCAGGCCAACCCCCGCAGCTGCTGCGGCGCCGGCGGGACTCGACGGCGAGAGGTGCTGTGTGCCAGGGGGGGCGGCGGGACCAGGCGACGGCGGCCCGCGAGCTGCTGCCGCTTCAGGCCCCGTAGACGTTGCGCCGCTCGGAGGCAGCTGAGCGTCGAGCGACGGAGGTGACATCAGCGTGGCCAGGTCCGGGGCATCGCCCGCCCAGGCTCCAAGGCTGCTGCGAGCGCCGAGAGCAGCAGAAGGGATGGTAGGCAGCAGCGTCGGCAGCCCAGCCTCGCCGCCGTCGCCACCACCACCGCCGGCCAACAGGTGGTGGTCGGCCAGGGCCGCTGCCTCCTCCTCGTCCTCCTCCTCCTCCCCGTCCCTTCCACCCACAGGGAGGGTAAGCGCAGCCTGGGGCACAGGTGGCGGGGGCATCATGAGGGCTGCCGCAGGTGCAGCCGCCAGCAGAGGCGGCCCGTGTGCCCAGCTGCGCGGCCCGTGGAGGTGCTGTTGCGAAGCGGCGAGCGTGCGTTGCGCCCGTTGCGCCGTGGTGGTGGCCATTGGCGGCGGCACAGAGGCAGCACCAACGTGCCGCAGCCGGTGGCGCTGCGGGTGGGGCGCCTCCCCGCCCGCCTCTGCGCCACTGCCTCCTGGCGCTGCGGCGTGTGGCTGCAGCGCCGTCAGCTCGGGCGGCGGCATGGCGTCAGCGTCGGCGGCGGGCACCTCCTGCCTGGCCGTCGCCTTTTTCAGGCGGTGCAGACGCTGGCCCAGCGGCACCTCGTCCAGGGCGTCCTCCTGGGCGCCCTCGCCGGGCCGCTTGCCGCCGCCGCTGGGCCCGGCGGTCTCAGCGTCAGGGCTTGGCGCTGCGCCCTCGTCGTGCTGCAGGGTGTCGGCGCCGGGCTCTGGCTGGCCGCTGGGCCCGGCTGCGCGTGGCGCGGGGCAGCAAACGATGCGCTGTGGACGTACGTGCGCTGGACACATACTACATGGGTACATGGGTCGGCGACGCCAGGCTTTCCTTACCTGTGGAGGCGTAGGACATGCCCAGCTGCTCGGCGCGAGATAGCGCCGTGCGGCAGTTGGTGTGCGGCGGCCTGCGTACGGCGAACGGCAAAACCGCCGGTTGCTCGCCTTGGGATGCCATGCCGTGGGAGCAAAGCCTCCGGCGGGGCGCTGCCTTGGCACGGGGACCCCTACACGAGTGCGTGCCACGGACCTGAGCATGTAGCACGTCCAGGGCGTGCCCTCCTCCAGCTGCAGCAACGTGTGGTACGGGATGATCCTGACGCAGGCGTGTGGCAAGGCGCGGGGCAAGCAAAGCAGGGATGAGCAGGGAGCTTTGCCACTCGCCCCCCGCGTGATCCGCCGGGCAGCGACGCACCTCCAGCGGCCGCAGTTGCTGCACTGCACCTGCGGGGCACGAGGAGCACAGGGGTCAGGCGTGAGCGGCGGGCAGGCGCGCCAAGCACCGGCAGCGGCAAGCACGGCGAGGTGCAGCAGAAAGCTGTGCCGCGCGCACGCACGCACCCAGTGGTCGCGCTGCTGGTGCTGCGCCTGCAGCCTCAGGCGCCCAGACAGCTCCAGGAAGGCCGGGCTCCGCAGGAACGCTGCACGAGCGCACCACCACGGGTGGCGAGGCAAAGCACATCGAGAGTTGCACCGCCACCCACCTGCACACACCTGGTGAACCGCCGGCAGGGCGTGCAAGCGAGAGAGTCACAAACAGAGAGAGGCCAAGAGGAGGCGACTCACTCATGTCGATGGGGATGCTGGCCTCCCCGGCGTGCGAGAAGCCGCGCAGGAAGCGGGTGGCCAGGTCCGAGCGCTCGGGCGGCGCCAGCAGGATGGCCGCGATGCCAAAGCCCGGCGTGGTCCGGCCGTAGTCCTGCGGGAGGACGCCCCCACGGACGCGACGCAGGGCAACAGGCTGGGACGGGCGTTTGTGCGCGCGGCAGGCCCAGCGGCGAGCAGGGAGGGACACTGGGCGCGGACCGGCACCGGCCGCGCAGACGAGGAGTGCGTGCCGCACGCCGCGCGGCGCGGCATGGTGCAACAGCGGGCTGGACGATGCAAAGGCCGTGCGTGGGGGTGCGCCTTGCCTTGAAGTGGGCGCAGTTGCGCCGGAGGAGGATGCGGAGGTAGGGCCGCAGTCGGGCGTAGTAGGCCGAGTCAGTGCTGTTGCGGCACTGCGGCGGGCGCAGCGGGGCAGGCGCGACGTGGATCGAGCCGTCGCCGCTGTAGCAGGGCACATTCGCTTTCTGCAGGGCAGGGCGTTGCACAGCGTGACAGGGTGCTCACCAGCAGCAGGATGGCGGGAACGCGGCCCCTGCGCACATGCATCACGCCCGCGCAGTGTGCGGCGTCACAGGGCCTCCTGATGCCGTGCGCCACTGTGTGTGCTCTGCCTGGGGTGGCACGTAATCTTCCTCGCTGCTGATCCTCGCTGCCCGGCCGTGCAGACTCACGTCTCGACCTCGTCCAAAGCGCGGTTGACAAACCGCCACTGGGTCTGTGAATGGTAGGGCGGGTTGAGCAGTATGTAGAAGGGTTTTCCCGGGCTCCACGAGGTGCTCAGCATCAGCCCGTCGTCCTGCGCGTCGTACACCACCTGGGACAGGCAGAGGGCCACCAGGGGCCGCCACACGACACCGAACCCCTGGGCTCGCAGAACGGCGCAGAACGGCACCGAACGGCTCGCAGAACGGCGAACAGTCCGCCCCTGTGAGCAAGAGAGCGGGAGGGGGGCACAAGCGCGGCGTTTGTGCGCCTTTCAGCAGCGCCGGCCGCGTACCTCTGCGGGGATGTTGGGCCGCAGCTTGGAGTTGGTGGCGGGGTCGAGCAGGTTGGAGATGCGCGGCACGCCCATCCACGGCGCCTGGCGTAGCGGGTAGGCAAGCAAGGCACGCAGCAGAGACACCGCCTGCTTGAGCCTCGGGAGTCGCGTGCGACGGCACATGCGCGTGTGGAAGGTGCATGGCCCACCTTGAGGCCAAAGATCCAGAGCGTGGTGTAGATGATCCAGTCGGGCGTGAGGCCAAGCCGCTCCTCGCGCTCGCTGCGCTCCCTGCAGACGCAGCAGCAAGCATCCCCCACACCCACGCAAGCAATCGTGTGGCGACGCCCGCACGCGTGGCCGCAACGCCGCAGCGCTCACAGCACAGGAGGACGCACAACCCACGGGGGCAAGGAGCCCCGTTGCTTTCCGCCGCGAGCGCATGCGGTCGGTCACCTGGCCGCCTGCTTGGCGGCGGCCTCGGCGGCGGCGGCGGCCTGCGCCGCCAGCACCTGCGCCTTTGGCGGGCGGCCGCGCTTGCGCTTCGGCGGCGGCGGGCTGGCCACGCCGTCCGCAACCAGCACGGTGCAGTCGTCCTCGCCTGCGCACGCCATGCAACGTGCAGCCGCGTGGGCACAGTCATGCTGAGGAGAGAGAGGCAGGGATGCTCTGGTGGGAAAGCGCCCGGGAGGGCCGGTGCGGGCTGCTCGCTCGCCTGGCATGTTGAGCTGGCCGCAGTGCGGGCAGGCCCAGGGCTTGCCGGCGGGCATGCACGAGGCGTCCAGCGCCGGCGGCATGAGGCAGATGGCGTGGGCGGCGCGCTGGCAGCCCTTGCACATGACCTGTGCACGTCAGGCCGCACGCAGTCGCTTGGGCACACAGCGGTAGGACTGTGGCCGTGATGGCGTGGCGGCAAGGTTTGCGCGTCAGGGCTGCAAAAAGCGCGCGCACCTGGGCGCCCTGCTGCCCGCAGCACGCGCACGTGTGCGTGAGGAGGTCGAGCGGCGGCTCCCAGGCCTCAATCAGGCGCAGGCAGCGGCTGACCTCTGGCGGACCTGCAGGGTTGGAAGAGTGGGGCAGGCGGATGACTCATCAGCGCGGCTGGTCACAGCGAGGCAAGCGCTTTAAGAAGGGTTCGGTCCTGCTCTCACCTTCCTCGAGGCACCCGTCCAGCTCCCACATGGCGGCCGCCACCTGCTTGGGCCTGCGGCGGGAGCGGCGGCAGGGGCAGCGCATTAGCAGGGCGTCGCGAGCAGAAAAAGACGCCGGGAACCCGCCCCCCTGCTCTGCCACCTTGCCACACCACGTCGCTACGCCAAACGCAAAAGCCCAGCATACAGCAGCCCACCTGCCCATCTTGCGCCCCCACTCGCGAAGCTTCACGAGCAGGCCGTTGTGGCGCCGCGTTACCACGCTCTCCAGCTCCGCGGGGACCTCAAGCTCCCCTCCTGTTGCTGCTGCGCCTGCTGCGCCGCCGTCTCCACCCCCGCCGCCCTCTCCTTCCACGCCCGGCGGCTCGGCGTGGCCAGACGGCTGCGCGGCGGCCGCCGCCACCACCGCAGCGTCGCCGTCGGCGCGTGCGCCCTCGGTGTCAGCGGCGCCCTCCTGCGGAGCCGCCGCTGCCGCTGGGCCGTCCCGCCGCACCCCTGGCGGCGCGCCGCCGGCGGAGTTGTAGAAGCCCTGGGAGATTGGCGGCGCCGCCCTCAGCAGTGCCGCGGGGGGGACCCACGCCAGCGTGTGCTCCCCGTGGAAGCACACGAGCTTGCTGCCGGGCGAGTAGGCCCGCAGCAGGCCGGGCAACTGAGTCCGGCGCACCAGCGTGATGCACCACGTGACGCCGGGCCACTCGGTGAAGCCCCGCACCTTGGCCCACACGCGCGTGCCGATGGGGAGCCCGCGAGCGCAGTCCTGCCGGGCGGCCTGGAGCAGCTGCAACAAGCCCTCGCCGTGCAGGGGCGACAGCTCGTCGGCGGCGCCGGCATTGGCGGCGCCGCCGCCGCCACCATCGGCGTCGCCGGTGGGCGCGGGGGCTGCGGCCCGGGGGCTGCTCGGCGCGAGCGCCTCATCGTCCTCCCGCTCGTCCTCGGAGCCGTCCGAGGCCGCAGAGGAGGGCGATGCCGACGAGTCCGGTTCTTGCTGCTGCGCGCGGCGCTTGGAGGCCAGCCGGCTGCTCCTGCGCTCGACGTCCATCCGTTCTTGGTGTGGCGTGCGCCGCCGCTACGGCCGCGATGGTCCGATGCGCCACGCAGCAGCCACGGCGTAGCCACGATCAGTCCCCGCACAATGCTGCGCTCGCTCCCAAGCTCGCCTGCGGCACGATGGCGTGTCGGGAAAGATGTCCGAGGACCCCTCTCGTGGCCCCGGGGCCTCATTGGCAGCGCTGCGCACGGGGATGTGCTGGCGCGAGCCAATGACAGCCTATGGTGGCGCTCCCGACTCGAAATCGCGCGCTCTCACCTGCAGCTGAGGTGGCGCTTTAACGCCTGCTGTGCAGGATCAGCTGCATCCTCCGGCCAGCTACAGGTGGTCGCAGGTGCTGAGGCGAACTGGTGGCCGCGAACAGGGCTTCCAGCATCCGCCCTGGAAGCCCTTGTCGTCCAGCCCTGCGTGGTCTGCACCATGCGTGTGTCCGCTCCAGCTCGTGCTGATCCGCTCCAGCTCGTGCGGAGCGCCAGCGTGCTCGTAGCTCACGATGACGGTCACGAGCGGGCGGGATGGCGACCGCTACGTCGTGCCCCCGGAGAAGCTGACCCAGTGGCACGAGCAGGGGTGCGCCTGACTGGACACTCGCTCAGCAGCGTGGCTCATCACTGCTGCATGGCACAGCAGCCTCAGCTGCAGCCTTGTGGCATGCATGGCTTCCCTGCCCATCCAGCGCAGCCCGGCAGGCACGCGTCGCCTGCCCTCGCACACCCGGCACGTAGCCCCAGCAGCCAAGGCTGCACGCACCCTTCGGCAGCGCAATCCACAACGAGGGCGCTGTGGCTAGCAGAGCACCTGCGTGTCTTCAGGGGGCGAGCGAGGCGCGTCCTGGTGCCGGGCAACGACGAGCCAAGCGCCCTCTCGCCCGCACACCGCAGATTCGTCCAGCTCGACGACGTGCTCACCGAGGAGGAGATGGCGGAGCACATTGACGGCTGGTTCTACGCTTACATGCGCCGAGAGATCGAGGTGCGGGCGTGCACCCGGCAGTGCAGCAGCCACTCCCCCCCAGAGCGCATCCCAGAAACAGCGTGGCGTGCCCCTGTCTCCTCCGCCAGGTCCCGGGCAAGGACCTCTGTGACATGTCGGGCGTCCAGGGGCGCACGCCCGACGAGTTCACCGTCTACAACGTGATGCTGCCGCGCGTGTACAACGCCAAGCAGCGGGGCAACCTGTTTGAGCGCAGGGCCAAGGTGCGCGGTGCGCGGTGTCAGGTCCCGGGAAAGCTGCCCACGGAGCAGCCAGCCCCCTGGCACGCGGCCGCTCACTCAGCAGCGGGGAGAGGAGGGCACACTCAGCAACTGGGCTGCAGGCCAAGACAGTGAGAGGAGCTTGCGATGGGTGGCACGCCGTGCGCCGTTCAGGAACGGGAACAGCGCCTGACCAGGGCGAGTGCGCTGGTGTCCCTGGCCGTGCACGCGATGTAGGACATTGCTGACCAGCTCCACGGCGTTGCCGACATGAACATCGACTACGACCAACTGCTGGCCAAGCGGCCCGACTCGTCCGACTCCATCTTCGCCTGGCACCAGGACATGGTGAGGGCTTGGGCGGCGCCCCGCTCGTCGTGGCAGGACCCGTCAGGTGGTGCCTGGGAGGGTTGCTCTGCTGGGCCGCGGGCGCCGTGGGCTGGCGCTGGCCTGCGGCAGAAATGTGCGTGTGCCACCTTGGCGGCTGCGGCACTCGGGGATGAGGTTGAGTTGCTGGCTGTGAGAGAGGTGCTGGCCCGTCCCTCCCTCCGCGCAGGCGTACTGGCCGCCCCTCAAGTCGTCGCTGGCCACCGCGACGTGCTGGCTCGCCGTGACGGACAGCACCAAGGAGAACGGCTGCATGCGCTTTGTGCGGGGCAGCCACCTGGAGCCCGAGCTCCGCAGGCACTTCCCAGGTGTGATGGACGACGCGGCCTCTCACGCCGCGCCTTTCCTCCGCCTCGCGGCTTCCAAGCGCGCACGCCGCACGCGCCGGAGCGAGCGTGGCACGGCGGGGAGGCACCGCGCCGTGTGCGCCCTGCTGCCGCGTGTGTGCGCGCAGTGGGCAAGAGCCGCGAGGAGTCGCACGCCCTCTACACCAAGGCACGCAATCCCGGCACGCTTTCACAGCGCTTGCATGGCGCTTGCGCTGCCGCCGCTGAGGCCCATGCATGCTGCAGCCTGAGGGGCAAGGCAAGCGCGCCCCTGATCTTGACCGCCCTGTGACATGGGGGGTTGCTCGGCTCTGCCGCAGGTGGCGGAGGAGGCCGAGGACGTGGTGTACGTTCCGCTCAAGCGCGGCTCCATCACGGTGCACAACGAGCGCGTCGTGCACGGCTCCGGTCCCAACTTGTCCACGGTGCGTGGCGCACGGTGCTGTCCAGGTCTGCTGGGCTGTACGTGTGGGTGGGCGGGTGGCGCGGGTGGGCGACTCGCCGGCTGCCGTGCATGTGTGGGGCGCGTAGGGGTGGCGCAACGCGTACGTGCTGGCGTTCCGGCGGCAGGAGTGCATCGACGAGGAGCGGTCGCTGGGCTTCACCCACAGGTGTGTGTGTTGAGCTTTACATCTGGTGGAGCCATCTCTGGCGAGCAGATGATCATATCGCATGCCACATCCTGTGCACAGTGTGTGTGGGGGCGCCTGTGCGGCGCAATCTCCTGACATCCGTTGCGTGGCACTGCTGCCCTGCGCAGCCACAACGACACGCACTCGTGGGATGCATTCAACAAGTGGACCAACGTCTGACCGGGTGGTAACCCTGAGATCGGAGTTTGTGGGGGGAAAGGATTCGTGGGGTGGCTGCGTGGTGGCAGCTGTCGCGTGCGGCTGTCGCGGCCCCCCATCATGCGATGGCGCGTGAATTGTCCCCTCTTCCCGCCCGGCCCTCAAACACTGCGCATTCCAACACTGCACACACGGACCTTCTGCAATTTTGACGAGCACAGAGATGCAGAAGGCCCTGCTTTCTCCCTCGGGTGGAGCAGCCCTCCGCCCGCACAGCGAGCGCACCGCGCGGCCAGCGCGCCAGCGCCACTGGCACTTAGCTCCAGCGGCGCAGCACGTAGATGGCGCCTGTGTAGCAGCGATCGGAGCTCGGCGGCGGCGCTCGCGGCTGCGATGCGCGGCCACGGCCGATGCACCCCAGCCCTCGCTCTCTGGCAAGAAAGTGCTCATCCTGGGCGGCACGGGGCGCGTGGGCTCCAGCTCAGCGTCAGCGCTTCTCAAGACGTTCCCCGGCATCCAGGTGGCGCTGGGCAGCCGCAGCAAGGAGAGCTACGGGGCGTGCCTGGAGCGGCGGCCCGAGCTACGGGGCCAGACGGCGCACGTGCAGGTGGACGTCGAGTCGGAGAGCTCAGTGCAGGTGCATGCTTATCCTTTGTGTTACCTCCTTGAGCACGATGGGGGCTCACGCCGACGCCCCTCAGGGGCAGCCTCCGCTCGGCACCACACGTCGGCTGGCGTGCCACGGCCCACACTCACAGGCAGCGTTGGCGGGCCACGACCTGGTGGTGCACGCGGCGGGGCCCTTCCAGCGCTCCGAGAGCCACGCCGTGCTCAAGCAGGCCGTTGCGCAGCGCGTCAAGTACATGGACGTCTCGGACGACATGCACTACTCGGAGCAGTGAGTGCAGGCTCTAGCTAGCCGCCGATGCTGGCGGCAGCTGCTGGTGCCCCTGCCCACTAGGAAAAGGATGCGGGATCAGCGTGCTGCGGGTGGGCAGAGCGCTCGGACTGGGCCAGGTGCTCACGCTGGCGTCACATCCCCCCCGTGGTGGGTTGGTGTCCGCAGGTCGCAGGCGCAGTTTGGCAGCGCGGCGGCAGCGGCGGGCGTGCCCGCCATCGTGTCGGCCGGCATCTACCCAGGTGACTCTCGTGGCCTGCATGCATGCTCAGCGGGGAGCAGCAGGCGCGCACACGCAGGTGCTGACGCGGGCGCCATCCCTCGACGCGCGGCGCAGGCACCTCCAACGTGATGGCCGCGCACGTCATCTCCATCGCGCGCAAGGAGTACACGGACGACTGGGCGTACCGCCAGCCGGAGCCAGGTGCGCGCTAGCGGGGGGCCCACGCCGCAAGTCTGCGCAGCACCAGGACCTCCCCAGAGGCGCGCAGCTTCACGCGCCGCTAGGCCGAGCCAACTGCAGGGCGCCCCTGCGCCCACCCATCGTCCGCAGCAGCACCGGGCGGCCGGGAGAGCCACAAGGCGACTGACGGCGTCGCCTCGTGTGGCCATATGTGTGCGCGCCTGCAGGGGAAGGGCTAGAGCCGGTGCGGCTGCGCTACAGCTACTATACGGCCGGCAGCGGCGGCGCCGGGCCCACCATCCTCGAGACGAGCCTGCTGCTGGCGGGGGAGCCCGTCATCCTGTACGAGGTGCGCACGCGCTGCGTGGCTGCTGGGGGGTGGGGTGGCGGTGGTGCCGCCAAGCGTGCGGGGCGGGAGAGGGAGAGGGCCTGGGGGGGCGCGGTGCGGGGTGACGGGGCCGGCGCGGGACACGATGCCGTGGTGGTGCGTGTGTTGGATTTTGCATCTGTTTGGACACCTCGGCGGGGCCAAGAGGCCAGCCACCAGGCGGTGTGTGTGGCGCTTGGCGGCCGCAGGGCGGCAAGCGGACAGAGGTGGCGCCGGTCAGCTACCGGCGTGAGGTGGACTTCGGCCCAGGTGCGCAGCAAAGCCGACCACGGCACGGCCTCCCCGCCTCCGCCACCGCCACGAGGGCTGGGAGATGCAAACACCCTCCGCGACGGTCGCGCTGCCGTTCGCGAGCCGAGGTGCTGGCGCCGCATGCGCCGGTGCGTGCGCGCGTTTTGCCCGCAGGCGTGGGGCGCAAGGGCACCTACCTGTACAACCTCCCGGAGAGCCAGAGCGGTCACAAGTACCTCGGCGTGCCCAGCGTCAGCGCGCGCTTCGGCACCGACCCGTTCGTGTGGAACTGGGCCATGTGGCTGACGGCGCGCCTGGTGCCGCGCGCGCTGCTGGCCGACCGGCAGTTTGTCCGGTCGTTCGCGCGGCTGGCCGACCCTCTCGTGCGCGCGGTGGACAAGGTGGCCGGCGAGGTCGTGGTGAGTTGTGGTGGTGGCTGCGTGCTTATTGATCCCTGTGCCGTTGGGTCCTGGCGGGCGCGAGCCGTTCAGTCCTGAGCAGACCGCTTGTGCTGGGCCCTGACGCACACGCCTCGGCCCTGACATGTCGTCGCCGTGGCGCGCGCAGGCAATGAAGGTCGAGGTGGACTTTGAGCAGGGCAAGAACTCCGGCGGCCTCTTTGTGCACCAGGCGCTGCCCGCCAGCATGGGCTACTCGGTGGCGGCGTTTGCGCAGGCGCTGCTGCTGGGGCGCACGCGGCCGGGCGTCTGGTACCCCGAGCAGAAGGAGGCGCTCTCGGACCGGCGCGAGTTCCTGCGCCTGGCCGCCACGGGCTGCGCGCGCTTTGAGGTGAACCGCAGCCGCTGGGCGCTCGCCAGCGAGCCCACCTCGCTGGGCGGGCTGATCTACTTGGATTAAAGCGCCCGCCGCAGGCGCCGCAACAGCCGGCGCCGCTTTTCCCCCCGACCTCGGATCGCGTGGAGACTCTCGACTGTCGGCATGTGGGGCCTTATGCTGTCTGATCGCTGCCTTCACGCTGCTTTCACCCTCGGACACACCGCCCGCGCCGGGCGCGCTCTGCAATGCACTCGTGGTGCGAGTCGTCCGCACTTGCACGGGACGGGTCTGTGCAGGAGACGTGATGAGCCATGGGCGTGAGAGATCTGCGAATGGTGTCCGGGAACCTGGTTGCGGTGCGCAGCTTGTGCGTGGAAGCTGGGAGGGAGGGAAGGAGGCGAGGATGGGGGGCGGGGAGCGCAGTCGGCAGGACGCGAAACAGGACAAGAGACGTCACTCAGCCGCCCCGCCACACACCACACACGAGCGGCCAGTCAGGCGCCCCCTAAAAGGCCCCACCCCGCACGCCCCCTGCTCCACCGCGGCGCGCACGCCGCCTCCCCCGAGTTCCGGTTGCAGGTTGAAGGTTGGCGTTCAGGGGAGAGGTCTGCAAACGCGCCGTCCTCTGGGCCAAACAGGCACAGCGCTGCGAAGCTCCCTCCTCGCCAGCGCCCCACCAGACACGCCCTGAGGTGCCAGGAGGGCTATTCAAGAGAGAAGTGCGTCGCGCCACCCGCTACCGTGTGTGCGGGAAAGAGAGAAGGTGCCGCGGCGCGCGCCGCGCCGCGCATCGGCGGCGAGCGCGCCGCTTTTGCTGCTGGCCCACGCGGCCGCCGGCGACGCCGTTTCTCAGGCGCAGCACCACCGCACAGCCGCGCCGACGCGCAAGTCAGGGAGGGCGAACGTTTGCGCAGCGGCGGCAAGCGGACGCACGCACGCAACATGCACACCAGCACGAGCGAAGAGTCCTCGAGTCCGTGGTTTCAGCCGGGCCGCCCGCGCCGCGTGCAGAGCACGGGCGTGAGGGGGGTCAGGTGCGTCAGGAGCCGTCCGCCACGTCCGCGTCGCCGCGGCGCGCGCGTCACATGCAAAAAACCAAACTCGCCTCGCACTTGTGTGTGCACGCGAAGAGACGCGAGAGAGCCGATCCTACACAGGTATGTGCGAACTGCGCCCAGGCGCTTCCCAAAAGCCTCTTTCCTGCTCTGCTGCTGCTGCTCTTTTGCACCGCGCGCTGTCCAAGCGCGCCCACCCCCCGCTCCTCTAAGCACGGGGACAGCACCCAAGAAGTGCTCAACCTTCAGGCTTTCGCACCCCATTTCCGCTTCTCGCTCTCCCAAACCAAAACCTCCCGCCTGGCCGCTCCCAGTCCTCCAGCCTTTCCCCCTGCCCCTCCTCCTCCTCCGGCGCCGCAACGGCCCCGCTCCCGCCCATCATCGGGGCCGGCCGGGCCAAACGTCGTGGCCACTGCCGAGTCGCTACGACTGCGCGGGCACGGCGGCGCCGTCGGCGTGCGGCGGCGCGCCGGCGAGGGCCGGCGCCTGCGCCGGCGGCGGCGGCGCGCCCGCGAGGCCCGTGGCGCTGGTGAAGGCCACCAGCATCTCGCCAAGCCGCGCCAGCACCTGCACAGGTTTGTGCACGTTTGTGCACGGTTGTGCACGACTGTGTGAAGACGCTTGAACTTCCTGCCATGCCGAGCGCCACCTAGGCGAAGGCTAGTGCAACGCGACGACGACGGCACAGGTAGCCGGCAGGCAGGCGGCGCGACAGAGTGGGCGGGGGGCCCAGCTGTTCCAATCCATGGCGTGCGTGCAGCGCTGTGGCAAGCCCCGAAACGGGGAGGGGGGCTCGGTTCCACCAGCTGGCCGCGTGAGGAGCCGGGCGCACGGCTGCGCGCCGCCTCGCTGGCAGTCTCACCTGCGTGAAGGGCGGGCGCTGCTCCCCCCCACCCCCCACGGCTGCGCGCCGCGCCTCACCTGCGTGAAGGGCGGGCGCTGCGTGGGGTCGTTGTCCCAGCAGGCCTTGGCCAGCGCGGCGTAGGCCGGCGGCACGCCCAGCGGGAAGATGGGCCGCGCCTTTTTCTTGTACACGCGGTCAATGATGGCATCGCGCCCTGCGCACGGGTCAGGCCAGGGAGGCAAGCGCTGAGCATGCGGTCAACGACGGCGCCGCGCCCGGCCACAGGGGAGCGAGTGAAGAACCGCGAGGCAGGCAGTCAGGGCGCCGGCGCCGCTGCCCGCGGCCACGGCCGCGATGCGGAGACGACCCTCCCTGACGCGGCAGTTCCGCCTGGCTGCCACGGTGCGTGGAAGAACCCCGCCCATCCCGCCAGGCGTCCCCGACTCGCTCTCTCTTCCCAGCCCCGCTCACCGAGGCCGCCGTAGGCCCTCTGGCCCGTGTAGAGCTCCCACATCATGATGCCAAAGGAAAAGGTGTCGACCGCCGTCGTGAGCTTGCTGCACACCTGC
>VFQP010001992.1_pt1 | contig 24338 bp, 33 predicted proteins | sample 3512351 | NCBI WGS metagenome assembly VFQP01 (sample SAMN10412372, study PRJNA504923) | tailings metagenome | isolation source: Relicate 1 Philex TSF1 revegetated site | place: Philippines: Tuba, Benguet | collected 2017-08-29
GTCGCCCCCCTCCCCCAGCCCGCCGCCGCCGCCCTCGCCACCCTCGCCCAGCCCACCGCCGCCGCCCTCGCCGCAGCCGCCTCCCCCGCCGCCGCCCCGCCCTCCCCTGCCGCCGCCGCCGCCTCCCGCCCCCGTCAAGTCAGGTCAGTCCTTGGGTCGTGCACGCGCGCGAAAAGGCTGCCTTAAGGCGCCACGGTGGTGCGCTGAACAGGGTGCTCATGCACGCACGATGCCGCAGGCACGGCGGCGGCGGCGTGCGGGCCGGGCCAGCAGGTGTGCCCTGACGGGTGCTGCGCGGGCAGCATCGCCTCGTGCTCCCAGTACGACGGCGGCCTGCCCCCCAGCGCGCTGACCTTTTGCAGCACGGCGTCCGGCTCCGTGGTCAACAGCTACGGCGTGGCGTGCGGCAACCTGCAGTTCCCAGTGCCGGTGTTCACGCCCAGCATCACCGCTGCGGGGTGCTGCCCGGTGGCCCAGCCCATTGGACGCGTGCATTCGGGCAAGCTCGAGTGCGCCACCAGCTCGGGCACTATTCGGCGGGGTGCCGCCTGGTCCACCGCCGTGCTGGCCACGCTCCTCTCGGCGCTGCTCTCCGCGCCCTTGCTGCTCTGAGGGGGGCACCACCTCTGTGCTTCTTCTTTCTTTCTCTCACAGGGCCACTCTCGCCCACTCTTGCAAGGGCACGGAAGCACAGAGGAAAGCAGACTCAGGCGCCCAGGCGGCGGAAGAGGTACATGTAGCCCAGCTCCCGGGGCGGCCGCTCGCTCTCGGCCACCTTTTCGTCGTTGTAAATGACCCACCTGCAGCGGCGGGTGGGCAGGCGCGTGCGCCGCACACCGTCACGTCGCGACACGAGAAGCCAGAGCAGCACGGCGCGGCACGAGGAGAAAAGGCCCCGCACAGCGCCACACCGCACCTGCCCTCCTTCTTGACGTGCGCCACGTAGTGCCCGCAGCTGGTGTTGGCGCCCATGTGGCTGATGATGCCCACCAGCTCATACTCGCCGGGACCGTCCAGCACGGGCTTGCCGCCTCCCGCCGCGCCGCCTCCTCCTCCGCCCCCGGCGGCCGCGCTGCTGGGCGCGAGCACCGCCTCCACCGCCGCGTCCATGTCGTCCGTGTGGCTGAAGAGCCAGTCCACCGCACGCTCCACGTTGCTGCTGCACGCCTGCGCGCGCGGGAACGATGCGAGCAGCAGCGCGGCGTCGCAGCGTGTGCCGCCCCTGCTGACCTCGCGTTGCCACCCCCCGCCACGTTCCTCATGTTCACCTTGAGGGCGGCGGCCGCCTGCTTGTCGGTGAAGCCCATCGAGGTGAGCTGGCCCAGCGTCTCGGCGTCCACAAACAGCACGTTGCTCCCACCTGCGCAACACGTTAGGCGCTGGAGCGCTTGGGTCCCAGACAGGAGCACTTGATTGCCTACCCCTGTCCTAGCTCACCACAGCGCACCTGTGGCTGCGGCGTCCTGCGCGGCGGCGGGGGGTGCTGGCGCGGCGGCCGGGTCAGGCAGGGGGTCGTTGATGTCGGGGTCCTCCAGGTGCGCCAGCACCCACTCCATGGCCGCCTCCACGCCGCTGTTGCCCACGGCCAGCGCCGCGCGCGACGAGGCCTCCTGGCTGAAGCCCATGGACACCAGGGAGGCCACCAGCTCGGGGTCGGGCGACGGAGCCGCCTGGGGCGCCTGCTGAGCCCCTGCCCCGCCTCCCGCCGCCGGCGCGCCCGCCGGCTCCTCTGGCTGCAGCTGCTCCCCCGGCTGCACGCCCGTGGACCGCAGGTGCTCCAGGCTCAGCCGCTCAGGCACGTCCACCTCCACCTCCATCTGCACAAACGAGCGTGTCAAGCAGGGGTCGTGAGCGGCACCGCGCGCCACTGCTCCTCGTGCCAGCGCCCGGCCGAGGACCAGCAGCGCCGCCCACCTTTTTGGCGACCCAGTTCTCAGACGTGTAGTAGCGCCTGCACACGGCACACAGGGTCACGCGGCCGAGCAGTGCAGTGTTGAACGGGGGGCAGCCCCACCGAAAACAAAAGGTGGTCCCCAGGTGGTGCTCACTTGAGCGCCACCACCAAAAAGGGCGGGAAGGTGGCAAAGCGGTTGCGCTTGAGCGCCGTGCCCTTCTTGCCCGCCGCCGCGCTCCACACGTCCGTCACCACCTCGTCGCTCGCCCACGCGCTCAGGCACGCCGCAAACGGCACCTGCGCAACAAGAGGGCAAGGGCAGGCGCACTTTGCCCCTCAAACAGTGCATAGCGCTGCCCTCCCGTTCGCGGTGGTCCGCCACGAACCAAGGCCTCACCTTGGGCACCACGGGCGGCTCCTTGTCCGAGGCGGACACCACGCCCGCCGCCTCCGACGAGGGAGGGGCGCCGGGCGCGCCGCCGCCGCTGGCCTCGATGTGGGGAGGCGCCCCCGCCGCTCCCGCTCCCCCTGGCGCCGCCGTGTTGATGATGGGGTGGTCGGCGCCGATGTAGGCCGACGCGTCCTCGGCCTTGAGGCGCTGGCGCCGCGCCTCGCGTTCCTGTGGGTGCGTTGCGTTGGGTGTGCAGGCGAGATGTCCAGTGCCGGCCCACCACGCACACGCCACGCACCCCCATCCCCCCTCCTCCCCCTGGCGCCCACCTTGTACGCCTCGACCTCCTCCTTGTTGGTGGCGGCCTCCAGGGGCACGTTGAGGCCCAGCCACTGCTCCTCGTGCAGCTTGTAGCTCACGGCCTGGGTCTCCACGCACTGCGCACACACACACACACACAAGGGGGGGGTGAAGGGGCTACTGCATGCCGCTCCGCCCTTACCCATCACGAGCGCTCGCACACCCCTCTGCACACACACGCGCGCACCTGCAGCCTGTCCTCCAGCTTGAAGGTGAGGGCGGCGCGCGTGGGCGCGGCCAGCAAGTCGGTCGAGGCGCCGTCCACGCTCAGCCGCGAGGCATGCTGGTGCTCGGTGCGAGACAGCTGCAGCAGCGTGTGAGGTGCACGACATGACACACGCACACGCTCGCTCCGTGGAGGACCGCGCCCCCCCCCCCCCCCCCCAAGCGCACCAGCTCCATGAGGTGCGTGTAGAACTCGAGCGCGTCCTGCTGCCTGCCCGTGCTGAACTCCGAGTGCCCGCGCCCCACCAGCGTCTTGAAGGACTGGGGACGCACCGCGTGCGTGCGCACCTCGGCGTCCTCCTCACCCTCTGCACGGCGCGACACGCCAGCGGGCGGAAGACGGGGTGAGGCACACCACGCTTCATGGCGCCAAGCCACCACCACCGTGCGACCCCGGCCCCGCTCACTCGGCGCCGCCGCCGCGGAGGCCGCCACGCCGCCCCCGTCCACCTCCATGGCGTCGGCGCCCAGCGCCGCAGACGCCACCTGGAGCACGCTGCCGCCCTCTGGCTTGCTGGCCGTGGCGCCCTCGCCCGGCGGCGGCTCGGGGAACCCGGTGCGCCCCTGCTCCAGCGCCACCAGCACCTGCAGCACCAACGCATCCAAACGCAAGCAGCAAGCGCCCGCTGCTTGGTGGAATGCTTGCGCACGGGACAACCCCCTTACCCCCCCTCGAACCAGCCGCCTGGTCACCTTTGTGAGCTGCGTGGGCAGGTCGTCCGCGGGCGTGGAGGGCGCCGTCCTGAACACGTTGGCCGCCGCCTCGGTGTAGCGCTTGTGCAGCACGGGCAGCGTGCTCAGCACCTGCGCGCTCCATGATCAGCATGGGCCAAGGGCTGTGGCCCTTGAAGAACGAGGGCTCGTTCAAGGGCCTGTGCGCCCGCCACCGGGCCAGCGCGCCCAGGAGCCAGCGCGCTGCCCCTCCCAACCCCCCCCCCCCCCAACACACACACGCCCACCTGCAGCACGCTGTTCATGTAGCACGAGTTGCCCAGGTTGATGAGGCCCGTGTACTGGGGTCCCTTGAGCGGGCGGCGCGCGCTGCCCTCCTCGGTGATGCGGCTGAACTCGTACGACTGGTTGAGCTCCAGCTGCAGCTCAGCCATGGTCTTGTCCGTCTTTTGCATCTGGGGGGACAAGAGGTCGAGGGCAGGAGGCGCAGGCAGGACGGGCACGCACAGCGCTGGTCAGCACAACCGCGGGACGTCCAGGCGGGGCTCATTTCCAGAGCGCGCGCACACAACACAAACCAACACGCACCTGCATCATGTTGATGCCCCAGTGCGCCAGGTGCTTGTCCAGCAGGGGGTCCACCACCATGTCGTCCTCGTCAGGCGCGTACCTGGGTGGTTGGGGGCACGCACGGCACGAGCCCGCCCACTGGTGGCCCGCTGGTGGCGCGCCAGGCCCTTTGGTACACCCCTCAGCCGCAACCCCCCAGCTCAGCTCAGCGCTCACGAATAGACGTCGGCGCCGTGCGGCGTGATGGTGCCCAGCTTGACCACCAGCGGGTACTTGCGCCCCGTGGCCTCAAAGTGGCGCAACGCGCTGCCGTTGCCGCCCGTGCCGTCCCAGTTCTGCGCGCAGCGACGAGGGCGACGCGCACACACTGTTCCTGCGGGTTGGTCGCTGCGACCGCACGCCGTCCCCCACCCACCCCTGGCCCCCAAGCATGCGCCCCCAAACACGTCCGTCCGCACCTGCCTCCCCGACCCGATAAAGCCCGTGGACAGGTTGAGCCACAGGTTGTCGGTGGCGCCCGTCTCCTCACACCTCCAGTCCTTGGGGTTGGGGCTGATCCGCTTGCCCTCGCTCGACAGCTGCGGCAGCTCGGCGGCGTACCGGCTCACGCGCCGCTCCTCCTCCCACACAGCCGCCGCCTCGGTCACGCTCACAGACTCGTGAGCCTGCGGCACCAGCAACGCGCCAGCGACAGCAAGGCAATTGTACCCGGCTGAGCGCTGGCCGCTTGGCCTCCTCGCGCAGTTCTGATCCCTGCGCCACACACGCACTCCCGCCGCACCGCGATGGCGGCGATGGACTGCAGCACGCGCTCGGGCAGGTCCGGGCAGGGCAGCGGGATGGTGGCCAGGGGCCCGGCGTCGCCCATCACCACCAGGCTCTGCTTCTTGTCCAGCTGCACGCGCGGCGCGCCTCCCAGCGCCAGCCTCAGCCCGCCCTTGTCCCCCTCGGCCAGACGCGCGCCCGGGGCGGCGGCGCCGTTGGCCGCCGCATCGCCCTGCTCCTCCGCTGCCGGCTGGGGGATCTGAGCGAGCAGCAGGGACACGCCGAGCAGCGGTCGTTGGCCCAGCCGCAAAGCCTGTGAGGTGGTGGTGGCCGGCTGTCACTCTGCTAACGCCAAGCGCGCCCCCTCACGGTCAGGCTCTCACCGGCGTCCACTTCTCGTGCAGGTACAGCGCGTTGCCCGTGCGTGCGCGGTCCAGCAGCACGAACTCCTGCCCAAAGCCCTGCACGATCCCACCCGCACGCCGACCAGGGCGATCTCGCGCGGCACGTGCACATGCCGGCTGCGCAGGGGCCCTGCCAGACCACCACCGCGTCGTTGCTCCTCAAGCACCTGGAAGGTGGAAAGGCTGACGAAGAGGCCGCCCGGCGACTCTGGCGTGTCAAAGCTGAAGACGCACTCCTCCTTGTGCACCTTGTCGTGGTGGCTGGGCACGCGCGCCGACTGCATGTGCGAGCGCACCAGCTGCAGCGTCGCCTCGTCCACCGCCGCCATTTCACCGCTGGCGCGTTCGCCTCTCGGAGAGCAGGCGGGGACGAGTGGCCCACAAAGATCTTCAGGTGAGGAGAAGCTGCTGCTGCTCCAAGCTCAGAGACGTTGCAGCGAGGAGGGCAGGGTCTACAGGAAAGAATACAACAAAGAGGGAGGAGACACGATGCCCGCCTGCGACCCGCACGCCCTGCTCATCATGCGTCCTCGTGCACGCGGCGCGCGCAACACAACCCAGCTGGTCAACCCAGCTGGTCGGAGCGCGTGGGCAGGTAGCCCAGGAGGTTGAGGGGAGGGGCGGGCCAGGGGTCCCGCAGCACCGGCGGGCGCATGTCAAAGAGCAGCAGGGCGGCCAGCAGCGCCGGCAGCCCAAAGAGCCACAGCAGCGCCGACAGCAGCAGCAGGCCCAGCACCGACATGCCCGTGGCCATGGGGTCGGACCACGACAGCAGCGCCTGGAAGCGCTCCACGCCGGCCGCCAGCCCGTCGAGCGTGTTTTGCACCTGCGGGCACGTGCCGTGGCGCTCACAGTGGAGCACTCGCCGGAGCCGGCCGTCGCCTTGACCTCACCCTCCTCCCTCGCACTCACCGTGAGCATGAAGCGCACCATGCCGTCGTACTGCGCCCTCAGCGCGCCCAGCGGGTCGAGCGGCACCGAGGTGGACGAGGCCGCCGGCACGGTGGGCACCTCCCTGCCGCCCGCAGCGCCAGGAGCCCCCGCGGCGGCAGCGGCGGCGGTGGAGGTGGCGGCCAGGCGCGAGCGCACGGGCGAGTGCGCCCGGCTGCTGGCCACGCTGACGCTGTCGTTTGCGGCGGGCGCCAGGGGCGGGTGCGGAGGCAGCCCCACGCCTGCGGGCGGCTGGCCGCCGGGTCCCGCGGCTGAGGCCCCCCAAAAGCCCGCGTCCAGGGCAGAGGGCGCCAGCGAGGTGACGGGCACGGTGCTGGCGCTGTGCTGCAGCCCGCCAGGGGGCGCGCCGCCCCCCGAACCAAGCGGCGGGAGGCCCCCGCCAGAGGACTGCATGGTGTGCAGCATCTGGGGCGTGCTGGCGCGCGAGCCGTAGGCGCTGAGCCCCCCGGCGCGGTGCTGCAGCTGGTGCACGGCCCCTGGCGTCGGGCTGCGCACGCCGTCGCGCTCAGACGCCGCCGGCAGGCCCTCCCCGCCCAGCGACAGGAGGCCCGGCGCGTCCCCCAGTATCCCCCCCGTGGGCCCCTCGGCCCCGCCGCCAGGTGCGGCAGAGTCAAAGTAGGTGGAGCTGGCCGGCTGCAGCGTAAAGGGCGCCCGCCGGCCCCCCGCCCGCTCGCCCGGGAAGGGCGCGTCGCCCGCCGCCTGCTCCTCGTTTGCCGCCGCCGCCGCGGCAGCCGCCGCCGCCATGAGGGCCGTCGCCTCGTTCTCCAGCGCCGAGTCCTCCAGCATGGGCGGGGGCGCGCCAAACAGGTCGCCCAGCCTCACCTGGGCGCACGTGCAAGCGATGAAGGGCACGACTTTGGTGGTGGTGTCGGGGTTGGATGCTTGCCAGGTCCCCCCCCCAACCCCTACCAGCGCCGCGCACCTTGCGCCGCACCATCCAGGTGACGAGGGCCAGGCAGCCCAGCGCCAGGGCGCGCGAGGGCCAGTTGGCGGCCAGCACAATCACCACGGCCACGCGCGCCGAGTGCCAGGGCCGCTGCCAGCTCTGCACGCCCTTCCACCAGCGCACCAGCGGCTGCACCGACCCAATGGCGTTGGTCAGCCGCCGCCAGTTGACCAGCGTGCGGCTCAGCGCAAAGTCGCCGCGCCCGTCCTCCAGCAGGCGCCGCGCCACGCGGTGCGACAGTGGGGGCGACACGCCCGTGCTCAGCCAGCCCAGCGCCGCGCGCCGGCGCCGCCGCTCCACCGTCTCCTCGGACACGGCCAGGTCGGCGCGACCCAGGTACGGGCTGCGCACGTCGTCGCCTGCAGCAAATGGGCAGGCGAACGTCGCATGACTGCGGCCCTGGTGGGCGCGCGCCCCGGCTCCTCGCTAGCTGCAGCGAGCGCGGCCTCACCCGCCACGCAGCCCATCTGCAGCAGCGTGAGCGCGCCCGTGAGCGGTGGGCTCAGGTAGGCGCCCAGCACGCTGGACAAGGAGGGGTACGTGACCTGGCGACAGAGGGAGTGAGGCACGGCGCGGCAGCGTGGAGGCGCTCACTCCAGGTGGAGGGCCCCGCACGGCAAGGACCACCGCGTGCGCAGCTCTCCTCACCATGAGGCTGGCGTGGCAGTAGGCCACCACCGAGGGCCCGCGCGCGTGCTGCCTGTCCCCCAGCATGGGCAGCGCGGCGGCGGCGTGCAGCAGGCCTGCCCTGAGCTGGGAGGCCCTGAGCTTGAGGCGCGCCAGCAGCTGGTCGCCCGTGCTGATGTGAATGCCCAGCGTGCGCGTGGCGCTGGCCACCTGAGCAAGCACAGCGAGGGAGGAGGACGGCGGCGCAACGCACGGCTCAACAGGGCGGGCACGGCGCAAAGGCAACGCGAACGGTTGCGAAAGCGCGCCTCGGTCTTCCTCACCTTGCGCGCCGCGCTGCTGGCGAGCCCCTCCTGCCTGAAGAGCGCCAGCGTCAGCATCTGGGAGGGGTGCAGCAGGGGCAGGCGCATGGCCACGCTCAGCTCCATGCAGGCGCTGCCGGGAGCGCTGCCCGCTAGCACAGCGCGCGGCCGCGTCGCCACCCACGAGGGGCCGCACCTGCGAGCACAGGACGTGAATAGCAGGTGGCAGGCCCTGGGTCATGACGCGCCCCCCAAACACGGCACTGTGCCGCGTGCAGCACACACACTGTGCCCCACACTCACTTGATCACGATGTAGCAGTCATGCTGCAAGGCGCGCGCCTGGTGCTGGGAGCTGGCGTCGCCCGCAGGCCCACCCTGAGCCCCTTGCGCTGTTGCTGCTGCGGCGGCGCTGGTGGCGGCAGAGGCGGCGGCGGCGGAGGAGGAGGAGGGCGAGGTGCCCACCAGCCGCACGCTGTGCAGGGCCAGGTCCAGCCACCCCACCAGCACGGCGTCCGGCGGCCGCGCTTCCCGGCGCCGAGCCCTGCCCCCGGCACTCGGCGCGCCACCGCTCCCAGCACCCGACCCTGGCGCACCCTCTGCCGCGCCCTGCTGCTGTGCCTCAGCCAGGTCATGCGCGCGGGTGGGAGCGCTCCTGGCGTCGGGCGCCCGCATGCAGTCGTGCAGGACCAGGGGCTCGCTGCACCACGCCAGCGAGGTGCTGGGAGGCGCGCCCGCCGGCCGGGACGCCTGGCGCCCTGACGCCTGCCGCAGCGGAGGCGGCGCGAGGGCAGGGGGCGCTGCCGGCCCCTGGTCGCCTGCCCGGCCTGGGCCCGCGTGAGGTGTGGAGGGCTGGGAGGGCTCGGCTGGTTGCAGCGGCGCCAGCGACTGGCTGGAGGCGGCGGGTGCCACCTGCTTGGGCTGCTGCTGCTGCTGCTGCTGCCCCTCCACCAAGGGCACGCTGAGGCTGCGGGCGCGCGCGTCCGCGTCCACCACCTCCACCGCCACCGCCACAGCCACCGGTGAGCCGCCCTCCAGCTTGCCCTGCGCACCGCGCGCGGCGCACGTCCCAAAGGTGGTGTGCGTGTGCGCCTCACTTGACCAGCGCCCCCCCCCCTTGTGTCCCTGTCCCTGCGCCGCCGCGCTCACCTGCAGCAGCGCCTCCCCCTGTGGCCAGGCGCACGGGTCTTCCTCGGGCGACACGCCGCCCACCTCGCCCAGCCCCAGGCGCTGCAGCAGGCGCGTGCCGGGCGGGTCGCCGGGCCGCAGCTCCAGGGCGCTGGCGCTGCTGTCCCCGCCCGCGGCGCCCACCGCTTGCAGCAGGCGCGCCACGCTGGTGGTCACCTTGGCCAGCGAGCGGCCGCGGCTCCTGCGGCACACAGCGGCAGCACAACACGCAGTGACGCACGCCGTCGCGCCGCGCGTGCTGGCTACCTCCACAACCCCACTCACTTGGCGTCCTTGGTGGCGGAAATGTCCAGCTCCAGCACAGGCACGTTGGCGCCCTGAGCGCCCGCGCCGCCCGCGGGGCCGGCGGCCGGGCCCCCCCGCCAGGCGCCCCCGGGGGCCGTCAAGGGGCGCGGCACAGCCACCAGCACCGGGGGCTCATCCGCACCCCACCCAGCGCTCATCATGGCGTCGGGGCCAAACAGCAGGTTGGCGGCGGCGGCGGCCGAGCCGGGCGCCCCCGGGGCCAGGACCCGCGGCCGCGCCTCCTGGTCCCCTGACGCGCCCGCCTCAGGGACGGCCGCCGCCCCCGAGCGCTTGGCGCGCCCGCTGACGCCTCCCGCCAGCTGCATGGTGGCGATGGCGCACGAGGGGGCCAGCGGGGCCATGCGGCTCGTGTGCTCTTGGCCCGCACACGTCACCTGCAGCACCGAGGCCAGGTGGCGCAGGTGCGCAGGTGAGCAGCTGTTTCCACACGCGCTGCACGCCGTGGTGGTTGAGCTGAGCCGTCCAAAGGCCACTCGCAGCAGGCATATGCACGCACCTTGACCCAGATGTACGAGGCGTCCAGGGAAGGCGGGTCGGGCGTGGCGGCGCTGAACCCGGCGCCCTCCAACGCGTCCATCTGTGCACGTGCGTGTGCGTGCAGCAGCGACTAAGCCATGCTCACGTCATGCGCACAGGGGGACGGTTGCGCGCTGCTGGCGCCTTCACCGGGCGCGTTCCCCCAGCCTCACCACGCTGCTGACGTGCTGGGGCGTGGCGGCGCCAGAGTTGGACAGCACCACGTGCCTCAGGTCGGTGACGCGCGCGGCGGGAGGGGCCGCAGGCCGTGCCGCCGCCGCCGCCCCCCCTGCTCCCACCACGTCCCACCCCGCCTCGTCCCCCGACCCGCCACTGGGCTGGTGCGCCACCGAGGAGGAGGGCGAGCGGCTGAGGAAGGTGAGCGGGGTGCTCGAGGCGTCAGACGCCAGGCGCCGGGGGGAGGGCAGCGCCTCTGGCGTCGCGCTGGGGCGGCGGCGCTGAGCGCTGCCGCCACCCTCCTGCTGCTGCTGCTGCTGCTGCTGCTGCTGCCGGGGGCCAGAGGGCGCGCCGCCGCCCGGCCTGAACTTGTTCCACAGGTTGGACGCGTGGTGCAGCAGCGCGTCCCCGTGCACCTGGATGCGCAGGCCCAGCTCCTGCGTATCATCAAGGGGACGTGCAAGCGTGCGCTCTGTCGAGTCAGCGCTGCAAAGCACATGCGTCACGGTCGGGGCGTGAGTGCTCACCTTTGCCGTGCGCGTGACGGGTCCGTCCTGCTCAGAGCCCAGGTTGCTGCTGCTGGCCTGGGGCCTCAGGCTGGCCATGGACTGCATGGACGACAGCCGCCCGCCCAGGTGCGCAGTGCTGCCCTGCACGCCGCCCAGGCCACCGCCCAGCCCCGCGAGAGGCCCCCCTGCGCCGCGGTTGGCGCCACCAGCTGCGCCGGACGCGCCCCGCGGGACCAGGCCCCACACGCCCAGCAGCCTGCGACGCATCACGTGTGGGTGGCGGGTGTCCTTGGCAGGCGTCGGACCACGGGTGCGTGTGCTTTGCCCCACCACGCCCTGCACGCTGCGCACCTGATCCTGAGCATCACCACGCAGGGCTCGGCGTAGGCCACCGCCACAGGGCTGTGCATGACGCTGCCAGGCGGCATGTGCCCCACGGGCAGGCTCCAGGTGGGCTGCAGGTCCGGAGGCAGCTCTTTGGCCCCTAGCTGGTCTGCACAGGGCAGCACGCGCTCGCGGGTCAGGCGCTTCTCACGGGCCGGGTGCACCGCCCACGGTCAGGCTGCTGCGCGGCCCAGGCGCCAGGGCGAGACCTGTACACTCACGGTCGTCGGCCCAGGTGCGCTGCAGCCAGCACGACACGACCAGCATGCCCGCGGGCCCCATGGACTGCGCGCTGACCGACGTGGCGCCCGACCCCGCCGCGCCCAGCAGCCGGTCGCCCACGTCCATCCAGCCCTCCTCGCCCACCGAGATCTGGTGCGACATAGGGCTGGCCGGCGACAGGGGCGCCGGCTGCTGCTGCTGCTGCTGCTGCTGCTGCTGGAGCTGCTGCGAGGAAGGTCGGCTGACGGTAAAGGCGGCCGTGATGCCTCCAGGGAGGGGGCTGCTCACCCCGCCCACCACCACGTTGGCGCCTTCCGCGCCAGCCCCCACCACGGGCGGCCCAGCCACGGCTGCGGCGCTCCTGGACGAGGCGTCCTTGGCTCGGGGCGTGGGCGGTGACGTGGCGCTGGCAAGTGTGTTGCCCGCCGGGGCGGAGCCCTTGGGCGCCGCGCGCGCCGCCGCTGCCGCCGCCGCCGCCGCCGCCTTTGAGCCCGCCGGGTGGTTGAGGGGCAGGTACAGCACGGCGGTGCGCCCCGCACGCAGGTTGCGCAGCAGCCCGCAGGGCTGCTCCTCGTCCTCGTCCTGCTGGGCGCCCTGCTGCTCCTGCTGCTGCTGCTGAGGTGGTGAGGCCAGGTGCACCTCTGCGGCTGCGACGGCCACCTCTGTGGCGCCCGATGAGAAGAAGTTGCCACCTCCGCTGCGCGCCGCGATGACGTTGAACGCCAGGCTCATGCCGCTCATGATGAGCTCGTCCTCGCGCAGCACCAGGAGCTCGTAGGGCCCGCACCCTGCAGCGGGAAGCAGGTGGTGGGTGCGGATGTGCACACGCAGAGCATCTTCTCCCCGCGCGCGGAAGCGGCTCCGCCCCCAGCCTGGGAGGCCCCACCTTCAGTGCGGTGCGTGGCAACGCGCCCATCTGCGCAGAGCACGGGCTGCACACGTCCCCACTGCGGCGCGGCGCTCTTGAGCGCCGAGGTGGACAGGGGCCTGCGCGAGGGGCGGGGCGACCAGCGTTCTCTCCCCAAGGACCGCTGTCGCGCTGCATGCGGCGCGATGGAAGCCGCGGCGCACTTGAACGACGACGGCGCCTTGCCGTCGTGGGCGGCCGGGTGCAGAGCGACGTGCGCCAGGGGTTCCGCTCCATCCGGCTCGCTGGGCAAGGAGCTGGCGCGGTGCACGGCAATCACCAAGCACGCGCCGCCCAGCGGGTGGACGTGGTCCATTGTGCTGGCATGCTAAGTTGTGGGGGAGACTGGAGCGCAATCTTGCACGTTTGCGCGCCAGCAGCACGCAGAGCGCAGCGCCGACAGCTGCCGGACAACCGTGGAGCGGTGGCTACTGGTCAGCCACCAGGCTGCTGGACATGGAGCCGTTGCTGGCGACGAGCGCCGCGCCGGGGTGCCGCGCCGGCGCCCCGCCCCGCAGGCCGCTGCCGTCCGCCTCGGTGGATCGGTGGCTGCCACTGGCGCTCGCCAGCATGTTGTACCTGCCCCCTGCCCCCTGTGCGGCGCTGCGCGGGAGCACGTGCGCCACCTTGACTGGCGCGGTGGCGCTGGTGGCGCTGAGTTGGTCGGCCTCCAGCTGCCCCCCCTCCGCGCCCGGCTTGGGGCCCTCGCCACCCGCTGCGGCCTGCTGCCCCCCGCGCTGCACCGGCGCCGACACCACCGCCACCGCGCCGCCTCCTCCAACCTCGCCCTGGCTGGCGGTCCGTGCCGCGCCTTCGCTGCCGCGACTGCTGCCGCTGCAGCTGTGGGTGGCGCTGACGCGCTCTTCTCCCTGCCGGCGGGACGCGCTGCGCGGCACAGGGGCCCCGAGCGCAGGGTCCTCGCCCGCGTGCCGGCCGGGCCCAGCGCTTGGGCCTGGGCGCCCCTCACCCTCTGCAGCGTGCGGCCGCTGAGGAGCTCCTGTGCCGCCGCCGCCTGGAGCCTCCCGCCGCGCGCCAGGCTGGTGCGCCGCCGAGCCGCCGGACGCGCTGGGCTCCCACAGAGGGTTCAGGCCTCCGCTGCCCACGCTGCTGCTCCCTTCCACGTCTGCGGCGTGCGGGCCGCGAGCGAGGGGCGCGTCGACGGGCCGCTGCTGCTGCGGCGGTGGCGGTTGTGGCGGGGCGCCGGGCGCGGGCGCACGCGCGTGCCTGCCCTTGGCTGGCGCTGCGGCGCGCGCGGGAGGGCGCCACTCGCTGCCCAGGCGGTGGTGCGTGAGCGCCGTGCCGTCGGCGCCGGGTGAGGGACCCGGCAGGCTGGAGGGCGCCGCTGGAGACGCGCCCGCCGCTGCTGGCGTGGCTCTAGAGGGTGCGAGGCCCTGGTCTTCCCGCTCGCTGAGGGCCGGGGACGCGGCAGATGCGCCTGCTGTGAGCGGCGGCGGGGAGGCCGCTGCGCCCACCTGGGGCGAGTCCCCTACTACTGCAGCGGCGGGGGCGTCAGAGGTGGCGCCGGCCAGGGCGGCCCGCATCGCCGGCAGGCTGCGCCGCAGCTCGTCCAGGGCACGCTGCCGCTGGCTCAACAGGCCCGCCCCCGGGCCGGCCTGGGCGACGCCAGCCGCCTGCACCGCCCCCTCTGGCACTGCGCGCTGCTGGCCGCCTGCGCCGCCACCAGAAGAGGACGCGTGCTGCCGTGCCGCCGCCACAGGTGCAGCCACTGGTGCCACCTGTGGCGCGGTCGCTCTGTGCTGCCGAGGCGGCGCGGGGCCGGTGGCCGACCCACCGGCGGGCTCCCCAGACGCCGGGGGCTTGGATTCGACTGGCGGCGCGCAGCTGCTGGCGCTGGGGACCCTGTCCTCCTCAGCCGCCGCCGCCGAGGGGCAAGGCGCGCCCATGCCCAGCATGGCCATGCCCTCGAGCACGCCGGTGCGGTCGACCATGTCAATCACTTGGCGCGCGAGGAAGAGGGCCTGCGGGCCAGGTGCGGCGCCAGGCGTGGGGCTTTGGCCTTTTGTTCAGCGTGCAGCGGCTCCAACGGCCGGCTCCACCGCTGAGGCATGGTCGCGGTTGGGTGCGCACCTGGTCGCGGCGCTGGATCTGGTCCAGCAGCTTGGCGCGCTCGCGCTGGTGGCGCGCCACGCGCACTTCCAGGGCCTGCACCTGCACGTTGCCACAGGAGGAGAGAAGAGGGTGCGGAGGTCCCTGGAGTCAAGCTGGCAGACGCGTCGTGGTTGAGTGAGCGCCCAGGGAGGACGGCCGCCCACCTTTTGCGCGTCTTCGGCGCGCTGCGCTGAGGCCTTCTTGAGCTCCTCCTCCAGCTCAGCCACCTGCGTGGTGGTGGCGCGAGCGAACAGATGGCCCCCAGCACGGCGTGCGTGAGAGAGCAAAAGTGCGCTGTGGACAGATGCCGAAAGCACCGTTCTCACCTTTTCGCGCCCCTCCTTGCCCTCGGCCTTGAGCCGCCTGTTCTCCTCCTGCTGCCTGTCGACGCGCACTTGCAGCTTCTCCAGCGCGGCGACGGCGCTCGCCTTTTCCTCCTGCAGCAGCGTCCTCTCCGTGCGGAGCTGCTCGTTGAGCCGCAGCAGCCGCTCCTGCTCGTCGTGCAGCCGCGCGACCTCCTGCCGCAGCTGCTGCTGCTGCGCCTGGTGCTGCTGCTGCTGCAGGGCCAGCACCGCGCTGTTGTTGCTCGCGGGGCCAGCCCCTGCCACGCCGCCGCCCTGCGCGCTCAACGACGTGCGTGCCACTGGCGAGCGACGTGGCGCCGTCCTCGATGCGACCTCGTGGCGCCTGTTGCGCGCTCCCTCGCCGCCCAGATGCACGGCGTTGACTTGCTTTCGGCAACGCAACTCACCTCCTTTGAGGACGAGGAGCGGCCCCTGAAGCACCCGAGCACCATGCTGTTTGCTAGGGCCGCTTGAGCCGCTGCTTTGAGTGTGTGGATTTCGGGGCGGGGAGGGCACGGCTCCATGGGCGCGCGGGCCACCGCACGTGCCGGAATTCCGTGTTGCAGCTCTGCCTGACCACCACAACCTCTTGCACCCACAAGTCTAGTAGCACTACGCAACGCGTGCGGCAAACCAGGCGCAGAGTCTGACGCGGCGCGCGCCAGGTGCTGGGCTCACGAAACGGAAGAAATCGTCAGCGGGCCAGGAGGGGAGGTATGGTTGAGTCCAGCAGAAAGAGGGCTGCCACCGCGAATAGCACGACGTCGGGCAAGTCTGCTCCAAGTCAGCATGCGGACGCGCCCTGCTGCTTTCCGGCAGGAGCCCTCACACAAGTGTGCCGGGGGGAAGAGCCGCCCCCGCGGCAAAAAACGAATTCGTTGTCCGTCTGCGCAACGCACGGCACCAAACCGCCTGGCTTGTGCAGGCCACGCACACTCCCCTCACACGAGCAAGTCAAACATGTGCGGCACCAACCTAGCCACAGAAACGTGCGCATGGCCGTGCCATGGGCGTGCCAGTCAGGTGCTGCGTCGCACCGCAAAGCCGCTCCGGCCCTCCTATGTCGCGACAGCCATCATCATTGCCCACATTGAGCGTCCGTCACAGACGCACGCTGCCCCTCGTCACTTGGTGTGTCATCCCACCCGTGCTGCACGGGCAGTTGATGCTCTCTCCTCACGGACTCAATCTCTGTTCTCCTTGCGCCCCTCACTCACGCCAAGTGCGCCACCTGCAGCAGCTGCCACCACAGGCACGCCTCGTTCATGGCCTGCACCGGGTGCTGAGGGGGCGGCTGCAGGGGAGGCACGCCCCGGCTGGCCGGGGCAGGTGGGGGCTGGCGGTCCCAACGCGACGCCTTGGGCGTGGGGCTGGGGCGCCGCCCCTGGGGCGCGGACGCTGGCGCGTCGGCAGAGGACAGCCGCGCTGTCGAGGGCCCGCTGCTGGCGCTGCCCGCGTTGGGTGGGCGCGTGGCGGCGGTCGCGCGCCTGGCGGTGAGCCTGGGCAGCAGGAGCTCGGGCGCCGCCGCCACGCAGTGCCAGCACCCGGCCTCCAGCTCGCGCTCCAGCTGCTTGGGCGCCCAGCCGGACATGCCCAGGCTCAGCACAAACTGGGACGCGTGCGCAAGGCCGGCCTGAGGTGGAGCAGGCAGGAAGCGCGGGAGCGCAGCGCGCAGCGGCTGAGCACCTGGGTCCACCAGTCCACAGAGCGCCGGCCAGGCCTGCGTGCGTGCCCCCGCCCCGAGGGGCGCCGCTCACCTGCACCATGAGCACGGCGTCGGGCAGGCCGCCCGTGTAGAGCCCCTCGGCCACCTGCACGGCGCCCCTCAGGCCCATGAAGGGGTGCAGCAGCGTGATGTGGTCCAGGTGCACCGGGCCGCCCAGGTGCAGCCGCTGCTCGCCAAACACCTGCTGGAAGCCTGCGCGCGGAGGAGCCACCAACAACGACCAGCACTACTGTACGTGCACACGACAGTCGGTCCTTGTGCTCACCCACCTGCATGCCCTGCGCACCTCCCCGTGCCCAAGACCCGCGCCCACGCACCCTCCTCGGCCGACGCCGTGCTCAGCTCGCCCACGGTCAGAGGTGAGGGCTTGTTGAGGATCAGGCCCACCGTGCCGTACACGGGGTCTGCGAGGCGCGAGGCGCGGACCGACAATCTGTCTGCCTGTCCTGCTGTGCTGGAGGGGGGCGCGCGGCCAGGAGGACCCCCCAGGAGCCAGGCTGCTCACCGTGTGAGGTGATGAGGACGACGGCCCTGTGGAAGAGGCCCAGGGTGTTGGGGTCCACGTCCTGCCGCGCCACCAGCACACACCCCACCTCTGGGGCCGCCAGCGCGTGCGCCCACAGGGCGGCGCTCACGTCCGCACCCAGCAGCTCCACCGGGTCAGCGAGCGCGGAGGAGGGCGAGGAGGAGCCGTGCAGCGGCTGCGGCGTGGAGGAAGAGCGCGCCGTGCCGCCTGCGGCCGACTGCTGCTTGGGGGCGCCGCCGCCGCAACATGATGAGCCGGCAGCAGCCTGGCTGGCCGCGTCCAGGTCGGGGGAGGCCGATGCGCCCAGTGGCGCCGCACCCAGCGCGCCGTCGCTGGAACCCGCCACGTTCAGCGAAGGGACGGCGGCAGGGAAAGGGAGGCGCGGCGGGCTGGGCCGCTTGGCTGCGCCGCTGTTGGTGAGCGAGGGATCCCGCCGGGCGGGGGGCTTCTGCAACCCGTTGACGTCGCCTGGGGCCGGCTGCTGCTGCTGGTGGTGGTGCTGCTGTTGCTGCCTGTGGTGCGGCTGCTGTCCCCACAGCGGCCGGTGGCGCGCGTGCGCCGCCCAGGGCTGGCCGCCACGCGACCCCTTGCGGCTGGGCGTGGTGGACCGCCGCGGCCGCTGCTGCTGCTGCTGCTGCTGCTGCTGCACGGAGGACGGGTCCTGCGGTGTCGCCGGGGCGCAGGGCTGCCCAGCGGCACTGCCGTCGTGACTTGTGAGCGCTTCCCCGTGGCCCCGTGGCTGCGTCGCGTCGCGGGGCGCCTGCTGTGCCGCGCTCCAGCGCGCATCCTGCTCCTGCTGGACCAGCCGTGCTCGGAACACCCGCCAGTCCTGCGCAGGCGTGCACGATGGTTACGCCACTGGCGCAGACAAGTGAAGGTTCTTCGCGAGCTCAGCAGGGGGTGCGGCGGGCTCTGCAGCGTGCCCCGTGACGTGCACTGGCGTGCGGCGCACCTGCGGGAACGCCCCCCGCAGCAGCTCGTCAGGAGGAGGAGGCCACACCGCCTGCGCGTGCACGCAGGCGAGCAGCCACGCCGTTCGAACGCGTACGACCGCGCGCTGAGGCAGGGGAGAGGCGGGCGAGGTGGTGCGCGAGGAAAAAGGGCTCACCTCGCCTTCTCCCTCGAGCGCACGCACGCTCGTGACGGGCCGCCGCGCGAGGACGACGAGTCTGCGCGAGTCAGGCACAGCACCAAGCTTGGTGCGATTCCCTGATGCCGACCCGTCGGAGAGCAGCGCAAAGCAACGTGCGCGCACCGGCGCTCCAGCAAGACGATGCGCCGCGCCTGGCCGGTACACGCGCCGCGCGTCAGCGCCATCCTCCGCTGCAGCGCTGATCCTCCTCAAGAGGCTCCTCAGCTCAGTCGTTCAAGAACCCGAGTCGCCAAGAACGCGCCAGCGCCCGCACTGGGCGCGCCTCGTGCGTGCGTGGCCCACACGCACGACCAAAGCACTAGCTGCGGACGCGCGCGCGCGCTTGGAGGTTGAGCACTGCATGGGGATGGGGCTTGCGATGCACAGGTCAGTCCTGCAAGCTCCTCTGGGACCGCATTCAGCCACGATGGCGCAGCAGCATGGCGGGGACACAACGACGGCGCACCCTCCCGGCGTCCGGCCCAGCAGCTCACGGCGGCGTGCCGTCACCATCGTCAAGGCGGGCCCTTGGCTGGCTGCGCACTGCGGCACGTCGCCTGCTGCCGCCTCAGCTCCGCCAACGTCCAGCGCTTCAGGCAAGGGGCACGGCTGGCTGCGCGGTAAACGTGGTCCCGGCGCGTCTGGTGCACCAACCAGACATGTCCTGGCGCCTGCGCACCGTGCAGGCGCTGGCCAGGCGTCAGCAGCACAGCCTGGCCTGGACCCGCTGCCCAGCACTTCGAGGCCAACAAGCACCTTGACACCGCCGCTGTCCATGCCGTTTGTCAGCTCACCTGCTCCGCGTGCGGGCCTCGCCCCTGCTCAAGCTCGGTCTCAGAGGTGAGCAGCTCCACTGTGAAACGCAGCTGGTGCACCCGAGGGGGGGCGGGCCATGAGCTGGTGCGCGAACACCCGTTGCCCATCATCACGCCGCAGGGGAGCGCCACGCGCTGCGGTGCAGCCTGGCGCCTGGCCCGAGCACCTCAAACGCCTCAAGGCCCTCAGCGCCCAGGCGTCTGAGAAGCTGGCGAGCGGCGGCACTGCCGCCACCTCTTCCGCCTTGCCTCCCAGCACACCCGCTGCACCCGCCGCAGCGCCAGTTCCGACCACGCCTCCACGCGTGGCAACACCCAGCAGCACCCCCGTCAGCAGCACGGCGCCGCGGCACTCGCTCACCCAGACGGCGTCCCCTGCGCGGCCCCCCACGCCCTGCACGGCAGCGTTGCGCGGCATGGCGGCCCACACCGTGCGGGCAGCCGGCTTGTCCAGCGCGGCGGCAGAGCCTGGCCAGCAAGGCCACACTGCTGCCGATGCGGCGGCCGGCGCGGGGGTGGCGAGCGGCCCTTCCCTGTCTCCGGCCATCGCCAAGCAGTTGGAGCGCCTCAGGCACTTGCAGCTGCACGGCAGCGCGCTGGTGGTGGACTCGTGCATGACGACTGGGTGACCGGCTCTCGGTGTGAATCACTGGCTCCAATCACTGTCTGTCTGTCGGGGCGCTTTGATTTGAACTCTCGCTCCCGCCGAGTATCCCCGCGTCGCGCACTCGCGCTCAGCTACGATGGCGCTCGCGGCAAAACGAAGCTTGCGCTGCTCCTGCCAGCCACGCGCGTCGCGCAATCCTCCGCTCGCCCAGTTCCCTCGAGGCGCCCCAGCCACACGCTCAAGGGACCGCCCCCCAAGAAGAGCCAGAGGCGAGCCATTGGCCAGCGTGCACCTTGAAGTGGGTGACTGCACTAGCGAGTGCGCGCTGGCGCTGAGCAGCTGCCTCGTCCGCGAGCGCGTGCGCAGGCGTCGCGGCGCAGGCCACGCCACCCGGCAATGGCCCACAAGGCAGCAGGGAGAGGGGGGCGGTGCTCGCAGCGTCAGGTGAGCCAGCTCTCTTGTGAGCGAGCGTGCCAGGCAGAGAGCTTTCAGCAGGCGTGTGCGCTCATCGTGCGATGGCCCACGCACGTGTTGTGTGCTGCGCAGCGCTGGTGACGACGGCCATCATATCGGCGCTGGCGCTGACCAGCCTGCGCGAGTCCGTGGTCGACTACCTGTTCCTCGAGTCCATCAGCAGCGAGGGAGGGGGCTTTGGCGCCGGGGACGTGCTGGGCGGCGCGCTCTGGGGCTGGGCGCTCTACTTTACCACGCCCGTGCAGCTCGTGCTGCTGTTCTTCGGCCGGGTGGAGGCGGAGCGACCGTCCGACCAGGTGCGCCGTCACGAGCGCCCCGTCCTGCCGGTCCGGCAGGAATGAGGCTGGAGAGGGGCGGAGCTCATCGTTTTCGCACCCTGGGGTGCACCTCGTGCGGCGGCAGGTGCTTCGTCTGCTTGGCAAGGCAGCCAATCAGCCCGTCGACGCTGTCGACTACGCCGCCCCAGGGACCATCAGAGCCGCCACGGCTCTGGTGTTCCTGCTGGCGGGCCTCAGCGTGGCGGCGGCGCTCAACCTGGGGCTGGGCGACGCCACGTGGGCCGTCAGCTCTGGGCTGGGCGCCTGCCTGGCGTCGGCAGTCTACGAGCTGGGCAGGCCGCAACGCCTCAGCGTCGAGGAGGGCATGGCGCTGGAGGAGGCCTACCGTACCTTTGGTGCGCACACGCACGGCTGGCCTCTGCTGCCGCAACCTCCACATGCCAGTGAGTGCTGCGCACTGACTGAGAGTGAGCCCCTGGCACACTCGTGATCGTTGTGCGCGCAGAGACGTTTGCCCAGGCCCGGCTGCGGGTGGGCAGCGGGCGGTGCCATGAGCGCGAGGTGTTTGAGGCGTTCCGCCGCTCCAACCCAAAGCTCCGGGACACCATCTCAGACGCGCTGCTGCGGGACATGGTGCGCATCTACCATCCTGGGGTGGAGCGCACGCCCCGTGGCTTCCTCCGCAACCTGAGCCTGGTCGCGGCAGGCACCCAGAGCCAGGTGGTGGTGGCGCCGCCCGGCGGCGCAGGCGGCGGGAGAGCGCTGGACCCTCAGCAGCTCCTGCAGGGCGGCCTCGAGGAAGCTGACCCGAGCGGCAGCCAGAACGGCGTGGTTCGTGTGGGCGCGGGGCAGCGCCCCAGCAACCCACGCGAGGGCAGCGCACACGACGAGTGAGGCGTGCGGTGCGCGTGCTGCTGCTCTTGTCCGGTGGTCCGAGGTGCATTTGCAAGCGACGGCACCTGACACGGCAGGGATAAACACGCGCGCATGATGAGAAGAGGCTGGTCCTGGAAGGTCCATTGCCATGGGTCCCAGCAGTGCATGAGGTTCGCAGGAAACAAAGTGCAGGATGCGCTCGGCGTGTGCCCACAGCTCGAAAGCAGCGGGTGGGAAGGATGCTTTGGCCGCGCGGCCAGAGCGTCACTTTTTCGCCTGGGCCACGCGGCGCTGCTCCACGCGCCGCCGTCCCACCTCCTCCTGGATCTGGTCCAGCACGCATCCGGCGTCAAAGAAGCGCGCTTGCGCCTTGGCCCACCCGCCAAAGATGTCGTCCACTGACCAGAGCCGCGTCGCAGGCAGGCCCACCTGTGATGTGGCAGGGCAGCATCAACACGGCACGACGGCTCGTCGCCTGCGCGGTGCACGTGCCAACAGAGAGCAGGCGCATGCACCTGAAAGCTCCTCACAAGCCGCACCTGCTGCTCGGCGGCTGTGCGCGACACCTTGGGGTTGACCCTGAAGCCCAGCTTGGCAAACTCGCGCTGCGCCGGGGTGGTGAAGAGGAACTTGGCAAAGTCGTCGGCCGCCTGCTGCACCGGCGCCGGCCGCGTCTGCAGCACGGCGTCCACCACGCTGATGGGGCACTCGATGCGCACGTTGAGGCGCGGCACCACGTACGGCAGCGCCTTGTCCCCGTACACGGCGTTGGTCAGCACCACCTCGTTCTCGTACGTCAAGAGCACGTCACCAATCTGCGGCGCGACGCGAGCATGCCGGCCCTCGGGTCGCCACAGCACAGGGCGGGTGCGGCAGCCCCGCTGTCCGTCACAAAACGACCCAGCCTGCGCGCCGCCTCCTCGCCTTTTGCTTGTAAAAGACGTCCGAGGCCTCCCGCGCGTCCCTGGGCTGCACCACCACGTTGGCAAACACGGCGCGCACGTAGTCGAGCGCCTGCTGGTTGTTGATGTGCCCGCGCTTCCAGCCCGTCGACTGCTGGCTGCCCCACAGAGCCAGGAAGATCCAGCGCGCCACGCCCGCCGTCTTGGGGTTGGCCAGCACCACCTGCGCCACGCCACGTGAGCGAGGGCAGTGAGCGGCAGTGCGCTGCATGCGTCAGGGCGGCAGCACTGGTGCCCGCTGGCGCCCACCGCACCTCTATGCCTGGGCGCGTGAGGTCGGACCAGTCAATGATGTTCTTGGGGTTGCCGGGCCGCACCACCAGCGCCACCGTCGTCTCGCAGACGGTGCTCTTGCTGGGGTACCGCGAGCGCCACGAGGGGATGATGAGCCCGGCGGCACTGATGCGGTCCACGTCCAGCGGCAGGGCCAGCGCCACCAGCTCGGCGGGCAGCCCGTCAATCACGGCGCGCGCCTACAGGCCGGCACGCAAGAGACAGGCGCACGCTCGCCACATGTCAGAGGGCCGGGACGCTTTGTGCAGGCAAAAACGAGCAGAGCCCCTGGTGAGCCCAGACGTCGCAGCGCGCACCTGCACTCCGCTGCCCGCGAACGTGAGCCTGAACCGCACGTCCACGCCCTTCTCCTTGAGGTAGAGCTCCCGGAACTGCTTGGTGAGGCGCACGTACGCCAGCTTGGTCACGGCGAACGACGCCAGCGTCAGCGTCACTGGCTCCAGGGCCGCGGCCGCCAAGTTGAAGAGCTGCTGCACGCCGCCGCCGCCCGCGCCCCCTGGACCGCCTGCGGGCGGCGGAGGCGGCCACGGGCCCCCTGCCTGCAGCGCTGGTGGCCGCTGCGCCAGCGGGATGACGACGGTCAAGCTCAGGCTGGAGGAGGCTCTGAGCGCGTGGCCCGTCGCTGTCCACCTGCGCTTGCATCGCGCCGCCACCGCCCGGTTCAGCGTCGGCTGCCACCGCAAACCCACCAAAGCCCACGCCACAGGCAGCCTGCCTCACCCTGCTGCGCTGCGCAGGAGCCGTGCGAGCGCTGCGTGCGCCGCATCACGGATGTCAGCTGCTACGACGACGACGGGCGCGACGCGTGATCCTGCGCACGCACACGCGCCGATGGCACGGCGGCACCTCGAGCACACGCGCAGCCATCGCCATCGCTGCTCTTGCTCTCGCTGCTCGAGTGCTACTGCGCGAGCGTGCGCCCGCACAGGCCCTGGCCGAGTCGCGCGATGCTCATTTGCGCCTAAGGACAGCGCCCATCGCGCACCGTGCGCGTGCCCGACGTCGCGCAATTGCGAGCCGCCGCTCTGCCCCGCAGCTGCCTGCAGCGCCTGAGGCAGCATGCCGACTCAGCGATTCTTGGCAGGAAGGGGTGGCGGGTGCGAGGAAGTGCGTTCCTCAGACGATCCTGGCCATCCCGCGCGCTCGTTTGCCGCTCCCTGCACACTGTTTTGCGTTTTGCAAGCCCTTGGGTGTGGTCACCATGCAAAACTCGGCCCGCTTGCTGTTTTTCGGCCTTTCCCCGTCCCCGCTCGCGCCAATCTGCAGCGCCACACGACAGCGTTGCTGCGGACGAGAAGGGAGCCCGCGCGATGAAGGGGCTCGTGAGCTGGGTGCGGCAGCACCCAGTCCTGGCGCTGGCTGGCGTGGCGGTCGGCGCCGTGAGCTTCCCGACGGTGGGGGGCGTCGCGTCTGTGTGCTGGCCCGTGCTGCTGCCGGCGGCGGCCGTCGCGGTGGTGAGCGTGCTTTGAGAGGGTGGAGGCGGACTTGGGTGGGCGAGCCTCGCGGGAACACCACGAGCAGCGCTGCTCGTCCGTCCACGCAGACGACCAAGCTGCTGCGCGGAGGAGATGAAGACAAGAAGGACGGCGCGCAGAAGGAGCGCTCGGCAGGTGAGCTCTTGCGCTCACCTTGAAGAGGGGCGGCTCGAGCGGGATCCGCGCACACAGACGTGGCCACCACCGTGGACAGGGCGTGCTCATCGGAAGCAGCGTCATGGACGGAGAGGCCATCCATCCTGAGGATGCACTGGGGTGCACGTGTGTGTGGTGGGGGGCCGCCGCGCACGCAGCCACCGGCGCGATCAAGGCGTCGGACGCGTTCGCCGCGCTGGACGCGCTGTTCCGCGAGCGCGTGGCCTTCATCGACGGCGCCATGGGCAC
>VFQP010001993.1_pt1 | contig 24329 bp, 28 predicted proteins | sample 3512351 | NCBI WGS metagenome assembly VFQP01 (sample SAMN10412372, study PRJNA504923) | tailings metagenome | isolation source: Relicate 1 Philex TSF1 revegetated site | place: Philippines: Tuba, Benguet | collected 2017-08-29
GAGGCTCACCTGCACGCCGGGGGGGCGCCTCGCGCTGCTACTGCTCAGCGGCCGCACGCCACTGTGTGCTTGCCGTGTGTTGTTGTGTGGTGCGTGAGCAGGGAGCTGCACCAGATGCTCAAGGCGTGGGAGGCCATGCGGCTGGGCAAGGACGCGCAGATTGCCGCGCTCATGGAGCGGTGCAAGCGGCACGAGGAGGAGGCGGCGGAAAAGGCGCGGACGGTCGAGGCGCTGCGCAACAAGGTGTCGGCCGTGGGCCGCGAGCTGTCCAGCTCCGCCTCCACGCCGGCGGCGTCGCAGGCGGCCGACAGCGCCGGCACCGGCCTGGGGCACCCGCGCCTGCAGCAGCAGCACCTGGCCGGGGCGACAGGGGGGGGGCTGGCCGCTGGGGCGGCGCCGCAGTGGGCGCGTGCCTCGCTCAGCGGGGGAGGCGGGAGCGTGCTGATGGGCAGCAGCAGGGGCACGCTGGGCGGCGGCCGGCCGAGCACCGCGGCCACAGCCCCGGGCAGACGGCCGCACTCGCCCACCTCATCTTCAGGCAGCCACACCTTTGCTGGCCACCGCTGAGCTCACGCTAGCTCACTTGGTCCTCGCCTCGCAAGCCCTCGCCATGCAAATCGCTCTTTTGGATCACGGCACCACGACCGGCTCCACTCTTGCGCACGCCCCGACTCGTCGCACGCGTCCCTGTGCAGCTCGCCGCCCTCGCTGCGCGTGCTCTCGTGCTGCCCGGCCGCCCCACACCTTCATACCTCGGATGGCCCTCCTTCAGCAGCGCGCTTCAGCACCCACTGGCGTGGCAAGCCGTCAGAGCCGCAAGTCGCCGCTTTCGGTGCAGGCCTGCGCCTCGGTTCTTCGCCAGGCCTCGTGCAGCACCGTCCGCGACTCGACGACGGGCTCGTGGAGGTGCGACCCACAGTGGCGGCACGCTTCATCAGCAGCCCGCAGCGCGCAAGGGCGATCGATGGGCGATCGATCGGCACCCCGGATCGTCGACGGCGGCAATTCGCCAGGCCGTGTGTGCAGCGCAGCGTGATGGCGTGAATGCCGCACGGCACGCCATCAGGGAGCAAAAACGTGGCCCAGCAGCACCATCATCGCATCCACGCGTTGATCTGAACGTGCTCATCATGCTCGTTGCTCACGGCGTGCGCTTGTGGCCAATGCTCATCGCGTGCGCGCAGCGTGACCTTCACGCCAGCGCCCGTCGCTGCCAGGCCCAGCGCCGGCCGCCGCGCCACCGGCCGCAAGGCGACGTCTGCCAGGTCCAGCGTCGGTGAGTGAGCACATGTGCCATGCACGGTGGCTCCACACTGCACAGCAGCGTCTGGGCATGCCTCTCACACCAGCTGGCCTCCTGCTGCGGCCTGCACCGTCACGCAGTGATGGCGGGCACCAAGCGCGCTCTCATCTCCCTGTCCGACAAGACGGACCTCGACGTGCTGGTCAAGGTGCGGCGTCAGCACAGCAAACAGCCCAGCAGGCCACGCCTCCTCGTCGCTCACCACAGGTAGCGCCTGAACCTGCTCTGTGCGTGTGCCTCTGCCCCGCACCGCGCCTGCAGGGCCTGGCTGCTCAGGGCTTTGAGATTGTGAGCACGGGCGGCACGGCCACCGCCATCCAGGCCCTGGGCGTGCCTGTCAAGAAGGTGGAGGAGATCACGGGCTTCCCCGAGATGCTCGACGGTGAGCAACAGCAGCAGCAGCAGCAGCAGCGTGCGGCGGGCCTGAATAGGTGCACTCCTCACACATGCACAGCGCGCTCACTCCGCGCTTGCGTGCGTGTGGTGCGGCGCAGGCCGCGTCAAGACGCTGCACCCGGCCGTGCACGGCGGCATCCTGGCCATCCGCGACAAGCCCGAGCACATGCAGGCGCTCGAGACGCACAAGATTGGCACCATCGACCTGGTGGTGGCCAACCTCTACCCCTTCCGCAAGACGGTCACGGCCAACCCGCCGCCCAAGTTTGAGGTGCGCCTCCCGACGGCACCACCTGCGTTGTGCGTGACGCCATGAACGCGCAGGAACAAGGAGACATGACCTTGGCGCGTGCTGCGTCGTTCGCAGGTGGGCGTGGAGAACATTGACATTGGCGGGCCGAGCATGATCCGCGGCGCGGCCAAGAACATGGCGCACGTGACGGTGGTGGTGGACCCCTCGGACTACAAGGAGGTGCTCGAGACGCTGGCGGGGGCGGACGCAAAGGCGGTGGCTTCGCTGCGCAAGAAGCTGGCCTGGAAGGCCTTCCAGGTAGGTGCACTTGGGGGCGGTGGGGTGTTGCTCAGGGCAGGGAGCACGGGTGGGCGTGGTGACGCACATCTGCGGATGATGGACGGTGAGAACAACGTGCTTGTTCCTGTCATTCGTGTTCGTTTGCGTGTGTGCAGCACTGCTCGTCGTACGACAGCCAGGTGGCCGAGTGGCTGTGGAGCCAGGCGGGCAGCGGGCCGGCGCCCGCCGTGACGGTGCCGCTGAGCCTGTCGGCCACGCTGCGCTACGGAGAGAACCCGCACCAGGCCGCCGCCTTTTACGTGGACGAGTCGCTGCGCGAGTTCAACGCCGGCGGCGTGGCCACCGCCAAGGTGCACTGGGGCAAGGAGATGAGCTACAACAACTACCTGGTGAGGAGATGATAAGAAGAGCCCTTGCGCGCTGCGCTTGCTGGTGTTTTGGGCGGCGTGCGCGCGCGACAGCGTGTGCCCACGGCGCTGCCCCTGCCACGTGGCCACCTCCCTCCTTGTACACAGGACGCCGACGCGGCGTACCAGTGCTGCTGCGACTACACCGAGCCCACGTGCGTGATTGTCAAGCACACCAACCCGTGCGGCATTGCCTCGCGCGGCGACCTGCTGGACGCCTACCGCCTGGCCGTACGCGCCGACCCCATCTCGGCCTTTGGCGGCATCGTGGCCTTCAACCGGCCCGTGGACGCCGACCTGGCGCGCGAGATCCGCGAGTTCCGCAGCCCCACCGACGGGGAGACGCGCATGTTCTACGAGATCGTCATCGCGCCCAGCTACACGCCCGAGGTGAGGCGGAGCGGGGGGTCCCACGCCACCGGTGCCACGCCAGGTCGGGTTGCGCGGGCGCCAGCCACCGCGGCGACACGCAGCCCCACACTCTTCCAACGGGTGCTGGCGCTCCCTCGCATTCCTGTGTTTGCAGGGCCTCGAGGTGCTCAAGGGCAAGAGCAAGAACCTGCGCATCCTGGAGGCGGGCGCGCGCGCGCCTTCCGGCCTGAGCCTGCGCCAGGTGGCGGGCGGGTGGCTGGTGCAGGACGCCGACAGCCTGGCGCCCGAGTCCATCACCTTCACGCCCGTCAGCAGCGTGCAGCCCACGGCGCAGCAGCTGGAGGACCTCAAGTTTGCCTGGCGGGCGGTCAAGCACGTCAAGAGCAACGCCATCACGGTGGCCAAGGACGGGCGGCTGCTGGGCATGGGCAGCGGGCAGCCCAACCGCGTCAACAGCGTGCGCATCGCGCTGGAGAAGGCGGGCGACGAGGTCAAGGGCGCCGTGCTGGCGTCCGACGCCTTCTTCCCCTTCAGCTGGAACGACAGCGTGGAGCTGGCGTGCAAGGCGGGCGTGGCGGCCATTGTGCACCCGGGCGGATCGCTGCGCGACGTGGACGCCGTCGAGTGCTGCAACAAGTACGGCGTGGCGCTGCTCACCACGGGCGTGCGCCACTTCAAGCACTGAGCGGGCAGCCGGCCACGCATGCGTGCGTGTGACGGACGGCAGCAGGCAGATGGGAGCTTAGCGCTGCACGGCATTGATTGACGCTGGGCCCCAGCAGGCCCGGCACCGCAGGGTTTCGTTGGACCTTGACCGCTGCTGCTTCTGGCGTTGGCCCGCGCGGGCCGAGAGAAGCGTGCGTGTTGCCCCTCGTGCGCGTGCTTTTTCGTGGGTGGTGGCCCACCCGTGTGGTGTGGGGTGGCTTCTGCTGCGACGTCGCCGTCCTCCCAGTGGCGTCGGTCGCCTTCCACTTCTGGAATTCATCCCCGCAAGAGGGTCCCCTCGTGTCCCGCCTGCAACGCGAGCCTGCACCCGCACGACGGCGCGCTTGCACACGCCTGCCGGAAAAGCCCGTCTCTGCAGGGAAGCAGGGAAGCTGTTCACGCCATGGATGCAGGAGGAACCTGATGCAGCAGCTCGCCGAGCTTCACGCGCTAGTCGTGCCGGGAGTGGGGCGGCGGGGGGCTGGGCGGCCGCCGCACTTGCCGCGCGCCGCGCTTGGTGTTGGTCAGGATGGCAGTCAGGTCCTCCTGCGAGCAGCATGCACGCCCGTGCACGGCAGGAGGAGCAACCTTGCGCGGGTGCGCGTGCACACATTTGGGGGAGGCGGCGCTGACGCCAGAGATCCACCACCCCAGCCCTGGCCTGCGCGCAGCAGCTTCACCCCCTGTGTGTCATCACGCAAGCAGCAGCCAGGCGCACCTCAATCTCGTGGGGCGTGAGTGTGGCCTGGTAGAAGGGCCGCTTGTATGGCAGCTGCGGGAGCGGCATCGCGACGGCTGCACGCGTCACAGGGCGTCCTCCACGTCCTCGCCACCCTGTCGCCGAGGCCCTTGCAAGTGCGCCCCGCGCTGTTCGCGTAGTCCAGTGCGAGTTTTAGCATGCGGTCCGGGCTGCGCCTGGAGATCCCAGGAAGCGGCGTGCGAGGCCACAAGTTATGTCAGCTGGCGTAGACTCAGGCCCGGCACCATCAGGCGGCCACCAGGGCGTGGTGGACCTGGTGGATGCGCTCGCGGCCCTGCTGGAGACGTGCGGCGCTCAAGGCAACATCAGTGGCGATGTGGCAGGCGCCCAGCACGTGCAGTGCACCTCCAGCGCCCTGCAGGGCCTCTGGAACAGCGAGGCGCACACGCTGCAGGTTCGTATTCGCGGCTGCGCTGCGCGCCCGGCGCACCCGCTGAGCGTCCCGCGCTGCTGACCCCTTGCGTGGGGGCAAACGCCCTTGGATCTGCACGTGCTGCACAGGCGCTGCCGATCGTCAGCGCTCTGCACAAGGACGCCTGGGCCGCAGCGCAGCAGGCGCTGGCCAGCAGCGGCGCGCAGGTGCAGGTGCTGGAGCGCGGGGAAGGCGGGGGCGTGACGCCCGACGGCATCGGCGCCCTGCTCCACGCGCTCGCCAAAGACGGCGCCCCAGCCAGGTGCCTGGCGGCACACCAGGAGCGGTGGGCCGACGCCACACGCGCGCTGCGCGGCGAGCCCGCCTGGGCGTCGCGGCCCACCAGCGCACAGGTGCGTGCGTGCGGGTGGATGCGCCCAGAGCGTTGCAGAGGAGGAGCGTTCCTGAGGCTGAGGGGGCATTTTCGGCGCGGCACGTGTTGCGCAGGTGCGGACGGTGCTGGAAGGGAGAGAGGGCCCGCGGCACCGGCGGCAGCAGGGCGGCGGGGAGGTGACGCGCCTGTGGCCGCTGGACAGCGACGGCGGCGGCAGCTCGGGGGTGGAGCGCCTGGTGTTGGAGAGCGACGACGACGACGGGGCAGTGTTCGCCCCGCACGGGGCCGCTCTGCCAGGGGAGGACGACGGCGCGAGCTTTGGCCTGCCGCCTCGCGCCGGCCACAGCAGCAGCGGCGGCGGCCAGGGCGGGGGCGTGGACGCCGCACCGCCCTTGCCGCGGGGTGGGGACGGCGGCGGTGTGCAGCTGGGCGAGGAGGGGATCGACGGCGACTTGCTGCAGCTGCTGCGCAGCGGGATGGACGCGGCGCAGCGCGCGGCCGAGGAGCGCGGCGCGGGCGGCGACGAGGAGGAGGGGTGGGACGGCGAGGGGCACTGGGAGGAGGGCGCGTCAGGGGGCATGGTGATGATGGGCGGCGGCGGAGGAGGCGGAGGAGGGCGTCGCGCCGTGCAGGCGCTGGTGGACGTGCTGCTGGTGAGCGTGGCCGCCGCGCACGCCCTCAGCACGCAACGCTCTCAAGGCTTGTCCCCCTGGCACCTCACTTGCGGCTGCTGTTGGGGCGGTTTGTTCACTGTGCACGCGCTGTTGTGCAGGAGGGCGGCAGCAGCTCGACGTCGGACCGTGTGGCGGCGCTGCAGCGGCTAGCCGGGTCGGACGGCAAGCTGCTGCCTGAGGACGTGCTGGGCGCCTCGTGCTGGCCCCAGCTCTGCCAGGCGCTGGCGCACCTCCTTCCGCACCACGCCGCCTCCACCGCCAGCTGCCGCGAGGGCGACGGCGCCGCCGCCGCGGGGGAGGCCCTGCCAGACGACGTGTGGTACGCGGGCGTGCAGCTGGCGGCGCACCTGGCGGCCGAGGTGTGCGACACGTCGCCGCTTCACGCCGCGCAGCTGCTGCAGGCGCTGCTGCCCGCGCTGGCCGCGCCCGTCCCGGGCCCCTGCGCCCACCACCTCCTGGGGCAAGCGACAGGTGAGCGCGCTCTCTCACCTCGGTGCTCGACCTCTCCTGTGCTGACGGAAGGGGCAGGCGGCAGCAGACGTGCGCGCCACCGCTGCGGCTGTTCGCAGCGGGGGACGGAGCGCCGGCGGGCTGCACGCACCTGGCGCTGGCGGCGGTGGCGCTGCAGCTGCTGCACAGCCTGGCGCAGGACTGGCACCTGCTGCTGCCCGCGCCCCAGCAGGCGCTGTGCATGCGCGGCATCTGCGGCGCCCTCGCCGTGCAGCTCTCCTCCTCCGCGTCCCTCCTCCCCACGTCCGCTGACGACGCGCAGCAGGAGGAAGCGCCCGAGGCTCCTGAGCTGACGGGCGTGCTGTGCCTGGTGCTGCTGGACCCAGAATGCAGCTGGCTGCACCGGCTCGCCGCGCAGGGCGCCAGCGCGCCGCAGTTCGCCAGGGCGGCGCTGGCACCGGGGACCACCATCGCCGCGCCGGCCTCATCCTCCTCTGCGCAAGCACCTGCCCATGCGGCGGCGCCTCCCTCCCTGCTCCGCGCCGTGCTGTCGGTGCTTCGGCGCGGCCAGCAGCAGCAGCAGCAGCTGCTGCCACACCCGCTGGACCTTCACTATGGCCTCATGTGCGGCACCGCGCTCGCATCCCTGCCAGATGCGCTGTGGGTTGAGGCGGAGGGCGCGCGCCCACACAGCCCACACCCAGCAACAGCGCGCGCAACGCTGCTCTCCCTCGCCACCCACGGCCTGGCGGAGAGCATGGCGGCGCCGACGGAGGGCCACAGGGGCGCCGCGTGGCTGTGCGAGGCGAGCGCGGCGGCGGCGCAGGCGTGCCTCAGCGGCCTGGCGTCCCACAGCCCGCACGTCTGGAGCGTGGACGTGCTGCAGCCGCTGCTCAAGCCCCTCACGCACCTGCAGCACAGCACCTCCTCCTCCTCCCGGGCAAGCAGGGGCAGGGCGGCGGCGCCTGGCGTCACTGCGGCCGGCCCAGCGCCCAGCGCCCTAGCCCTGCAGCCTCCGGGGCTGCTGGCCGTGGCCGTGGCCGTGTGCGCGGCGCTGGCGGAGTTGCCGGCTGGTGCTCTCGTCGTGGCTCAAGCCATGTTGGGCGGCGCTGACGTGCCGGGCGGCGGCGCTGCGAGCAGCGCAACGCTGGGCGCCGGCAGGGCGCCTGGCCTCCCCACGCAGCCCACGGCGCCGTCCCGCGTCCCCGGGCCGCAGGCGCTGCTCAGCCTGGCGGCGCAGCAGCCCGCCGGCAGCGCGGCGGCGGCTCAGCTGCTGGGCCTGCTGCGGGCCCTGGTGGAGGCCCTGGGCCACGCGGCGGTGGAGCCGGCCACGGCGGCGGCGTGCCAGGTGCACGCGCTGGCCCTGGCCAAGGGGCTGGGTGAGGTGTTGAGGCAGCATGTGTGCGGCCCGGGCAGCGGCACCTCGCAGCCTGTCACGGCCGCTTCCCTGGGCGCGGCGGACACTGACGGCAGCACGCAGCAGCAGCAGCAGCAGCAGCAGCAGCAGCATCCCCTGCTGGGCGCGGCGCTGGACCTGCTGGTGCGGCTGGTGTGCGCCGTGCCCACCACGCTGGCCGTTGTGGACCAGTCAGAGGCGGCGGCGGCGGCGGTGGCGGCGCACTGCGTCCGCGCCTGCGAGTGGCTGGCGGCGCAGCGCACGCCCGCGCCCCCGGCGGCCGAGCTGGCCGCCGCCGCCGGCGTGCTGGCGCTCAGCCCGCGGGCGCAGGCGTGTTTGCTGGCGGGCGGGTGGCTGCACCAGTGGCTGCTGGCGTGGCTGCCGCGCGAGCTGAGCGCGCCGCACCGGCCCGGGCACGCGCCGCCCGACCTGCACCGCGTGCTGGGCGTGCTGCGCGGCGGGGACGGGCACGGCGACGGCGGCGGCGTGTGGCCGGCGTCGGCGGAGGAGCAGCGCCTGGTGGAGGTGCTGGCGGGCGTGCAGGCGTGCCTGGGCTGGCACGGCGTGGCGCGGCCGCTGTGCCTGCTGGGGGCGGGGGGCGCCGACGGCGCCGCGCTGGGGACGCTGGCCAGCGCCGTGCTGGCGCGCGTGGGCGGGCGGCGGCGCGTGGACGTGCAGCGGCCGCTGCAGTTCCTGGTGGCCGCCCTCGACCCCGGCGGCCACGTCGACGGCGCCCTCGCGCCTCCAAGGTCCCCGGCGCTGCGCACCCGCCCCGTGCACGCCGCGGCAGCGCCAGGCCAGGACGACCTCGCTGCGGCAGCGGCACCACCGGGTGACCTTGCCGTCGTGCGCCTGGTGCCTGAGCTGCCCCTGGTGGCGCTGCACCTGCTCAGCACGTGCGGCAGCCACCCCGCCGCGCTGGCTCAGCTGGACGCCGCCACCAACGTGCAGTGGTACCTGCACCACCTGCTGCAGTGCGCCGCGGCCGGCGGCACCGACAATCCGGGCGATACGCATGCACTGCCGCCGCCCGGCGACCTGGTAGGCGCGGTGGCGCCGGCGTTGCTGCGGCGGCTCAGGGCGGCGGCGCCCGCGGGCGGCCAGCAGGGCGGCGGCGGCCTGGCGGCGATGTGGCCGGCGCCGCACGGTGGCGCGTGGCCCGAGGGCGCCATCAGCAGCTGCGTCAAGGCGGACGTGGGCATGGCGGACGCGCTGGGGTGGATGCGCACGGCGGCGGGCGCGCTGCAGGCGGACGTGCTGCACGGGGCGCCTCTGGACGCGCGGGCGCTGGGCCTCATGCTGCAGCGGTGCGTGCTGGTGGCCTGGCCCGGCGTGGCGGCAGTGGCAGCGGCGGCGGCCTCGTCAGCCGTGGTGCTGGGCGGGACGGTGGAGGGCGCCTGGGCCGGGGCGGCTGGGCAGCAGCCGCTGCCGTGGCAAAACGTCGCGGTGCGCAGCACAAACGCCGCCCCGGGCGCGGCGGGCGCGGATGCGGCGGCGGAGCAGCCGCGGGCCTCCCGCACGGCCCAAGCCATGGTCCTGGCCACGGTTGCCGCCTTGCTGCTCCCCAACCTCCCAGCAGATGGAGAGGACGCGGACGGCGAGTCAGTGGCCACGGCGGCGGCGGCAGAGTGGTTCTTGCCGACGTGCCACGCTGCGTCGCTGGCGGCGTGGGTGGACGCCGCGTGCTCCGGCATGGGGTGCCCTGACGGCGCGGACGGCTTGGCGGCGGTGCTGCAAGCGGGTGGTGAGGCGGCGGGCCCCCACCTGGGCGACGCGTTCCTGGTGGTGGTCGGCGCCCTGCTGGGGGCCGGCGCGCCTGCGGCCACGCCGGCGGCGGCCACGGCGGCGCGCGGCGCGCTGGAGTTGCTGCAGGGCGTGCTGCGGAGCCCTGGCGCGCCGCTGCTGTGGCCTGCGCTGGCGCTGCGTGCGTGCGGGTCGGTGGCTGGGCCAGCGGCGGGAGTCTGCAGCGCGTTGCGTGTGGTGCTGGCCGTGTCCGAGCCCAGGATGTGGGCGGCGCTGGGCGGGGCGGGGGGCCTGGCGATGAGCGTGCTGCTGCACCACGTGGTGCGGTGGGTGGGGCTCGGCGGCAGCACGGCAGCGGGCCCGGCGGGAGGGCTGGCGTGGTGCGGCGTGCTGCCCGGCGAGCAAGTGCTGGCGGCCCTGGGCGTGCACGTGCTGTGCGGGCCCGACTACCTTGTCTACGGCGTGGCGGCGGTACGCGCGATCTTCTTAGTCGCACAGCCCATCACACGTCTGCGGGGTCCTGTGACGCACCAGAGCCACGTGCTGCGCGTGTGTGTGTTGCAGATGCTCAAGCTGTTGGAGGAGGACCTGCTGGCCGCTGCGACGGCGCACCCGGCTGCCACCGCGACGTGGCTGGCCACACACGCGCCCGCACAGCTCGCGGCGTGCACGTGGAGGCAGGCGCTCCCGCACATGAACCGGTTGTGCGCCGCGCACAGGCAGGTCGTGCTTCCTCTTCTGCTTGGAGCTTGCGCTGCAACGCACGGGTGAGACGAACTTGAATCGCCGACAGCTCAGAGCGCAGCAACGGGTGGGAGGAAGAGCAGAACGAACGAAAATGGCGACGCAACTGCTGGACGGCTCGCAGCTGCTCTGCATGGAGGACAGCGACGAGGAGTACCTTGACGACGACGACGATGAGTTCGAGCAGCTGTGCCACCGGGCCTCCAGCCGCCTCAGCGAGGTGCTGAGGCCAAGGTGAGCAGCAGAGCATTGCGCATCGAGCGTAGCCACTTCTCTGCATGTGCACCATGCTGGCCCCACGCACTCCACGCGGCTCGCAGGCAACTGCGCTTCAGCGGGGCGCCGCCGCTGCCCACAATCGCGCCCGTGCTGGAGCAAGACGACGAGGAAGAGCAGCCTACAGCCGTCAAGCAGCAGCCTGCCGCCAGCCAGCTGCAGCCGCAGGCGCAGCCTGTCAAGGTGGTGGTGCGAGTGCGACCACCCCTGCCGGGCGCGTCAGGCAGCGGCGAGCCTGTGGCGGTGCCGGCCAGCGCAACGGAGCTCATGGTGCATGCGCCTGCTGCCGCAGCAGCCAAGAGCAGGTGGGTCATGGCATGCAGCGCAGCAGCGCAGGTGCATGTTCGAGGCATCCCGCCTAGCAGCATCCCTGGTGGCTGTGCCTTGTGCACGGACTGCAGGGCGGCGGGCCAGCAGCAGCAGCAGCAGGAGCTGCTCTTCTCCTTCTCCAAGGTGCTGGGCGGCGACACGACGCAGGCGGACGTGTACGCGCACACCACCGACGCCCTGGTGCGGTCACCCGGCTCCTGCTAGCAGTGAGAGGGTCTGCGGCGCAGCGCCCTGGAGCCATCGCTGCGCTGCTGCGGCCGGCTGCTCATGCGCAGGTGGATGACCTGCTGCACCTGCGTTCCAAGAGCAGCGTGGTGTTTGCGTTTGGCTCGAGTGGCTCGGGCAAGACGCACTCCATCGAGGTGCGGCACGCCCCACAGGGCCATCGCGCACGCGTCGCTGCCGGCGTGGCCAGCGCAGGGGCCCGCTCAAGCCTGCCAAGTTCGTGCAAGTGTGTGTGTGCCGGGTGTGTGTGTGTGTGTGGGCGCGCAGGGCAGCGCTGACGACCCGGGCCTGCTGCCCCGGGTGTTGGAGACGGTGCTGCAAGCGCCTCAAGTCACGTCGGGCCACCTGGGCGTGTCCATCTCGTGCTTTGAGCTGCACAACGAGCTGGTCTACGACCTGCTTGCGCCCGACGGCGGCAGCGGCAGCATCAGCAACGGCCTCCCTGGCGCATCGCAGCAGCAGGGCGGCGCGGCACCGGCGAGAGCGCCGGCGGCGCCCGGGCTGCCGCCGCTGCCGGCAGGGCGGGGTGCGGCGCGGGCGCAGAAGGTGCTGCGGCACTCTTTGCTTCAGCCGGCGCAGCAGGAGGGCGGGCGGCGCGCGCTCAAGGTGCGGGAGGACGCGCAGGGTCAGGTGGTGATCCCTGGGCTGACGGTGGTGCCGGTGCGCGACGTGCAGCAGGCGCTGGGCCTGCAGCGCAAGGCCTCGCGGCAGCGGCAGCAGGCGGCCACGGGCGTCAACGCCAGCTCCAGCCGCTCCCACTGCATCTTCACGGTGCGTGACGATGACCTGGGCATGGCCACGGACTCGCTTTGGTGGCCAAACCATCCCCGTCACAGGAAGCTGTCGTGCTGCGGTGCGCCTGCTCTGCCGGGCCCCTGCAGGTGGTCCTGCAGGAGCGGGACACGGCCACTGGGCAGGCGGTGGGCCGCACCGCCAGCCTGGCGCTGTGCGACCTGGCCGGCAGCGAGCGCGCCGGGCGCACCGGCAACGAGGGGCAGCGTTTCAGGTGCGTGGGCACGGCTGTCGCTTGTGGACGCAAGCAACCGTCATCTGGCCGTGAGAAAATGGGATTATGCTCTACCCTGCTGCACGCGGCGCGCGCAGGGAGAGCTGCAGCATCAACAGCTCGCTCATGACGCTGGCGCGCTGCCTGGGCGCCCTCAGGGCCAGCCAGAGCCGCCCCGCCGCAACCGCCGCCGCCGCACCCTCCGCAGCTCCCGCGGCCAGCGGCGCAGCCCCCTCGGCCCCCGCAGCTCCTCCGGCGGCCCCCGCCGCGCTGCGCGTGCCGTGGCGCGAGTCCAAGCTGACCCAGGTGTTCAAGGAGGCGCTGCACGGCCAGGGCAAACTGGTGCTGCTGGTGGCCGTCTCGCCCTCTGGCGCCGACGTGGACGAGACCATGCACGTGCTGCGCTACGCCGCCCTCGCCACGGGCATCACCGCCGTGGCCGCGCCGCCGCCGCCGCCTCCCCCCCGCCCCGCCGCGCCGGCGCCGGCGCCGCCCACCACCACGCAGCGCGGCAAGAAGCCCGCCCCGCCCGCAGCTGCCGCGGAGGAGGCCGCGTCGGCGCTGGGCCGGCGCGTGCAGGCGCTGGAGGCTGAGCTGGCGGCGGCGCGTGCCGAGCTGGACCGCAAGGCGCAGGCTCTGGAGGACGCCGAGGCGGACGTGCGGTCCGAGGTGGTGAGCGAGGTGACGGCCTTGCTCAACGACCTGCGGGCGCACTACGAGGACCGGCTGGCCCAGGTGGCGAACGAGCTGCGCGCCAAGGACGCGCTGGTGGAGGAGCTGCAGCGGCGCCTGGAGCAGCAGCAGCAGCAGCAGCAGCAGCCAGAGGGGGTGGCCGCGCCCGCCCAGCCTCCCCAGCAGGAGCAGGGCGAGCCTGCAGCTGGAGCCCAGGGAGCCGTGGTGGTGGACGGGGCGCAGGAGGCAGGAGGCGGCTCGGCGCTGCAGCCGGATGGGGCGGACGGGCGAGGGTCGCTAGAGGCGGAGGGCGGCCAGGAGGTCGCTGCCGCGGGCGCCAAGGCGGCGGAGGCGGAGAGGGGCGTGCCGGCCGTGCAGGTGCGGGTCATCCAGGAGGAGCTGGCCCAGGGCAGCGGGGCGGCGGCAACGGCAGCGGCGCCAGCGGACGACGAGGGGCCCCCGGCGCAAAGCAAAGGGGGCCGCTCGGCGCGTCCTGCGCGGGCCCGCAAGCGTACGGCTGCTGCTGCAGCGGAGCCTTCGCCGCAGCGAGACGGCGGGGAGCATGCAGCGGTCGCGCTGGCAGCGGATGCGGATGTCGGCGCGGGCCAGCAGGTGACGGGCTCGCCGGCACCGCGCCGCAACCTGCGCCGGAAGAGGGGCTGAGGTCCTCCACAGATGCTCAGCTTGTTGTGAGCGTGGTCGCTGGCCGCGCCCTCCTGAGCGAGTGCCGCCCCCCGGGCAACCGCACCCCGGGCAACGAACCCTGATGCTCGGCAAGGCCCACCCACGCGCCCCACAGCAGAGAGAGACAGAGCGACGCGATGAAGACATACCAGCAGCTACGCGCGCAGCAGTGTGGCAGCCAGCCGCTCGTCGGGGCTGTCCGCCAGGCGACTCGCAGCTTGGCGGCCTCCCGCACCACCCAAGCAGGAGCGCTATGGCTGAGGAGCGAGCAGCAGCAGCTGGGGCGTGCGGCGCGCCTGCCAAGCGAATGGCGCGGCGCCTTCATCGTGGCCAGCGCGGCGCAGCCAGGGCCAACGAGCCAGCCCGCCAGGTCGCTGGTGGCCTCGGCCTCCACGCAAGTCGCACCCGTGACGTCGCGCACGCTCTACTCGAGCGTGCTGGCGGGTGCGTGTGTCGCGCGCCCGCTCACAGCAGCTGGGGGGCGTTGATCTGGCGCGCGGGCGCAGACAGTCATGATCAGCTGTTCCGGCCCACGCGCAGTGCGTGCATCAACGCTGAGCTGTGCTTGAGCTGTGCTCATTGCTGCGGGCGTGGGGTGCGCGTGGGGTGCAGGCAAGCCGGAGCCTCTGGGCCCCAGTCTGGACGGGGACGCCGTCAACTTTGCGCTCTACGCCAAGTACGCAAAGTCTGTGACGCTGCTGCTCTACACGTACGAGAACGAGTTCGTGGGCGAGGTGCCGCTGGCGCAGCGCACCGGGGACGTGTGGCACGTGGCGCTGGCCGGCCTGCCGAAGGCGCGCGTGTGCTACGCCTACCGCGTCAACGGCGACGGGGGCTGGGACACGGGCCTCAGGTGGGACCCCAAGCGCACGCTGGTGGACCCCTACGCGCCGCTCATCTCTGGGCGACGCGTGTTTGGCGTGCGGGACGACATCGAGCAGTTCAAGGGGCAGGTGCGGCCGCGGTGCCTGCAGCCGCAGTGCGCGGGGACGCTCGCTCGCTCGCTCCTGGAGCCCTTGGCCGGTGCGCGGCGCGCCGTGATCATCGGCGGCCCTGGTTGCCGCTCGCAGGCCGGCAGCCTGTTCACGGGCACGTTTGACTTTGAGAGCGCGCCGTTTGACTGGGGCAACGACGACCAGCGCAAGCGGCTGCAGCTCAAGGACCTCGTCATCTACGAGATGCCAGTGCGCAGCTTCACCGCCTCGCCCGACAGCGGGCTGCCAGAGGGCATGCGCGGCACCTTCAAGGGCGTGGCCGAAAAGGTGCGAGGCGCGCGCAGCTGGCCACGGACGGGTGGGCCACGGCAGTCGGGAGGCCCTCGTGGTCACAGCACGGTGAGAGTGGCGTTGTGCAGGCGGGGTACCTGGCGGACCTGGGCGTCAACGCCGTGGAGCTGCTGCCGGTGTTTGAGTACGATGAGCTGGAGTTCCGCCGCACGCGCAACCCGCGCGACCACATGACCAACATCTGGGGCTACTCGCACATCAACTTCTTCGCGCCCATGAGCCGCTTCGCCACCAGCGGCCAGGGGCCCATCGCCGCCGCGCGCGAGTTCAAGGAGATGGTCAAGGCGTGAGTGCCTCGGTTGTTGTGGGCAGGAGGAGGACGACGGGCGAGGAGCGCCGTGTCGCGACCTGTTTCGCTGCAGGCCATTTGGCTGTTTGGCGCGCCGCGATGATGGCGTTGCGTGGCGGTGCGCGGCGTGTGCGTGTCTCACCCTGGTTGCGCGCAGGCTGCACGCCAAGGGCGTCGAGGTGCTGCTGGACGTGGTGTACAACCACACGGTGGAGGGCGACGACAACGACCCCTACTTCCTCACGCTGCGCGGCATTGAGAACAAGACGTACTACATGTGCGACACGAGCCAGTACGTGCAGATGCTAAACTACAGCGGGTGCGGCAACACGGTCAACGCCAACCACCCCGTGGTGACCAAGCTCATCGTCGACAGCCTGGTGCACTGGGTCACCGAGTACCACGTGGACGGATTCCGCTTCGACCTCGCCTCGGCGCTCTGCAGGGGTGAGCGGGCGGCTCGGCGCCTCGCGCCAGCCAGCAGCGGGGGAGCAGGGGCGCACCTCCACTGCGGCGACGCTGTGCGCATAACAGAGGGAGGGGGCAGCGGTCGCGTCCGTGGGAGGCAGGGCCTGCGGAGCTGTAGGTGTGTGCTGGCTGTGGCTGGCTGCGCGTGGCGCGCAGACGACAAGGGCCGGCCCATGCCGGCGCCTCCCCTGATCCGGGAGATCAGCAAGCACCCCATCCTCAGCAAGTGCAAGCTCATCGCCGAGCCCTGGGACATTGGCATGTACCAGGTGCGTGCGCGAGTGTGTGTCAGTGTGGTGGGGGCCACAGCAAGAGAGCGGCGGTGTGCTGTGGCTGGCACCACCCACCGAGGTGCCTGTGTGCCTCGCGTGCGAGTGAGCAATGGCACGCAGGTGGGCAGCTTCCCCAACTGGGACATTTGGGCCGAGTGGAACGGCAAGTACCGCGACGACATCCGCCGCTTCCTCAAGGGCGACGCCGGTGCGGCGGCGGCTTGGCGCTGTGCGAGCGTTGCAAGCGTGCGAGGTGTGGGGGAAGAGGTGCCTGCGCTGACGTGGAGTGGGGCTGGGCCCTGTGCCACGCCCTCGTGCGCGCAGGCATGAAGGGTGCGCTGGCGACGCGCCTGTGCGGCAGCGCCGACCTGTACCAGACCAACAACCGCCGGCCGTACCACTCCATCAACTTCATCACGGCGCACGACGGCTTCAGCCTGGTGGACATGGTGGTGAGTCCAGGGGCGCAGTGTTTGGGACGGTTCGGAGGGTCCGCTCCCCGTGCCCTCAGGAGCTTGCGTTCTTGGGCGAGTCGTCTGTTTCCGCTATGCGCTGGGTGGCGCCACGCAGTCGTACAACGGCAAGCACAACGACGCCAACGGGGAGGGCAACCGCGACGGCACCAACGACAACTTCAGCTGGAACTGCGGGCACGAGGGCGCCACGGGCAACGAGGGCATCAACGCGCTGCGGCAGCGGCAGCAGCGCAACGCCTTTGTCATGCTGCTGCTGTCGGCGGGCACGCCCATGATGGTCATGGGTGAGCACTGAGCGCGGTGCCGCAGCATGATGCGTGGCCTCGCGGCGGGTGGCCCTTGGCACGGCGCGGCGCGCCCACCAAGCGCCCACGCACACACTCCTGTGCGCGCAGGCGACGAGTGCATGTTCACGCACAACGGCAACAACAACTGGTACGGGCACGACGCGCCGTGGACGTGGATGCCGTGGAAGCTGGACGAGGCGCAGCAGGGCCTCTTGCGCTTCACGCGCGAGCTGATTGAGCTCCGGCACCAGCACCCGGCGCTGCGGCGCGAGAACTTCTTTGGCCCGGGGGACATCACGTGGCACGAGAACAACTGGGCCAACGAGGAGAGCCGCTTCCTGGCCTTCACGCTGCATGACAAACAGGGCGGCAACGACCTCTACGTGGCGCTCAACGCGCACGGCTTCCAGGTGGGCTTTGACGCGGAGGAGGGCTGCCGCTGCTATGTTCATGCGAGGCCTTCCAAGGCGTCCTGACGGACGCGGTGTGTGGCTCTCTTCTTCCATCGTGCTGCTGCTCGCAGGTGAACGTGGGGCTGCCGCCCGCGCCGTCGGGCAAGAAGTGGACGCGCGTGGTGGACACCAACCTGCCCGTGCCGCGCGACTTCACACCGGGGGGCAACAAGGGCGTGGAGCAGACGTACGGCGTGCAGGCCTTCTCCTCGGTGGTGCTCATGGCCCAGTGAGAGCGATCGTCATTGTGTCGGCAGGCTGGGTGCGGGTGCAGGCTGGGTGCGGGTGTTCTTGTTTTGCAACGGTGTGCACGGGAGAGAGACTGCAAGCGGCCAGGACGCACCCCCGCTCAGCCGCGCTGCTGCATCTTCTTCATCTTTTTCAAGATGTTGTGGGCCACGTTGAAGATGCCCTGCGTGGGCTGGTCGCACACGGCGCACTTGGACGACTTGGAGTTTTGCCTGCGGGCGGCAACACGTGGGCGTGACGTGCAGGGCGCGTTGGCAGGCGGCGGCAGTGGAGTGTGTACAGGCCTGTGCGCGTGTGCAATGTGTGCGCCCAAACATCCGCCTCTTGAGTTCACACTCACTTGAGGGCGCACGACTCGCAAAAGTAATGCTGGCACCGCGTCACCACGGGGTTCTTGGTCTCGGCCCACGGCTTGCGGCAAATGTAGCACGCAAAGGGCAGGTCGTCGTCCACCTCCTCCTTCTCCTTGCCGCCCTCCTCCTCCTCGTCGTCGCCGCGCTCCAGCGCCTTCATGCGCTCGTCCAGCTTGCGCTTCTGCTCCTCCTCCCAGTCCTGCGGCACCAAAGAATCAAGGCACGGCAGAAAAGGTGAGACGCGCTGCGTCCACGTGCGCCCTTCCAGACCCGTCTGAACCCCCCCCCCCCTTGCCCCCAGCTCGTCTGCTACAATCTCCTAGCACGCACCCGGTCGAGCTCCCAGCTCTGCTTGTAGTCCCCTCGGTCGTGCATGAACTTGCAGCTGTCGCCGTAGGAACAGTACCCTGTCTCCTTGTAGTCCTTGCAGATGCTGGGGTTGTAGTCCATGAGCGCCGTCATGCGCACGTACATGTTGGCGCGCAGCGGCCCGTGCGCGCCGGCGCCCTTTTCCGCCCCCACCGTGTGCTCGCGCCGGAAGCCCGCGCGGTAGTCAATGTAGTTGTTCATGCCCTTGTACTTGCCGTCGTCCGCGACGGGGTCGCCCTGCTTGCCCTGGGCCAGCACCGCCTCTCTCAAGGCCCTGCGCAGCGGCAGCGTGGGCGCGCGCATGTCGTGCGTGACGTCATGCGCGCCAGAGCGCTGGCCCGGCGAAAAAGGAGGGAGAAGAGCGCGCGCATGGCGCGCCCGTCCCAGGCGCTCTTTGGCGCCGCACCTGGCGTCCCGGTCGGTCTCGGTCTCGGTCTCCAGGCGCTTGAACACGGACTCGTCGCGGCCCGTGGGCACCGCCTTGGTGCCCTCAAACGCCACCGTGACGGCGTCATCCACCTTTTGCCCGCTGGCGAACGTGAGCATGTCGCCGCGGGCCGTCTTGGCCTTGCGCTCCACGCGCGTGGGGTCGTCGTCGTCGCCGCCCTCAGCGTCGCCGCCCTCCTCGTTGCCCCGCTTCCTGAGGTTGGAGCGGTTCCGCGCACGCTTGGCAAAGGTCACCTGCGTGGCCGCCGCCAGAGCCTCACTGCTGGGCCCCACGCCTGCTGGCTCCTCCTGCGGCGCCCCTGCTGGGCGCGCGTCCTCATCCTCGCCGGCCATGATGGGTCAGAGGGGTCTGTGTGCGTGCGCGTGAGTGAAGAAGAAGCAGAGAAAGCGCAGGGAGGAGCGCTGTGCAGCGTCACGGGAGGGCTTGCGGCCATGCATTGATTGTGCGCAGCGGCGCGCCAAGACGCAGGCGAGACGCACGACGATGCACCGCATCCTGCTTCCTCCTCCTACTGGTCTTGCGTGCTCCTCCGTCGCTGCGGCGGCCTGCCCGATGGCAGCGCCCGCGTGCAGACGGCGCGAGTGCATGATGCAGGCGTGCTGCAGCGCGCCGTCGTCGCAGCAGCACCAACAGCAGCCCTGCCTGCCGGCGCAGCAGCAGCAGCACTTTGGCAGGAGGCGGCGGGTGGTGGCCAGCAGCGCGACCACGGAGGACTGGTCGCAGCGGCTGCTCAAGGTGGCCAGCAAGCGGCGCGAGGAGAGGAGCAAGAGCAGCAACGCCGACATCTTCGTGCCCCCTCCTCAGCGCCAGCTCGGTCGCAATGGCGAGGTGCTCGACGACGAGGACGCGCAGGATTGGGAGGAGGCTCGCAGCGGCGGCAAGCGCTTGCCCGCCGAGATGAGGTGCTTCGACACGGCGCGCATCTTCATCCAGTCCGGCGACGGCGGCAACGGCTGCGTGGCCTTCAGGCGCGAGAAGTTTGTGGAGCACGGTGGCCCGGCCGGCGGCAGCGGCGGCCGCGGCGGCAACGTGTGGGCCGTGGCGGACGCGCAGTACAACTCGCTCATGGGCTTCAGGGCGCAGGTGGGTTCCAGGGGGCCTCTGCAATGGGCGCCGAACGGGCGATGGCTGGCGCCGCGCGCTCGCGTCGAACGCTTGGATGGCTCGCACGCCACCTGCAGGTGCACTGGCGGGCGGCGTCAGGGACGCCGGGGACGGGCAGCAACTGCGACGGAGCGGACGCTGCGGACTTGTACATCCCCGTGCCGCTGGGCACCATTGTTCGCCGCAAGGACGCCGAGGAGGTGCGGTGCGGCGCTCGGGGGCGTCCCTCACCCACGCTCACGGCACAGGCCCACTGTACAGGCCAGCACCTCGTCAGCGTGTGCAGCCTCGTCACGCGCGCGTCGGTGGTGTGTGCGTGCACGCAGGGCGAGGCGCCCCTGGCCGAGCTGGTGCAGGCGGGGGAGAAGGCGCTGCTGCTGGTGGGCGGGCGCGGGGGGCGCGGCAACTCCAGCTTCAAGACGGCTCGCAACACGGCGCCCACCATTGCGGAGCGGGGAGAAAAGGTGCGGGGCGGACGTGAGGCGGTGGGCAGGCGCGTGGCGCAGAAGGGTGCCGGACACTCACGCCCCTTTGCGGGGCCGCTGTGCGCCGGGCTGGCTGCAGGGCACAGAGATGTGGGTGGACCTGGAGCTACGCGTGGTGGCGGACGTGGGCATCATTGGCGTGCCCAACGCTGGCAAGAGCACGCTGCTGAGCGTGCTCACGGCCGCCAAGCCCAAGATTGCAAACTACCCCTTCACCACGCTGGTGCGCGTGGTGTGCGTCGGCGCTGGGTAGGCATCACGCGCGTCAAGGGGCCTCTGGGCGCAGCCGGCCCTGAGCCGTGCCTCCCCTGCGTGCGTGCAGGTGCCCAACCTGGGCGTGTGCGAGCGCGACTACCGCTCCACCGTGTTTGCCGACGTGCCCGGGCTGCTCGAGGGCGCGCACGAGGGCCTGGGGCTGGGCCACGAGTTCCTGCGCCACGTCAGCAGATGCCGGTGCGTGCAGCTGACGCCACGTTTCCCGTCCGTGGGGTGCGCCTCCCGTGTCACTGGAGCGTCCTGTGCGTGCGTGGTGCTGCTGCAGGGCGCTGGTGCACGTGATTGACGGGTGCAGCCCCGACCCCGTGGGCGACTGGGCCGCCATCAACCTGGAGCTGGAGCTCTTCAGCCCCGACCTCAAGGACAAGCCACAGGTGTGTGTATGGGGCGGGTCCGGCAGCTAGGGGCCAGGGGAGGGGCGCGCTTGTGTGAGGCGGGGTGCTGAGGCTCGCCCCCGGGCAGAGGAACCTGAAGAGTGCGTGCGTGCCTCCCCCTGCAACGCCCAATGCTCAGGTGGTGGCATACAACAAGGTGGACGTGCCCGACTCTGGAGAGTTTGCCGACGACGTGGCCGAGGCGCTCGTGGCGGCGGGCGTGCCCCAGCACCGCATCTTCCCAATCAGCGCCGTCACGGGCACGGGCGTCGCGGTGCGTGCGCGTGGGAGTTTGCCGTGTGGGGCGGCCGCGGCGCGCGCGTTGCCACCCCTGGCCCCGCACGACGGCCCCCTGGACGCCCTGGGCCCCGCCACCGCGCCGCAATGCGCCGCAGGAGCTGGTGCGGGGGGTGCATGCGTTGCTGGACGAGCTGGGGCCCGCACGCGTGGCGCGCGAGACGGACGCGCAGAACGTGACAGAGGTGCCGCGCCGGCGCGACGAGCGCGTTGACGACTTTACCGTGCAGGTATGGGGGGGCAGGAGGGGGAGGAGGAGCGGGAGGAGGGAGGGCTCGTTCTGTTGTGCGTTCATCCGCATGCGTGCACGCCCAGCGACACCGACCTCGGCCCACCATGTCGCTGTGCGCGTGGCGCGGCACGTTGGGTGTGCGCAGGTTGAGGAGGTGCTGGGCAGCACGTCGCCCGGCGGCGGGCCTCTGCGTGTCTTTTACGTCGAGGGCGTGGGGCTGGCCAAGTTCTCCCAGGTGCGCACCGGCCTGCGCAAGCAAGCAAGCAAGGCGCAAGCGCGCGTGCGACGCCAAGTGCACCAAAGGCTTCGCGCCCGCACGTGGTGGTGCTCACCGGTGGCTGCGTGCTCGTTTGCTGGTGCTGCTTGCTTTCAGATGACCAACTGGAGCTACTGGGACGCCGTCCGGCGCTTCCAGCGGGTGCTGGAGGTGTCGGGCGTCAACGCTCGGCTTCTGGAGCGCGGCATCAGGGTGAGGCGCACGTGCGGCGCGTTGCGCACTGCTGCGCCAGGCTTGCAGCAGCGCCCCCCCCCCATGTTTGCTGATCCCGCCCTCGCCGCGTGGCTGTGCAGGAGGGCGACACGGTCGTGATTGGCGACACAGAGTTTGAGTGGAGCGACGACAAGAGCGAGGGCGCCATGTACGGCGCCTGGATGGCGGACATGAAGGCCCGGGGGCAGGCGCGGCCCGGCTCAGCACGGTGGCCTTCGCGCAAGGCGTGAGAGGGTAGTGCGCTGGTGTTTCGTGACCCCCGCTCGGCCGTGTTTGACTGCGTGTGCGTGGTTGGTGCAATGGTGCAGCACGGCTGTGGCACGGCTGGGCCTGCATCAGCCGCGCTCCTGGGCAGGCCCGGGGCCGCGCGGCGCACGCTCAGCGCGGCGTTGTAAAGTTTGAAAAGATGCCGTCCCACGATGCCGATTGTCGTACACTCAGGGAACCGCGCGAACGCGACGCGGCAATTCGTCTCAGCCACACGCGTGGGGCCACACGCGTGAGGCATCCCGAGATGATGATGAGCGTCGCGGACCCCGTGCTGCCCCAGTACGAGTGGCTTGTCGTCGTGGGCAGCTTTGGGGCATTCTGGTTCGGGTTCGCCACGGGTGAGCAGCGAGTGCGAGTCGCCCGCCGCTGGTTTGGAGGACCTCCAAACCAGGGGTATGCCCAGCCCAAGGCTTGACGACTCGTGTCCACGCAGGTGCCAACGATGTCGCCAACGCTTTCGGCACCTCGGTCGGCGCCAAGGCACTCACGCTGCGCCAGGCCGTGCTGGTGCGCGTGCTGCGGGGCCTGCCTTCTCGCGCCGGGCCGACACCACCTGGGAATCTCTGAGTGCACGGGAAACGGCCCGGCCAGGCTTCGAGGACTGGCCCACTCCGAGGACTGGCCCACTCAACAGCGCGTGCGATGGCCCATGCGTGTACGCGATGCAGCTGGCGGCCATCTTCGAGTTCACGGGCGCAATGGTGCTGGGCCGCGTGTCCGTCTCGACCATCGCCGGCGGGATTGCCAACCTCAGCGACTTCCAGCGCGAGCCTGAGGTGAGAAAGGGGGTGCTGCAGAGATCTGAGGGGCAGTAGCAGAAGCGGGCTGCGGGTGCGAAGGCCACCTTTCCTGCTCACGTCGTCGCGCCCGACGCAGATGTTTGCCTACGGTATGGTGTGCGCGCTCGCCGTTTCGGGCACCTGGAACGTGGTGTGCTCGTACTTCGAGCTCAACGTCTCGTCCACGCACTCCATCAGTGAGTGCAGTGCGCCAGGCAAACATGCAGGCTGCACGCCTGCGCGGTGCGCGTATGCTTGCGCCGTTCATCACGTGACCTCCACTCAACGTGTTTGACGCCACACGCCGCCACCGGTGTTGCCTGTGCAGTCGGCTCCATCGTGGGCTTCTCCCTGGTGTACGGCGGCAAGAACGCGGTCAACTGGGCAACGCCCGATGACTCCCGCTTCCCTCCCTACAGGGTGAGCAAGCACTGGTTCCCCAAGGCTTGTGCAAGAGACAAGCGCCGACAGGGCTGTCGGTCGCACACGCTCGCTGTTGATCCTTGCTGCCTTGCCACGCGGTGAACCGCCCTGTTATGCAAGTGCCACACACGCACGCGCTCTGTGCAGGGTGTGGTGCCCATCATCGTGTCCTGGGTGTTCTCGCCCATCCTCACGGCCACGGCTGCGGCGATCCTGTTCTTCTCCATCCGCCTGATTGTGCTCCGCCGCATGAACTCGTTCACCTACTCGCTCTGGCTCCTGCCCTTCTTCGTCCTCCTCACCGTCTTTGTCTGCCTGTGAGTGGAACCGCGCCGAGCCGAGCGCCTGGGCACCAGCCTTGCATGGTCTTCGCAGTGGCCAACGCCCTGCCACCTCCCCCAAATCCGCGCGCAGGTACTTTGTCTTCACGCGCGGTGCTGCAAAGAGCCTGCAGGAGGAGGGCTGGGATGACGCCAAAGCCGCCTGGGTGGCCGCCGCCACGGCGGCGGGGTGCGCCGTGCTGACCGCAGTCATTGCCATCCCCGTCTTGCGCCACCGCACCAACAAGGCCTTCAACGAGTGAGTTTCTGGTGGCGCGTCCATAGCAAACCTGCCGGTGCTTGGACGTCCCCGCTGTCTTCTGGTCTGCGTGGACTCACTTGAGGAGGGCGCCTGGCGTCCTCCGCGACGCTGCAGGGATGGCACGCGCCGCGAGGAGGAGGTCCACAAGGACGCCGAGAAAGGCGGCAAGGGCCTGGACGAGTTTGGCAGCGTGGGCCTGGAGCTGCTGGACGATCCCGCTGTGCCTGCCTGGAAGCGCTTCATCATCAACGTGAGGTTCGAGCCTTCCAGATCCAACTGCGCTTTGGCGTCGTGTGCATGATCTCTGACCCGCTGGCACTGCAGCTTGCCCCTCTGCGCAGCTGTACCGCCGCATCAAGTACGTGCTGCTGTACGGCACGAGCGTGGACATCCACCACATTGTCGAGGAGGACGAGGTCATCGCCGCCATCCACCGCAACGCCGAGGTGTTTGACCCCAAGGCCGAGTTCGCTTTCCAGTACCTGCAGGTGCGCCGTTACCGATGCTCTGGAGCCGCACAGCTGCAGTGAGAGGTGGCGATTTGGAAGCACAGCGACAACGCGCGCCCGTGCACTGCTGCACTGTGCAGGTTTTCAGCGCCATCTGCGTGGTGTTCTCGCACGGCGCCGGCGAGGTCGGCTACATGG
>VFQP010001994.1_pt1 | contig 24320 bp, 22 predicted proteins | sample 3512351 | NCBI WGS metagenome assembly VFQP01 (sample SAMN10412372, study PRJNA504923) | tailings metagenome | isolation source: Relicate 1 Philex TSF1 revegetated site | place: Philippines: Tuba, Benguet | collected 2017-08-29
CAGGATACATGTCGGTGTATTCGTGGGTCTCGCCGGCGATGGCGGCCTTGAGGTTCAGCGAGGTCTCGCCGATCGGCTCGCCGGTGGCGGGATCGCCGACGGCCTCGAGGAACTCCAGGTGGCCATGGGCGTGGCCGGTCTCGCCTTCCGCGGTCGAGCGGAACACGGCGGCGACGTCGTTGTAGCCCTCCACGTCGGCCTTCTGCGCGAAGTACAGGTAGCGGCGGTTCGCCTGGCTTTCGCCGGCGAACGCGGCCTTCAGGTTTTCGACGGTCTTGGAATCGGCAAGCGACATGCTTTTCTCCTGAGTCAGTTTGTCTTTTCCCCGTTGATCCGGGGTCCCCTGGGCTGACGATCTAACGGCAGCGTCGAAGCAGTACACACTTTGGAGCCAGAAGGGTCAAGTTCGAACTAGAACAATTCTAAATTCGAAAAACGCAAGGCAGATATCTACTGATTGCATAGCCGGATGATGATGTCGACCCGGCTGATCTTGCGTCCATCCGGCGCCTCGGGCAGGTCGGCGACAGTCACCAGATGCGCGGGAATATCGGTCAGCTGGCCGCTGTTCTCGCACAGGAAATGGTGATGGTCGTGGATGTTGGTATCGAAATAGGTCTTGCCGGCGTCCACCATGATCTCGCGCAGCAGGCCGGCGTCGGTGAACTGGTGCAGGGTGTTGTAGACCGTCGCGAGCGAAACCCGGGCCCCGGAGCGCTGCGCCTCCTCATGCAGGGTCTCGGCCGTCACATGGCGGTCGCAGCCCTGCTCGAACAGCAGCTTGGCGAGTGCAAGACGCTGACGGGTCGGTCGCAGATCCGCCTCGCGGAGACGGTTGATCGCTTGGGCAAAGGGGCGTTCGGTCATGTGGTTGGTCATCCCGGTTGCACGATGCGCGCGTCGGCGCATTTCACCGCATTAGATTGACTCTAGACTGCAAAAGTCAAGCGGACCGGGGCCTGGACGCGGCACAAATCGGCCGGCGCGGTCGTTTGTCGTGATCCTGCGATACACACCAAGTGGAGCGCCCGATGACGATGAGAACCCTCCTGATCACCCTGACAGCTACCCTGTTACCGCTTGGCGCCGGCGGCGCCGCCCATGCCCAGCAGAACTGCCAGCAGATTGGCGCCGGGCCGGTGGCGCTGACCGGCATGGTGAGTTCGCTGCAGGCCTCGGGCCCGCCGGGCTACGGCAAGACGCCGAAGGAGGACGCCATCATCCAGGTGCCGATCATGCAGCTCAATCCCGCGGTGTGCGTCGCCGGCCAGGATGGGCAGCAGATGCTGAACTCGGTGCAGTTGGTATTCCAGCAGGGCGGCCCACAGTTCCAGACGGAAATGACCGGAACCAGCTTCATGGCGTCCGGGACACTGGCACCCGCGCAGGGGCCCGAGCACATGACCCCGGTGGTGCTGATGGTGCAGAACATCGAACAGGTGATGGCGCCCATCGACCAACAGGGCGCGGCGGAGCCGCCGCCAGTCCAGGGCATGGAATGAGGCCTGCAGCCGGACACGCGCCCGCTGCGTAAACGCGCGGTGCAACGGGCGCCCCGCTCGGCTACGACTCTCCCTGGCTATCGGCGACAGGGAGGGGTTTCATGCTGACCGTTCACCATCTGGGCATTTCGCAGTCCGAGCGCATTCACTGGCTGTGCGAGGAACTGGGCGTGCCCTACGACTTCGTGAAGTACGACCGCGACCCGGCGACGCGCATGGCGCCCGCCGAATACAAGGCGCTGCACCCATTCGGCACCGCGCCCGTGATCACCGACGGCGACCTGGTGCTGGGCGAATCCGGGGCGATCATGGAGTACATCATCGGCAAGTACGGCGACGGCCGGCTGTCAGTCAGCCCGGAGCAGCCCAACTATGCCGATTATCTGTTCTGGTACCACTTCGCCAACGCCTCGTTCATGCCCTCGGGCATGGTGGGCATCATCCTCGGCATGCTCGGCGCGCCGGAAACCGACCTCACCAAGGCGCTGCGCTCGCGCGGCGACAAGGCGTTCGCGATGGTCGAGGATCGGCTGGGCAAGGCTCCCTATTTCGCCGGAAGCGAGTTCACCGCCGCCGACATCATCATGTTGTTCCCGTTGACCACCATGCGGATGTTCGTGCCGCGCGACATCTCCGGCATGCCCAACCTGCTCGCCTATCTGAAGCGAATCGGCGAGCGCCCGGCCTATCGGCGGGCGATGGAAAAGGGCGATCCTGGGATGATTTTGATGCTGAGCTGAGGCGAGCGCCGGTCAGTCGCCGGTGCAGATGCGCTCGACGAGCTGCTTTACCGTCGGCACGAAGCCGTTCGAGTAGAACGGATCCTGCTTGAAGCGATAGGCGCTGTGCCCGGCGAACATCAGGTTCTCGTCGAGATCGCCGCCATGGGCGATATCCATCAGCGTCTTCTGGATGCAGAAGCTACGCGGATCGGCCTTCTTGCCGTTGGAGAAGTCGCCATGATCGGCCCAGTTCGAGAACTTGCACGCGCTGAGGCAGCCCATGCAGTCGGCCTGGTCCTTCTGGATTTCGCGCTGCTTGGCGGCCGAGACGAAGATCAGCGTCTGGTCCGGCGTGCGCATGGTGTGGTCGAACCCCTGCGCCCGCCATCCGGCGGCATGGTCGGCATCGCCCGGCGTCAGGTAGACGGTGTTCTTGCGCGCGCCGAGCGAGAACGGCACCTGATGCTCGCCGACCGGCTCGGCCGTGTAGGCGACCTGGCGCTCGCTGCGCTGATCCAGTTCGATCAGGAAATCGTTGCGCACCGCCGATGAATAGAAACCCGTGGGCGAATGGCGGTGCAGCTGCACGTCGCCTTCCTCCAAGGTCATCAGCCGCTGCTTCCACTGCTCGGGGATCGGGCTTTCCTGGGTCACCAGCGGCCGGGTGCCGTACTGGAAGCAGATCGGCCCGACTTCCGGGTTGTCGATCCAGTCCTCGAAGTCGCGCAGATACCAGACGCCGCCGGCCATGATGATCGGCGTATCGTGCAGACCGAACTCGTTCATGGTCTTGCGCAGCTCGACGATGCGCGGATAAGGCGCCTCGGGCCGCAGCGGATCCTCGGAATTGCTGAGCCCGTTATGGCCGCCAGCGAGCCACGGATCCTCGTAGACCACGCCGCCGAGCATTTCGGAAAACTTGAAATAGGCCCGCTTCCACAGCGCGCGGAACGCGCGGCCCGACGAGATGATCGGGTAATAACGGACGCCGTAGCGGGCGGCGATCTCGCCCAGCTTGTAGGGCATGCCGGCGCCGCAGGTGACCCCGTGGACCAGGCCCTTGGCCCGCTCCAGCACGCCATGGAGGATGCGCTGGGCGCCGCCCATTTCCCACAGCACGTTGATGTTGATGAAGCCGTTTCCGGCCGCCCGCTCATAGGCTTCGCGGATCTGGGCGAGGCCGCCCCTGATGCCGAACTCGATGAGTTCCTCGTGCCGCTCGACGCGGGTGCGACCCTGGTAGATCTGCGGAATCAACCGGCCGCTGGCGTCGTAGCTGTCGGCATTGACGCAGGAGACCGTGCCGATGCCGCCGGCGCCGGCCCAGGCGCCCGCGCTGGCGCCATTGGAAATGGAAATGCCCTTGCCGCCCTCGATGAGCGGCAGGACATCCTTGCCAGCGATGCGAATGGCGTTGAGCGCCTTCATCTTGCGCGGACCCGTCGCGGTTTCAGCCTAGTGACCATAGCAGCCACATAGGCCAAAACCGCCCGGAATCCAAGCTCGATCAGTCGCGGCGCTGCTTCTTGGGCTCGCGTGTATCGGCGATTTCCTCGCCGGTTTCCTGGTTCACCAGGCGCATGGACAGGCGGACCTTGCCGCGATCGTCCACGCCCAGCACCTTCACCTTCACCGGCTGGCCTTCCTTGACCACGTCGCCGACCTGAGCGACACGATCCTCGCGCAGCTCGGAGATGTGGACGAGGCCGTCCTTGTTGCCGATGAAATTCACGAAGGCGCCGAAATCGACGACCTTCACCACCTTGCCGTCATAGACCACGCCCACTTCCGGCTCGGCGACGATGCCGGTGATCCAGGCGCGGGCCTTCTTGATGGCTTCCGGATCGCTGGAGGCGATCTTGATGGTGCCGTCGTCCTCGATGTCGATCTTCGCGCCGGTCTGCTCGACGATCTCGCGGATCACCTTGCCGCCGGTACCGATGACTTCGCGGATCTTGTCCTTCGGCACCGACATGGTCTCGATGCGCGGTGCGTTCGAGCTCAGCTCGTCGCGCGAGTGGTCGAGCGACTTGGCCATTTCGCCGAGGATGTGCAGCCGGCCGCCCTTCGCTTGGTTGAGCGCGGTCTGCATGATCTCCTTGGTGATGCCGGTGACCTTGATGTCCATCTGCAGCGAGGTGATGCCTTCCGACGTACCCGCCACCTTGAAATCCATGTCGCCGAGGTGATCCTCGTCGCCCAGGATGTCCGACAGGACCGCGTAGCTGCCGTCCTTTTCCAGGATCAGGCCCATGGCGATGCCCGAGACCGGCCGCTTGATCGGCACGCCGGCGTCCATCATGGCGAGGGACGAGGAGCACACGGTGGCCATGGAGCTGGAACCGTTGGATTCGGTGATCTCCGACACCACGCGAATGGTGTAGGGGAATTCCTCGGCCGAGGGCAGGACCGCCTGCAGGGCGCGCCAGGCCAGCTTGCCGTGACCCACTTCGCGGCGGCCGGTGAAGCCGGTGCGGCCCACTTCGCCGACCGAGAAGGGCGGGAAGTTGTAGTGCAGCATGAAGCGCGAGCGCCAGTTGCCCTCGAGCGAGTCGATGATCTGCTCGTCATCGCCGGTGCCCAGGGTGACGACGCCCAGCGACTGGGTCTCGCCACGGGTGAACAGGCACGAGCCATGGGTGCGCGGCAGGGTCGTCACCTGAGCCAGGATCGGACGCACGGTCACCAGGTCGCGGCCGTCGATGCGCTTGCCGGTCTTGATGATGTTGCCGCGGACGATGTCCTTTTCCAGGTCCTTCAGCAGCGTCTTGACGACGCTCGGATCGGCCGGCGGATCCATGTCGGTCAGCGCGGCGACGACCTGGTTCTTGGCCTCGCCGATCGCCTTGGTGCGGACCTGCTTGTCGGTGTTGGCGTAGGCGGCGCGCAGGGCGGCCTCGCCCAGCTCGGCCACGCGGGCCTGCAGTGCGCTGTGGTCCGGGCCTTCCGGCAGGTTCCACGGGTCCTTCGCGGCGTCCTCGGCCAGGTCGATGATCAGGTCGATGACCGGCTGCATCTGGTCATGGCCGAACACGACGGCGCCGAGCATGACTTCCTCGCTCAGCTCGGCGGCCTGGGATTCCACCATCAGCACCGCGGTGCTGGTACCGGCAACGGCCAGGTCGAGCTGCGAGTTCGGCAGGTCGTCGATAGACGGGTTCAGCACGTACTCGCCGTCGATGTAGCCGACGCGGGCGCCGCCGATCGGACCCAGGAACGGGATGCCCGAGATCGTCAGGGCGGCCGACGCGCCGATCATGGCGACGATGTCGGGATCGTTCTCCATGTCGTGGCTGAGGACGGTGCAGAGCACCTGGGTCTCGTTGCGGAAGCCGGCCGGGAACAGCGGGCGGATCGGGCGGTCGATGAGACGCGACGTCAGCGTCTCCTTCTCGGTCGGACGGCCCTCACGCTTGAAGAAGCCGCCCGGGATCTTGCCGGCGGCGTAGTATTTCTCGGTGTAGTTGACGGTCAGCGGGAAGAAGTCCAGCCCGGGCTTGGGCGCCTTTTCCGCGACGACGGTGCACAGCACCACGGTATCGCCATAGCTGGCCATGACGGCGCCGCCGGCCTGGCGGGCGACGCGGCCGGTTTCGAGGACCAGCTTGCGGCCGCCCCAGTTGAGTTCCTTACGGGTGATATTGAACATTGTTATTTCCTTCTTGCGCGGCCAGCCCCATTGCCAGCCGCCCCTTCCTCGACTCTTTCAATTCGAAGGTCGTCTGCCGCCCCGGCACCTTGGCCGTGGGGCGGTCCTTAAAGCGAAAGCGCCGGACGGTGCCGGCGCCTTCTGTGTTACTTGCGCAGTCCAAGTCGCTGGATCAGCGAGGCGTAGCGCGCCTCGTCCACCTTCTTGACGTAGGCCAGCAGGCTGCGGCGCTGGTTCACCATCTTGATGAGACCGCGGCGCGAATGGTTGTCCTTGTTGTGGGTCTTGAAGTGCTCGGTCAGGTTGTTGATCCGTTCGGTGAGGATCGCGACCTGGACTTCGGGGGAACCGGTATCGCCCTTGGCGACCGCATATTCGTTGATCAGTTCTTCCTTGCGGGAAGCGGCAATCGACATCGGATGATCTCCTTAAAGGTTGAAAAGCCGCTTGGGCTTCAGGTTTCCGTCCGTGAGCACGCCGATTCCGACGGCCTTTCCGGACACCTTGATAACCACCTCTCCGTCGAGCCGGCGCGGCACGAATACCGGCTGGCCGTGGCGAAGGCGGTCGGCCTCGCTTTCCATCACGGCGACCGCCGGGATGTCGTCCAGCGGTGTCTCGATGGGTAGCACAAGGCCACAAGGCGGCGCACTATGGTCCAATTCCCCAAGCTTATCCAGTGAAAATGCTTGGTCTTCCGAGAACGGCCCTACCCGGGTTCGCCGCAGCGCGGTGACGTGGCCGAGGGTGCCGAGGGCGACGGCGAGATCGCGCGCGATGGACCGGACATAGGTGCCCTTGCCGCAATCCAGCTCGAAGCTGGCGCTGTTCTCGTCCGCCGACAGCAGCACGAAGCGCCGCACCTCGACCTCGCGCGGCGCCAGGTCGGGCGGCGCGCCATCACGGGCCAGGTCATAGGCGCGGGCGCCGTCGACCTTGATCGCCGAGAACGACGGCGGTTTCTGCATGATCCTGCCGGTGAAGCCGGCAAGCGCGGCCTCGATCTGCGCCGCGCCCGGCCGCACCGCGCAGGTGCCGGTCACGGCGCCCTCGCTGTCGTCGGTATCGCGGCCCTCACCCCACTGCACGGTGAACCGGTAGGATTTCGAGCCGTCCATCACATAGGAGACCAGCTTGGTCGCCTCGCCGAGCGCCAGCGGCAGGATGCCGGTGGCCAGCGGATCGAGCGTGCCGCCATGACCGACCTTGGCCGCGTCGAGCGCCCGCTTCACCTTCGCGACGGCATGGGCCGAGGTAATGCCGGACGGCTTGTCGAGGACCACCCAGCCGGTGACCGGCCGTCCCTTGCGTTTGCGTGACATTGGACCCTTATTCGTCGTCGTTCGAGCCGTGGCCCAGGTCACGGGCCACCTTGGGCTGGCGCAGCAGCGCGTCGATCTTGGCCGCCTCGTCGAACGATCGGTCGGCGGCAAAGCGAAGCTGCGGCACGTAGCGCATATCGACCATCTGGGAGATCTGGCCGCGCAGGAAACGGGCCGAACGGTTGAGGCCCTCCGTCACCTTCTCCACGTCCTGGCCGCCGAGCGGCATGACGAAGGCGGTGGCGTTCTTCAGATCGGGACCGACATCGACCTCGGTGACGGTAATCGATACGCCGACGACCGCCGGGTCGCGGAGTTCGCCACGCATCAGCACTTCCGCGAGGGCGTGCCGGAGCACCTCGCCCACGCGGGATTGACGCTGGGTCCGCGGACCGCCACGGGATCTGGTCATGACCTGCCTGCCTTCACGCGCCTACAGAGTGCGGGCGCGTTCCTCGACCGTGAACATCTCGATCCGGTCGCCGGCCTTCACCTCGTTGAAATTGTCGATGGTGATGCCGCACTCGGTACCGGCCGCGACTTCCTTGACCTCGTCGCGGAAACGGCGGAGCGAGCTGACCTTGCCGTCGTGCACCACGACATCGTCGCGGATGACGCGGGCACGGACGTCCGAGCGGGCCGAGCCTTCGAGCACGATACAACCCGCGGCCTTGCCCTTGCCGGCGTTGAACACTTCCTTGACGTTGGCGACGCCGACGATGGTCTCGCGGATTTCCGGCGACAGCATGCCCGAGAGGGCCGCCTTGATGTCGTCGACCAGATCGTAGATCACCGAATAGTAGCGGATCTCGACGCCCTGCTGTTCGGCCATGGTACGCGCCTTGCCCGCGGCGCGGACATTGAACGCCAGGATCGGCGCCTTCGACGCCTCGGCCAGCGCCACGTCGGATTCGGACACGCCGCCGACGCCGCTGAGCAGCACCTTCACCGCGACCTCGTCGGTATTCATCGACGTCAGCGCGCTGGCGACCGCCTCGGCGGAACCATGCACGTCGGCCTTGATGACCACGGGAAGCTCCTGCACTTCCTTGGTCTTGAGCTTGTCGAGCATGGCCTCGAGCGAGACGCGGGCGAGCGGCGCGGCGAGCTTTTCCTTCAGCTGGCGCTGACGGTAGGCCGAGATCTCGCGGGCGCGGGCCTCGGTCTCGACCACGAGGAAGTCGTCACCGGAGAGCGGCGCACCGGTGGCGCCGAGAACGGCGACCGGCTGGGCTGGGCCGGCCTCCTTAAGATTGTTGCCCTTGTCGTCGATCAGGGCGCGGACACGGCCCGATTCGGCGCCGGACACGAAGATGTCGCCGATCCGCAGCGTGCCGCGCGTCACCAGCACGGTGGCGACGGCGCCGCGGCCCTTGTCGAGCGTCGACTCGATCACCACGCCTTCCGCCGAGCGGTTCGGATTGGCGCCCAATTCGAGCACTTCGGCCTGGAGGATGATGGCTTCCTCCAGCTTGTCCAGGTTTGTCCGCTCCTTGGCCGAGACCTCGATGTCGAGCGTGTCACCGCCCAGGCTTTCGACCACGATCTCGTACTGCAGCAGCGCCTGGCGGATCTTGTCCGGGTTGGCGTCGTACTTGTCGATCTTGTTGATGGCGACGATGATCGGCACGCCGGCGGCGCGGGCGTGCTGAATCGCCTCGACCGTCTGCGGCATGATGCCGTCGTCCGCAGCCACCACCAGCACCACGATATCGGTCACCTGTGCGCCGCGAGCGCGCATGGCGGTGAACGCGGCGTGGCCCGGCGTGTCGAGGAAGGTGATCTTCTCGCCGCCGGGCATGGTGATCTGATAAGCGCCGATATGCTGGGTAATGCCACCCGCCTCACCCGACACGACGTCGGTGGCGCGCAGCGCGTCGAGCAGCGACGTCTTGCCGTGGTCGACATGGCCCATGACCGTGACGACAGGCGGACGCGACACCTTGTTCTCGTCGATATCGGCCTCGCCCACGAGACCGATCTCGACGTCGGCCTCAGAAACACGGCGCAGCTTGTGACCCATCTCGGTCACGACCAGTTCGGCGGTGTCCGCGTCGATGGTGTCGTTGACGCTGACCATGACGCCGATCTTCATCAGCTCGCGCACCACGTCATTGGCGCGCTCGGTCATGCGGTTGGCCAGTTCGGCGACGGTGATCTGATCCGGAACGACGACTTCGCGGAACAGCTTTTCCGGCGCGCCGGCGGAGCGGCGCAGCATCTTCTGCTTCTCGCGGGCGCGGCGCATGGCGGCGAGCGACCGTTGCCGGTCCTCGGCGCCGTCGTCGAGCGCGCGCTGCACGTTCATCTTGTTGTTGGTGCGGCGCGAATCGACCTTGGGCGACGGCTTGGTGTGCGGCACCCTGGCGGCGCCGGCACGGGCGCGCTTCTTGCGCTCGTCTTCCTCTTCCTCGTCGATCAGCGTTGCCGCCTTGACCCGGTCCTCGGGCTTGGCGCGGCGCGCGTCATCGGCGGTCGTCGCCGGCGTGGGCGGAGTCGCCGTATCGGGCGTGCGCGCCTTGACGACGGGCGGCGGCGGCGGCGCCGGCTCGACCCGCGGCTTGGGCTTGGCGACGGTGACGGCCGGATTCGGCGTCACGGCGACCGCGGCCGGGGCGGCTGTCTGTTCCTTCGGCTTGAGCGCCTCTTCGCGCGCCTTGCGCGCGGCTTCGAGGGCAGCCTGGCGGCGGCGCTCCTCTTCCTCGGCCTTCAGGCGCGCCTCTTCCTCGGCGCGGCGCTTGGCTTCCTCTTCCTGGCGCTGCTTCTCGAGCGCCTCCTGCTTGCGGGCTTCCTCGAGCGCGCGCAGGCGGACGGCCCTCTCGCCCTGGCTGAGATGGCCGTCGCCCTCGAAACCGCCGGCATCGCCATGGCCCGGCTCGCCGTCACGGGTGAACGTGCGGCGCGTGCGCTTGCGCTCCACGACCACGGCCTTGCCGCGTCCGTGGGACAGGCTCTGTCGCACCTGTCCACCGCCCCCCGCATCGACGCTCTTCTTCAGCTGAAGCGTCTTGCCGGACGACAGGGTAAGCTTCGTGTCGCCGCTCTCTTTAGTCTCGCTCATTCACCATCCTCATTCGCGCTCGGCCGATCCGCCTGGACCGCGCCGTGCCGGTAACCTTCCAGCAGTAAAGCCTCAGCCAGGAAACGCCGGGCGAGGCCGCCTTCGCGCAGGGCTGCATGTATCACATTCCCGCGCCCCAACGCCAAACTCAATTGATCGGACGTGAAGAAGTCCACGTCAGGCAGGCCGGCGGCGAGGCCGCGCAGCTTGCGGCGGCCGTCTTCGGCCGCGTCGGCGGCGGTGACCATCACCGTCGCCGTGCCGGCCTGGAGCCAGCCTTTCACCTTCTCGAATCCAGCGACGATATCGCCGGCCTTGCGGGCGAGGCCCAACAGGTTCAGGCACCCAGCCGCCAGCTGACTTTCGATCAGCGCCGGCAAACCCTCGGGGACGCTGACTTTCTGACGTGCCGCACGAGAGAACGCATTCTTCGCGCACGCGGTTTCCACCACGTCGCGGCGCGCCGACACCCACAGCCCTCGGCCGGGCAGCTTACCCCTGAGATCGGGAACGATGACGTCGCCGGGACCGACGACAAAGCGAACGAGACCCGCCTGCGGCGTGGTCTCGCCGCTTACGATGCATCGTCGCTCTGCCACATGTCCTTTACCCGTCATTCGTTCTCCGTTGCGGTTCCTACTCGGCCTCCGACTCGGAAGCCTCGCCGTCCTCGTACCAGTGTGCACGGGCGGCCATCACGATTTCGTTGGCGTCGTCCTCGCTGAGGTCGAAGCCCTGCAGCGGCCCGCCCGATTCGATCAGCTCGAATCCGGCGAACTCGGCCAGGTCGTCCAGCGTCTTGACACCCTTCTCGCCCAGCGCGACGAGCATCTGCGGCGTCAGGCCCTCGATGGCGGCGACGTCGTCCTTCACGCCCAGCTTCTTGCGGTGTTCGTCCGCCTCCTCGTCGCGGCGCTGAAGCGCGGCGCGGGCCCGGTTCTGCAGTTCCTGGGCGATGTCCTCGTCGAAACCCTCGATCGAGGCCAGCTCGTCCAACTCCACATAGGCCACTTCGTCCAGATCGGCGAATCCTTCCGCCACCAGCAGCTGGGCGATGGTCTCTTCCACGTCCAGCGCTTCCATGAACAGCGCCGAGCGCGACTGGAATTCCTGCTGACGGCGCTCGGACTCCTCGGCCTCGGTCAGGATGTCGATGGTCCAGCCGGTCAGCTGCGACGCCAGGCGCACGTTCTGGCCGCGGCGGCCGATGGCGAGGCTGAGCTGATCGTCGGGGACGACGACCTCGATGCGCTCGTTGTCGTCGTCGAGCACCACCTTCTGCACCTCGGCCGGCGCCAGCGCGTTGACCACGAAGGTGGCGACATCCGGCGACCACTGGATGATATCGATCTTCTCGCCCTGCAATTCGTTGACCACCGCCTGGACGCGGCTGCCGCGCATGCCGACGCAGGCGCCGACCGGATCGATGCCCGGGTCGTTCGAGAGCACGGCGATCTTGGCGCGGCTGCCCGGGTCGCGGGCCACCGACTTCACCTCGATGATGCCGTCGTAGATTTCGGGCACTTCCTGGGCGAACAGCTCGCGCATGAATTCGGGACGGGCGCGCGACAGGAAGATCTGCGGGCCGCGCGGCTCCTGGCGGACGTCGTAGATGAAGGCGCGGACGCGGTCGCCATTGCGCAGGTTCTCGCGCGGCAGCCCTTCGTCGCGCCGGATCACGGCTTCGGCGCGGCCCAGGTCGACGACCACGTTGCCGTATTCGACGCGCTTGACGATGCCGTTGATGATGTCGCCCTGGCGGTCCTTGTACTCATTGTACTGCCGGGCGCGCTCAGCCTCGCGGACCTTCTGGGTGATGACCTGCTTGGCGGTCTGGGCCGCGATGCGGCCGAAATCCATCGGAGGCAGCTCTTCCGAGATTTCCGAGCCGATCTCCAGCTCGTGACCCGGATAGCGCCGCTCGGCGTCCTTCAGGGTCATCTGGGCGGCCTCGTTCTCGACCTCCTCGACCACCGTGATCACCCGGCGCAGCTTGATCTCGCCGGTGTTGCGGTCGATGTGGGCGCGCAGATCGTGCTCGGCGCCGTAGCGCGAGCGAGCGGCCTTCTGGAAGGCTTCTTCCATGGCCTCGAGCACCAGGTCGCGCTCGATCACCTTGTCGCGGGCGACGGCATCGGCGACCTGCAGCAGTTCCAGGCGGTTCGCGCTAATGGCGGTGGACATCAGTCAGCTCCCTGTTGATCGTCTAGCTCGACCCCGGCCGCCTTGCGGGCGTCCTGATGCGCGTCGATCAGCGCATCCGTCAGCACCAGCTTGGCGTTCTCGATGTTGTCGAACGGCAAGTAAACCCGGCCCTGCGGCGCATCCAGCGCCACCTGGCCATCCTCGAAACCCACGATGGCGCCGCGGAACCGGCGCTGGCCCGAGATCGGCGTCGCCGTCTCGACCTTCGCCTCGAACCCGGCATATTTGAGATAGTCCTGCTCGCGCACCAGCGGGCGATCGATGCCGGGCGAGCTGACTTCCAGCGTGTATTCGCCCTTGATCGGATCCTCGACGTCGAGAATCGCCGACGCGGCGCGGCTGACCTCGGCGCAATCCTCGACGGACATCGTTCCGTCAGCGCGCTCGGCCATGATCTGCAGGGTGCGGCGGCTGGTGGTGATGAAGCGCACGCGCACCAGGTCGAAGCCCATGGCCTCGACCGAAGGCTCGATCATCGCCCGCACCTTGGCGGCTATACCCGACTCTGCGACCAACCCGATTCCCAAAAACAAAAAAAGTGGGCTCTCGCCCACTCCTTCGAACTTCCCGGCCGCCTCGTCGAGTCAACCGGTCTATGTCAAGAGCAAGCAGGAAAGTAGCCTAAACCGGCCACGTTTTCAAGGTCGATGTCCCCTTAAACGACGGCGCCTCAGCCGGGAGCGGCGGTTTTCGCCAGCGCGTCGTCGATGGTCCGGGCGTAATGCACCAGCGGCGGCTTTACCCCGTGGCTGAACAGGTCGCGGCGGACATCGTGGCTGGTTCCGGTCAGATAGACCTCCACGCCGCGTCGCCCGGCCTTGTGCGCCAGGCCTTCTATGGTGTTCGCGGCGGTGGCGTCGACGAAGGGTACCGCGGCGAAGTCGATCACCAGGGCGCGGTGGGTATCGGCGATCCGGTCGAGCACCGAGCCGATCGAGGACGCGGCGCCGAAGAAGAAGGCGCCGGAGATGCGGTAGATCACCACATGCGGATCTTTCGCCGCGCCCTCGTCGTAGCGTGTGCGCGTTCCGGTTGGCCCGTCCGCGCGGTCTTCCTCGACGAAGGGCGCCCGGGCCTCGACGCCGGTGGCTTTCGACATCCGGTGGATGAACAGCACCGAGCCCAGCGCGAATCCGACGACGATGGCCTCGGTGAGATCGCGGAAGATGGTCAGCAGGAAGGTGGCGAGCAGCACAAGCGCGTCACCGCGCGAAGCCCTGAGCAACATGGCGAAGGCCTGCTTCTCGATCATGTTCCAGGCCACCACGGCGAGCACGCCGGCGAGACAGGCCAGCGGTATGTAGCTGGCGAGCGGCGCGGCGACGAGCATGAACGCCAGCAGAAACACCGAATGCAGCATCCCCGAGACCGGACCATGGGCGCCCGAGCGCACATTGGTGGCGGTGCGGGCGATGGTGCCGGTGACGCAGATGCCGCCGAACAGCGCCGAGGCGACGTTGGCCGCGCCCTGGGCGACCAGCTCGCAATGGGAACGGTGGCGGCGCCCGGTCAGGCCGTCGGCGACCACGGCCGAAAGCAGCGATTCGATGGCGCCGAGCAGGGTGAAGGCAACCGCGCTCGGGAACACCGCCTGCGCCTTCGCCAGGCTGATCTCGGGCAAAGCGGGCATCGGCAGGCCACTCGGGATGCCGCCGAAGCGGCTGCCGATGGTGTCGACCGGCAGATGCAGAGCCGCCGCCGCGGCGGACGCGCCGACGACCGCGATCAGCATGCCGGGCCAATGCGGCCGCCAGCGCTTGAGGGCCGCCATCAGGGCGATGCTCGAGGCGGCGAGCGCCATGGTCGCGGCATTGGCGCTGCAAAGGCTGGCCCACAGCACGGGAAGCTTCTCGAGCAGCGGCCCGGGCTCCGGACCGGCAAGGGTGAGCCCGATCAGATCCTTGATCTGGCTGGCGAAAATGATCACCGCGATGCCGGCGGTGAAGCCGACCGTGACCGGATAGGGAATGAACTTGATATAGGTGCCGAGTCGCAGGAAGCCGATCGCCGCGAGCATAGCCCCAGCCATCAGGGTCGCGAGCAGCAGGCCATCCATGCCCTGGGCGTGAACAGTGGCCGCGACCAGCACGATGAACGCGCCCGCCGGACCGCCGATCTGGAACCGGCTCCCGCCCAGCGCCGACACGACGAAGCCGCCGACGATCGCCGTGTAGAGGCCCTGCGCGGGAGATGCGCCGGAGGCGATGGCGATGGCCATGGACAACGGCAGCGCGACGATGGCGACGGTGAGGCCGGATATGGCGTCGGACCGGAGGTTCGCGAGTCCATAGCCCTCGCGCAGCACGGTGACGAGCTTGGGCGTGAACAGCTCGGCGAAGCTTGGCGGCGGAGAGAGGGTCGTGTCGGTCTTGGTGTCCATGGCCGGAGGCCTTCGATGGGGCGACGGAATCGCCGGGCCGGTGCCGGCGGACGCCGCGACAGGATGTGCGTCAGGAAGCCGGCTTGGGTGTCTCCCTGAGGCGGACGCCGCGACCGCCGCCGAGACTCGGGGCGTCGTCGCCGATGAGCTCGATGCCGGCCTTGCCCAGCGCGTCGACCACCTTGGTCAGGCTGTCGACGAAGCCGCGGACGGTGCCGTCGCTCGCTTCCATGCGCTGGATCGTCGGCACCGAGACGCCCGCGAGACGGGCAAGCGTCTTTTGATCGATTCCGAGCAGCGCGCGGGCGGCGCGCATCTGACCGGCCGTCATCATCGGAGCAGGATCCAGTGAAGCATCATTAATGATATCTAGTACAACTAAATTGATATTTCAAGCATCATAGTCGATGTCCAAGCCGCGATAGGGTTCGGGCTGTGCCGAGATAGGTTCGCTGGAGGGCATGGTACGCGCCGGGACCCATTGTCCTGCGCACCGCCGCGCCCCATCCGGCAGCGACGCGCCGCATGATCGACCCCGCCACGATCAGCATGACGAGGCCGAGGCCTTCTCCGCTGGGGAGGGTTGACCATGTGCGATTCCGGTTGAGGAGGATGTCGCCGAGGGGTGCGCGGGTCAGCAGCGAGACCGGCCGGCCGTCCGGCACGGAAGCAGCAATCGTATCCGACGTGGGAACCGAATCCGCTGCTGCGCCCATGAAAGCCTCGCGCATCCGGCGGGCCGGATCGGCCCCGGCGCGGCCGCCCGCGGCGACCCAGGCGTTGGGTCGAACATCCGCCTCGAAGTAGAATCGCTCGCCGGCGCCGGTTTCGATGAGGCTGATATTGGCGAAGCCGTCGATCCCGAGCGCGACGCCCAGCGCCGCCAGCTCGTCCCGGAACGGCGCCGGCAGGCTCGGGGATGGCCTGTAACACCGCGACAGGCTGAGACCGAACGGGCCGCCGACCGTGTCGGTCACGTCGCTGCAGGCGAAGAAAACCAGCCTGCCGCGGCGATAGAACGCCTCGACGCTCGCCAGCCCGCCGCCGACGCATTTCTGCACCAGCACCGGATAGGGCAACGGGGCGGCAGCGACCGCCTCCATGTCGGCGGGGCTCGCGACGATCCGAGTACCAAAACCGCCATAGGAACGGTCCAGCTTCACCAGCACCGGCGCTCCGAGCTCGCTCAAGGATGCGGAAAGCGCGGCGGCATCCGCCGCGACCCGGTATGCTGGGGTCGGCACGCCGCCCTGCTCCAGCCGGCGGGAAAGCTCGATCTTGGAAAACAGGTGGCCGGCATGCTCCAGCCCGATGACGGGCAGCGCCCGGAGCCGCTCGGCATCAGGCCAGTCGCTGTCTTTGATCGCGCCGAGCAGATCGTCATCGCAGGCGACAATGACCGCGTATTCGTCACCGAGCGCGCGGCGCAGCAATGTCAGCATTGCGGCGGAGTCGCGCGCCAGCGCGAAGCGCCGGATCCGGCGCGAAAAGCGCAGCCGCGAGAGGGTCGAAATCGCGTCGACGGTGATTCCGGCCTGGTGAAACAGCTCCAGCGCCGCCATGACGTTGTCGAACCGGGCGCCGACGAGCAGCACGGCGACGGGCGCGCCGGACGGGACACTCAAGGTCGAAACTCGGCGACCGGGCCGGCTCGGCGCAAGGCGGTCAGGCCTCTCGACCGACCCGGCGGTAGCGCAGGTAGAGCGGCTTGTCGCCGCGCGCCAGGGCCTTGCCTTCATAGCGGGTCTGCGGCCAGTCCCGTGTGCGGGATTGCCAGTCGGCCGCACGTTCGGCGGTCCACTCGAAATCCTCGCGGGCGCTCATGTGGCGCACGATCCAGTCGCCGTAATCGGCGTGGTCGGTGGCGGCGCGGAATTCGGCGCCGTCCGCCAAGGCCCGGGACAGGATGTCGAGCCTGTCCGGGTTGACGAAACGGCGGCGGTGATGACGCGCCTTGGGCCATGGATCGGGAAACAGCAGGAACGCGCGCGAGACGCTGGCGGGCCTGAGAGCGGCGAGCAGCACAGCGGCGTCATCCATCCAGACGCGGACGTTGCCCAGCTTGTGCTCGCTGATCTCGGTCAGCAGGCCGGCGACACCGTTCTCGTAGGGTTCGCAGCCGATGAAGCCCACATCCGGATTGTTCCGCGCCTGCCAGGCCAGGTGCTCGCCCTTGCCGAAGCCGATTTCGAACCAGACCTCGCGCACCTTGCCCTCGAACCAGGCGCGCGGATCGATGTTCGCGTCGCCCTCCTCGAGCGGCACGGCGACCGCCGGCAGCAGCTGGTCCATCAGATCCTGCCGGATCTGATTGAGCGCCTTGCCGCGCCGCCGCCCATAGATGCGGCGAACGACCGGAATGTCAGACGTCACGACCGGTTCAGGCGACCGCCGACCGCAGCGCGTCGGCGAGGTCGGTGCGTTCCCAGCTGAAACCGCCATCGGCCTCGGGTTCGCGGCCGAAATGCCCATAGGCCGCGGTGCGGCTGTAGATCGGGCGGTTGAGGCCGAGATGGGTGCGGATGCCGCGCGGGCTGAGATCCATCACCTCGCCTAGCACGCGCGAGAGCTTCTCCTCGTCGACATTGCCGGTGCCGTGCAGGTCGACATAGATCGACAGCGGCTTCGAGACGCCGATGGCGTAGGACAGCTGGATGGTGCAGCGATCGCCGAGACCGGCCGCGACCACGTTCTTGGCCAGGTAGCGCGCCGCGTAGGCCGCCGAGCGGTCGACCTTCGTCGGATCCTTGCCCGAGAACGCGCCGCCGCCATGGGGTGCCGCGCCGCCATAGGTGTCGACGATGATCTTGCGGCCGGTGAGGCCGGCGTCGCCGTCCGGGCCGCCGATGACGAAGCGGCCGGTCGGGTTGATGTAGAACACGGTCTCGTTGGTCAGCCAGCCACGGGGCACCGCGTTCGAGATGAACGGACGGACGATGGCATCGACATCGGCCTGGCTGAGATCCTCGTCATGCTGCGTCGAGACCACCACCGAGGTAACGCGCACGGGCTTGCCGTTCTCATACGCCACGCTGAGCTGGCTCTTGGCGTCGGGACCGAGGCCTTTCACCGTGCCGGAATGGCGGGCTTCGGCCATGTCGCGCAGGATCTTGTGGGAATAGTAGATCGGCGCCGGCATCAGCGCGTCGGTCTCGCGGCAGGCATAGCCGAACATGATGCCCTGGTCGCCCGCGCCCTCGTCCTTGTCGGCGCCGCTATCGACGCCCATGGCAATATCGGCCGACTGGCTGTGCAGCAGCACCTTCACGTCGCAGGTCTTCCAGTGGAAGCCGGCCTGCTCGTAGCCGATCTTGCGCACCGTCTCGCGCGCCACGTTCTCCAGCAGGTCCTTGGTGATCGACGCGGGACCGCGCACCTCGCCCGCCAGCACGATCTGCTGGGTGGTGACCAGCGTTTCGCAGGCCACGCGCGAATAGGGATCGGCGGCCAGGAACGTGTCCAGCACCGCGTCGGAGATCATGTCGCAGACTTTGTCGGGATGGCCTTCGGAAACGGATTCGCTGGCGAAAAGGTACGAGTTCTTGGCCACGAGACCCCTCGAATATCGAGTTCAGGAAAAGGCGCGCGGGAACGGCGTCCCGCGAATGCCGGCACGTCCGCTGTATAGCAGCGGCGGCCCGCGCGGAACAAGTATAAAGATGTCTTTATATGTTTATGTTGCCGTCCCGGACGGCGCCGCGCGCGGCTGTGGCCCTGCGCGGCGCCTTGGGATCAGTCGGACTTCGCCAGCGTGCGGGTCAGCTCGAGCAGCCGGTGCCGGACGCTCGCGCTCTCGATCTGGCGGTAGGCGCGGACCAGGTCCATGGTTTCGCGGTCGACCGGATCATCCGCGCGCACTGTCGGCGTCGGTTGTTCATCCGGGGCTTCCGAACCAGACGGCATGGATTCGAAGAAGAACTGCGGCGGCACGTCCAGGATCCGGCAGATGTCGAACAAGCGGCTGGCGCCGATGCGGTTGGCGCCGCGTTCGTATTTCTGGATCTGCTGGAAGGTGATGCCGAGGGCGGCGCCCAGCTGTTCCTGGGTCATACCGACAAAGGTCCGCCGTTGACGTAGACGCTTGCCTACATGGATGTCGACGGGATTGGGATCAGATTGCACGCGCTTGGCCTCCTCGAATTCCCCGCCCCGGAAACGCGCGTAGTCCGGAACGAGTGATCAGCTTCCATAGCCCCAATGACGCGTGACCGCGCCAAACCCAACCGAACTCGCCGACCCTCGAATTCTGTTAAAATTTGTAATATGCAGGGATGCATAGGCGGTCAAGCTTCTTCTACTGCTGGTTGCGCCAGCGTCTGCCCAAAACGAGTAGGGCGGCAACCGCCATCATCGCCCAGAACACCCAGTCGCCCCAGCGCGCATAGAGCGTCGGCGCGATCGGCGCGGGCAGCCTGCCGTCGACCACGCCTCGCTTGCCGATGCCCAGTTCCGAGATGACCCGGCCATGAGCGTCGATGATCGCCGAGATTCCGGTGCCCGCGGCGCGGAGCATCGGCAGCCCTTCCTCGATGCTGCGGAAGCGGGCGATGGCGAGGTGCTGCAGCGGACCTGCCCATTCGCCGTACCAGGCATCGTTGGTGATGTTCAGCAGCCAGTCGGGCCGCTGGCCGGCCGGCGTCACCGCGCCGGGGAAGATCACCTCGTAGCAGACCAGCGGACTGACCGGCGGCAAGCCCGGCAGGGTGATGACCCTTGGTCCCTCGCCCGGGGTAAAATCGCCGCCGCCCTCGACCACCTTGCGGAACCGCATGGACAAGCCCAGCGCCTCGAACACGACGTCGAGGGCACGGAACATGCCCTTGAGCGGCACATATTCGCCGAACGGCACCAGATGCGCCTTGTCGAAGGTGGCGAGCGTCTTCCCGTCCTCGCCGATGAAGATCATGCTGTTGAAGAAGCGCGGCTTGCCGTCCGGAAGCTGTTCGACCCGCGGGAAACCGGTGACCACCACCGCGCCGGGACGGCCGACCTGCGCGACGCGCCAACGGCCCGGCTCGTCGATATCGAGCTGATAGGGCACCGCGGCCTCGGACCAGGCGAAGAGATCGATCGATTTGTTGCCCGGCCCCTCGGACAGCAGCAGGTGATCGGTGAAATTCCGGTGGAAGTTCTTGGGGAGCCACTTCTCGTCCTGGGCGATGTCGGGCTGGACGGCGCGGACCATGGGCCGCCCCGCGGGCTCGGCGTCGGCCGCGGCGAGCCTTATGGCACCGAACGCGAACAGGGCGAGCACGCAGGCCGCCGCGCCGGCGGGACCGCGCCACGCGCCAGGCTTCGCGCCCACCAGCAGCACCGGCGACGCGGCGATCGCGGCGGTGACCAGGGTCATGCCGTAGGCGCCGGCCACCGAGGCGAACTGGCTCATGGCGTCGGAGAACGCCCAGGCATAGGCGGCGAGATTCCAGGGAAAGCCGGTGATGACGTGGCCGCGCAGCCATTCGGCGAGCGCCCAGCACAGCGCGAACAGCAACACCCGCGACGGCACAAAGCGGCCGATGACGCGGTAGAGCAGGCCGGCGACGCCGGTGTACAGCGCCATGCCGAGCGGCAGCGCGATGGCGGCGGCCGGCGGGGCGCCGGCGATGGCGAGGGCGTTGGCCACCCAGTAGAAGCCGGTCAGGAAGTGGCCGAAGCCGAAAAACCAGCCGACCCAAAACGCACCCTTCTTCGAGGGCGTCGCCTCGAGCAGCAGGATCAGGCCGGGAAAGGAAACCAGCAGCACCGGTATGGCATAGAGCGGCGCGAAGGCGGCGGTGGCGAGGGCGCCGAGCAGGAATGCCAGGCCCATCCGCTGCCAAGGCCGGCGCGCGGCCAGCCAGCGGGGCAGGCCGTCAAGGACGGCCATCACGGCAGCACGTCGTCCGCGCTCGACCTGGGCCTGCGGACGCGCACGCGCTTGAGCTGGCGTGCATCGGCGTCGGTGACCTCGAACTCGGCTCCCGAGGGATGCTCCAGCACCTCGCCGCGCTCGGGCACCCGCCCGGCCAGGGAGAACAGCAGCCCGCCGACCGTGTCGATGTAGTCTTCCTGGTCCTCGGGCAGCAGGTCGATGCCCAGCTGCGCCTCCAGGTCCTCGATGGGACAGCGGGCGTCAACGTCGAAGGCGCCCGACGGGCGCGGCATGATCAGCGGCGTCAGCTGCTCGTCGTGCTCGTCGTCGATGTCGCCGACGATGGTCTCGATCAGGTCCTCGATGGTGACGAGGCCATCGGTGCCGCCATACTCGTCGATCACCAGCGCCATGTGGTTGCGGCTGAGGCGCATCTTCAGCAGCAGGTCGATCACCGGCATGGAGGGCGGCACGAACAGCACCCGGCGCTTGATGTCGTTGATGGTGACGATCTTGCCGGATTTCTGCGCCTCGGTGATGGCGATCAGCACGTCCTTGACGTGGACCATGCCGGCGACGTCATCGAGCGTGTCGCGGTAGATCGGCATGCGCGAGTGCGCCGCTTCCTTGAACGCGTCGACCAGCCCCTCGATCGGCGTCGACAACTCGACCGCGACGATGTCGGCGCGCGGCACCATGACGTCGGAAATCTCAAGCTCGCGGAGCGACACGATGTTCATCAGCATGATCCGCTCTTCGGCGGTCAGGTCCGACGGATTGTCGCTGTGTTCCTCGATGACGTCCTCGAGGCTTTCGCGCAGCGAGGGTTCGCGTCCACGCAGCTTGGTGAGCACGCCGCTCACCCAGCCCTTCAAGCTGCTACTGTCGGCCTCGGTGGAAGAAGAGTCGTTCATGCCGGTTTCTGTGTGATGCCGGTATATTCGGCATAGGGATCGGGAATGTCGAGGGTTTCGAGAATCCGTGTCTCGCGCGCCTCCATGTCGGCGGCCTCGTCATCGGTTTCATGGTCGAAGCCCAGCAGGTGCAGGAAACCGTGCACCAGCAGATGGGCCGTATGGTGTTCGAAGGTCTTGCCCGCCTCGCGCGCCTCGCGGGCGACGGTCTCGTAGGCGAGGACGATGTCGCCCAGCATGCGCGGGCCGGGAATGTTTTCCGGTGCGGCGGGGAACGACAGCACGTTGGTGGGCTTGTCCTGGCCGCGCCAGCGGGCGTTCAGATCCCTGACGAACGCATCGTCGGCGAACAGCACGCTGACCTCGGCATCGCCCACACCCAAATCGACGCCCGGCAAATCGACGCGGGACAGCACGTTACGGACGAACGCGTCCGGATCGGGCAGCGTCCCGGTCCAACTGTCGCACTCCGTGGATGTCTCTACCGATAGCATGGGCCGGCGGCTCAGCCGCCATCCTCTCCGTTCTGGGCGGGCTTGCGCGCCATCTGCGCCACCTGCCGCTGGCGGTCGTTCTCGTTATAGGCTTGCACGATCCGGGTGACGAGATGATGACGCACCACGTCGGCCTCGCCGAAATGGACGAAGCCCACCTCGGGGATGTTGCCGAGAATGTCCATGGCGTCCCGCAGGCCCGAGCGGGCGCCCATGGGAAGATCGATCTGGCTGGGATCGCCGGCGATGACCATGCGGGAATTCTCGCCCAGCCGGGTCAGGAACATCTTCATCTGCATCGGCGTGGTGTTCTGCGCCTCGTCGAGGATGATGAACGAGTTCGCCAGCGTCCGGCCGCGCATGAAGGCGAGCGGCGCAACTTCGATGTCGCCGCTTTCCATGGCCTTCGCCACCTGGTCGCCGGGCAGCATGTCGTGCAGCGCGTCGTAGAGCGGCCGCAGATAGGGATCGACCTTGTCGCGGATGTCGCCGGGCAGGAAGCCGATGCGCTCGCCCGCCTCGACCGCCGGGCGTGACAGGATCAGGCGGTCGACCCGTCCCTGGAGCAGCATCTCGACGGCGACGGCGACCGACAGGTAGGTCTTGCCGGTGCCGGCCGGGCCGATGCCGAAGGTCACCTCGGTCTCGCGGATACGCTGGATGTATTCGGCCTGGCGCGCCGACCGCGGCTGGAGCAGCCGCTTCTTGGTGCGGATCGCCGCCAGCTGGGCCGCGTCGTCGGCGCCCGGCTGGGCCACCTCGGCCATGCGGATGGCGCCCTCGACGTCGCCGGTCTCGACCGTCTGGCCGCGCCCGAGGCGATTGTAGAGACTGTTCAGCACGGCCTTGGCCGCATCGGCCGACACCGCCGGCCCCTCGATGGAGACCCGGTTGCCGCGCGACGAAAGCTTGACGCCCAGCCGCTTCTCGATCAGTGCCAGATTGCTGTCGTGCTTGCCGAACAATTCCGGCAGGAGGGAGTTGTCGCTGAAATCGGTGACGACCTTCTCGGCCGAGGACGAGGCGCCCCCGGGCATGCCCGTCGATTTATCTGCCACTGTCCCTCGCACTCATTGCGCCGCTGCCAAGCCAATCGGTTCAACCAGCCGCCCGCGCAGGCTGTTCGACAGCACGGCGGCGATTTCCACGTTCCGGATGGTACCCTTCAAATCCCCTGTCGTGGAACCCACATCGACGCTCACCGCCTGCATATAGGGGCTGCGTCCGACGAGCTGGCCGGGATGACGGCCGTCGCGCTCCAGCAGCACCGGCAGGATGCGGCCGACCGTGGCGGCGTTGAAGGCTTCCTGCTGCCGCAGCAACTCGTCCTGCAGGATCGAAAGCCGTTCGGACTTCACGTCCTCGGGGACCTGATCGTCGAGATCGGCCGCGGGCGTGCCCGGACGCGGGCTGTACTTGAACGAATAGGCCATGGCGAAGCCGACCTGGCGCACGAGATCCATGGTGGCCGCGAAATCGGCGTCGGTCTCGCCGGGGAAGCCGACGATGAAGTCGCTGGACAAGGCAAGGTCGGGGCGTGCGTCGCGCAGCTTGTCGATGATCTCGTGGTAGCGCGCCGCGGTGTGGCGGCGGTTCATCGCCTTCAGGATACGGTCCGAGCCGCTCTGCACCGGCAAATGCAGAAACGGCATGATCTGCTGCACCTCGCGGTGGGCGGCAATCAGGTCTTCATCGACGTCGCGGGGATGGGACGTGGTGTAGCGGATGCGCTCCAGCCCATCGATCTCGGCGAGCCGGCGCATCAGCGTGCCGAGGCCGGCGCTGCCGCCGGCGCCGTCGTCGCCATGATAGGCGTTGACGTTCTGGCCCAGCAGGCTGATCTCGACCGTGCCCTGCGACACCATGCGGCGCGCCTCGGCGAGCACGGCGTCCACCGGACGGGAAAACTCGGCGCCGCGCGTATAGGGCACGACGCAGAACGAGCAGAACTTGTCGCAGCCTTCCTGGATGGTGAGAAAGGCGCTGTAGCCCTGCGGCGCGGATTCGCCAGGAAGCTTGTCGAATTTCTCGTCGACGGTGAGATCGACGGCGACGACGCGCGAGCGGCCGGTCTCCATCAGGTCGCGGTTGGCCCGGCCCAGCAGGTCCGGCAGGTCCTGATAGGCCTGTGGCCCGAACACCAGGTCGATGGCGGGGGCGCGGCGCATCATCTCCTCGCCCTGGGCCTGGGCGACGCAGCCGCCGACGGCGACCAGCATG
>VFQP010001995.1_pt1 | contig 24308 bp, 22 predicted proteins | sample 3512351 | NCBI WGS metagenome assembly VFQP01 (sample SAMN10412372, study PRJNA504923) | tailings metagenome | isolation source: Relicate 1 Philex TSF1 revegetated site | place: Philippines: Tuba, Benguet | collected 2017-08-29
ACAAGCAAATGAAGCGAAAAAAAGCATTCGGTGTTTGAGTCCGTAGGACGAGTTTTGAATGCTTTCGCGTAATGCCGCGTAGTTTACAGGTTTTCGAGTACAGGCCTAGCCTTTTTGCTTACTTTTTTGGCAATGAAAAAAGTAAGAGAAATGAAACAATATTGTGAAATATGCTATCTAATGGGGGTTGCTATTACGGAATATTTATTCGTCTTTTTACGAGTCCGAATAAATGAAACTAACCAGAAAACCTAAATTTCTTTTTCCGTAATCGTTTTATGAATCTGAACGGTTTTCATCAGCGCCGCAGAACCATACCACGGATGTAATTCCATGACCAATCTTCCGGCCTGAATCGCAGGGTCGGTCTTCGTTAAAGCTTCTGCTTCCTCAATCGTTGTTACATTGAAAATGTAAATCCCGCGAATCTCGCCATTATCCAGGAACGGACCGGCAACAACCAGTTTTCCCTGTTCAGCCAGCTTCCCGATATTATCCAGGTGCGCGCGCTGCAGCCGTTCCGCTTCCTCCTTGCTTTGACTTTGGTTCGGACCGCGTTTCAGGAAAGCCATCACGTAGCGTTTCATCCCGTATTCATCCGCTCCCAGCTCTTTGGCAAGCTTTGGGTCAAATCCTTCCTTTCGTTCAACAGGAGTTTCCTTCTTCGGTTCTTCCTGGGAGTAGGAAGCGAGCGGGAATCCGATCATCAGGATTCCGGCTAAATACTTAATTGCTTTCATCACAAATCAATTTAACAGCTTTCAACGATTCCTCAATATGCGTAGCAGCATTTGTCAGTGAATTGTAAATATGGCGCACGATGCCGTTTTTGTCGACGATATACGTCACACGACCCGGAATCAAACCGAAGAGATTTCCCGGAACCCCAAACGCCTTTCGCACGCTTTTCTGCGTATCAGCAAGCAAGGTGAAACTCAAACGGTGTTTCGCGGCAAATTCGGCGTGTTTTTTCGGTGAATCACTCGAAATCCCGATGACTTCACAGCCGAGATCCTTGAAATCTTCATAGCTGTCGCGGAACGAACAGGCTTCTGCTGTGCATCCCGGAGTGTCATCTTTCGGATAGAAATAAATCACCAATACCTTTTGTCCGAGAACCGATTGAATGTCGAAATCCGCATTGTTCTGATCCTTCAGGGTGAAAACCGGACATTTGTCGCCAACTGCAATTGCCATAATTAAAGATTTTGTCCTGTAAAGATGCGAAAAGAATGAATTGCTTGCTGAAATTTTTTGCCTGCAGATAACGCGGATGACGCAGAAAAGATGGAAGAAATACTTCCCGCGATTTAGCCATTCAGGTAATTTGTGAGATCAACGTAATCTGCGGGAGTAAACAAAAAAAATCCCGCTGATCTGAGACCAACGGGATTTTGAATATTTGAGAAAGGAAAATCTTATTCTCCGATTACTTCAAATTTGAATACTGGCTTCACACCTTTGTGCAAGTTAGCCTCAGCTTCGAATGTACCAACTTCTTTGATCGGCTCATCTTTGATTTTCAAAGATTTACGGTCGATATCAAATCCTGCAGCTTTCAATGCTTCAGACAATTGAACAGTGTTAACAGATCCGAAGATTTTTCCGTTTTCACCCACTTTCGTGCTGATTTTCACAGTAACCTCAGCCAATTTAGCTGCGATTGCTTCTGCTTCAGCAACGATTTTTGATTCTTTGTGAGCACGTTGTTTCATCATATCCTCGTGCGCTTTTTTCGCAGAAGGAGTAGCCAAAGAAGCATAACCTTGAGGGATCAAGAAGTTACGTCCGTATCCTGGCTTCACAGTTACAACTTCGTCTTTGTAACCTAATTTATCGATATTTTTCTTAAGAATTACTTCCATGATTTCTTGTCTTTAAAATGAATACGTTAGACTATTTCAACATATCGCCAACGTAAGGCAAGATAGCCAGGTGACGAGCACGTTTGATAGCTTTATTAACTCTCTTCTGGTATTTTGCAGAAGTTCCGGTAATACGACGAGGTAAAATTTTACCTTGCTCGTTTACCAAACGCAACAAGAAGTTAGCGTCTTTGAAATCGATGAATTTAATTCCGCTTTTTTTGAAACGGCAGTATTTATCTTTTTTGATCTCGATGTTGATCGGAGTCAGATAGCGAATATCGTTTTGTGACATGTTCTTAAATTTTTAAGGTAAATAATTAAGCTTCAACCGGAGCTCCGCTCATTTTCTTGCGACGTTTCTCAGCGTAAGCAACGTGATCCTTATCCATTTTCACAGTTAAGAATCGCATGATGCGCTCGTCACGTTTCATAGCCAATTCCAGGTCAGCGATTACTGAACCTTCAGCATCGAATTGGAATAAGAAATAGAAACCAGTTGATTTCTTTTGGATCGGGTAAGCCAATTTTTTAAGGCCCCAGCTCTCAGAATGCGTTAATTTACCACCCATGGCAGCCAATTCGCTTTCGTACTTTTGCACTGCTTCCTTTGCCTGGTCTTCAGACAAAACGGGAGTAAGAATGAAAACAGTTTCGTAAGAATTCATAATTAAACTTATTTGTTGTTTATACTAAAATACCACCAAGACACACTTAGCGGGGTGCAAAGATAGATATTTATTCCTTACAATGGTAAAATGGAAATAAATAAAGCACTTATTTATAGTGAAATGACTCCATGAATTTCCTTGCAGCTTCATTATCGCTCTTATTCGGAGCAGAAAGTACCATAACCTGGTACAGGTATTTGTCTTTGAAGAAAGTTTTTGCAGTGAATTCAATCCGACCACCTAAACCGAGTGCTTTCAGTTCGACACACCAGGTTCCGTCTATTGTTGATTCATTGATGCTGAGTACTTTTCCGCCGTTAAGAACCAAGGGGTTATTTGTTGAACTTTCATAGATAAACTTTTTTTGCAGATCCTCAGTCATCTGAATGACGTCGTGGTTCTGAAAGTCCATGTAGTTTACTCCGTAGCCGGAGTTTCCGAATTCATCTAATTGATTGTTCGTATTGACCTGGTACATTTCAGTAACTACATACTCCGGACCATTTGCCCCCGCTACCACTTGTTTTTTGCTGACCGCGACTCCCGGGTAGGAGATCGTAAACCTTTTTTGCGGAACAGGAGGGACAGGTTCCGGATTCGGGTTGGTATCCTTGTTTAAAAGTTCAAAAGAGTCCAGGAATGAAGCGATTTCAACATTGTGTTGATTGCTGGTTGTGTAAGCAACTTCCAGGAGATACAACATGTTTTTGATGTAATAGGCGCGTCTTGTATATCCTTCGTTGATCCTTGGATTCCCCCATACAAATTCTCTTCCGGGATATTTATCAATACTTTTGATGAATGTATTCTGCAGACCGCTCTCACCGAATTGCTGGATATAATCTGCCTGTGTCAGCGCAAATAATTGGGATAAGAGATTCAATGAATCGGAATGAACAATGTTTTCAGGCAATTTTATACACGTAACGGAATAGGATTTATTCGATCCGCCGCTTGCCTCATAAGTAAATTTCTTGCCTGAAAATGATCCGAACGGAAACAGGATAGTTCGATCGGAAGCCGTGGGTTTTCCGGGGAAAAGAACCTTGAAGTTGTTGTCCTTGTCGGAGAAATATTCTTTCGCTGAATTTGAACAGCTTCCCAGGAATATCCCGACTAAAATGAAAGGTAAAAAGATTTTGATCATGGTTTCCGAATAGGTGCTTGTTTTCATTAATGATAATAATGTAAAATAAAGGACAAAGCTAGTATTTTTTGAGTTGTAAAACTTCCAGCGACTTGGCGGATGAAACAGATTTAATTTAGAACCAATCTGAATAATCTGAAACTATACTTTCTTAGCATTATTTGTGTTTCAGATTCAATTGCTTTTGGCTAAATTCGCGCATCAAACAAATTGTTAAAAAACGACTTTTGTAATCCTTTTATGAACTATCAAGAATACATCAACGAAATTGAAGAGCGCAAAGCGCAGGGACTTCACCCGAAACCTATTGACAGAGCTGATTTACTAAGCGAAATAATCGACCAGATTAAAGATTCCTCCAATCAATACAGGAAAGATTCTCTTCAGTTTTTCATTTACAATACCTTGCCGGGAACGACTAGTGCTGCCGGTGAGAAAGCGGCCTTTTTAAAGGAGATTATTCTTGGAGAATCAATTGTAGCAGAAATTACACCTGCTTTTGCATTTGAGTTGTTGTCGCACATGAAAGGTGGTCCTTCCATCAGAGTATTGCTTGATTTGGCTTTAGGAAACGATGCTGCGATTGCAACGGAAGCGGCGAACGTGTTGAAAACACAGGTTTTCTTGTATGATGCGGATACTGACCGCTTGAAAGAAGCTTATAAAAACGGAAACGTTTTTGCCAAAGATATTTTGGAAAGTTATGCGAAGGCAGAGTTCTTTACGAAACTTCCGGAAGTTGCGGAAGAAATCAAAGTGGTTACGTTCATTGCCGGTGAAGGAGATATTTCAACGGATTTACTTTCTCCGGGGAACCAGGCTCACTCACGTTCAGACCGTGAATTGCATGGTAAATGCATGATTACTCCGCAGGCACAGGAAGAAATCAAAGCGTTGCAGGCGCAGCATCCGGATAAAAGCGTGATGTTGATCGCTGAAAAAGGAACAATGGGTGTTGGTTCATCGAGAATGTCGGGAGTGAACAACGTGGCACTTTGGACAGGAAAACAAGCAAGTCCGTATGTTCCGTTTGTGAATATCGCTCCGATTGTCGGAGGTACAAACGGAATTTCCCCGATTTTCCTGACAACGGTAGATGTGACCGGAGGTATCGGTTTGGATTTGAAGAACTGGGTGAAAAAAACAGATGCTTCCGGAAATGTAATCCGTGACGAAAACGATGAGCCGGTGTTGGAACAGGCTTATTCTGTTGCTACAGGAACGGTACTTACGATCAATACAAAAACAAAGAAATTATATAACGGAGACAAGGAGCTGATTGATATTTCAAAAGCCTTCACTCCGCAGAAAATGGAATTCATCAAAGCGGGTGGTTCCTACGCGATCGTATTTGGTAAAAAGATCCAGACATTCGCTGCGAAAACATTGGGGATTGAAGCGCCGGTTGTATTTGCTCCGTCGAAAGAAGTTTCCGTTGCAGGTCAAGGTTTGACTGCAGTGGAGAAAATCTTCAACAGAAATGCGGTTGGAACAACTCCGGGGAAAGTATTGCACGCAGGATCCGATGTGCGCGTAGAAGTAAACATCGTAGGTTCGCAGGATACAACGGGGTTGATGACAGCACAGGAATTGGAATCGATGGCTGCAACAGTGATTTCACCGATCGTTGACGGGGCGTACCAATCCGGATGTCACACGGCTTCGGTTTGGGATAAAAAAGCACAGGCAAATATCCCGAAACTGATGAAGTTCATGAACGATTTCGGTTTGATTACAGCGCGTGACCCGAAAGGTGTGTATCATTCCATGACGGATGTTATCCACAAGGTTCTGAACGATATTACCATCGACGAATGGGCAATCATTATCGGTGGTGACTCACATACAAGAATGTCGAAAGGAGTTGCCTTCGGTGCTGACTCTGGAACAGTTGCGCTGGCACTTGCTACCGGAGAAGCTTCCATGCCGATTCCGGAATCCGTGAAAGTAACTTTCAAAGGAAAAATGGAGGATTACATGGATTTCCGCGATGTGGTTCACGCAACACAAGCTCAGATGTTGCACCAGTTTGGCGGTGAAAACGTATTCCAGGGAAGAATCATCGAGGTTCATATCGGAACATTGACAGCTGACCAGGCATTTACCTTTACGGATTGGACGGCAGAAATGAAAGCGAAAGCTTCTATCTGTATTTCGGAAGACGATACTTTGATCGAATCATTGGAGATTGCGAAAAGCCGCATCAAAATCATGATCGAGAAAGGAATGGATAACGAGAAGCAAGTGCTCCAGGGATTGATCAACAAAGCAGATCACCGCATTGCTGAGATTAAATCAGGTGAAAAACCTGCGTTGACTCCGGATGCAAATGCGAAGTATTATGCGGAAGTAGTAGTTGATCTGAACCAGATTGCGGAACCGATGATTGCCGACCCGGATGTAAACAATAAAGACGTATCCAAACGCTATACACACGATACAATTCGTCCGTTGTCTTACTACGGTGGCGATAAAAAAGTAGATCTTGGATTTATCGGTTCGTGTATGGTTCACAAAGGAGATATGAAAATTCTTGCCCAGATGTTGAAGAATGTGGAAGCGCAAAACGGGAAAGTGGAATTCAACGCGCCGTTGGTAGTTGCACCTCCGACATATAACATCGTGGACGAATTGAAAGCGGAAGGCGACTGGGAAGTATTGCAGAAATACTCCGGGTTCGAATTCAACGACGATGCTCCGAAAGGTGAAGCGCGTACGAAATACGAAAACATGTTGTACCTGGAGCGTCCGGGATGTAACTTGTGTATGGGGAACCAGGAGAAAGCTGAAAAAGGAGACACCGTAATGGCGACTTCAACACGTTTGTTCCAGGGACGTGTGGTAGAAGATGCAGAAGGTAAAAAAGGAGAATCTTTGCTTTCTTCTACACCGGTGGTTGTTCTTTCGACTATTTTGGGTAGAACTCCGTCCATCGAAGAATACAAAAAGGCTGTGGAAGGCATTAACTTAACGAAGTTTGCTCCTTCACACAAGTTGTTGGCGAATTAATTAGAATAAGCAATAATAAAAGCCCCGGTTACTTACCTTGATAACTATCAGGATCGAAGTGCCGGGGCTTTTTTAATTAAAGATGATCGGTTTCTTAACCATCTGCATGCAGCGTTTAGAGCGTGGCCATAAACTGCTCAAATTCTCCCTTGTCGTATAGAACAGGACCGTGTCCGAAACAAAGTATTTTTGGTTTTAGGTTGAATAATTTGTGAATCGATTTCCTGTTCTCTATCCGGTCAGTTGTAAATAAACCGGGAGGTTCGTGAAGTCCGGGAATCGTTGTCAGTAAATTCATATTTACTAAGGTGTCTCCGACAATCAGTACTCCATCCTTTTCTCTGAATAAAGAAATATGCCCTTTTGAATGTCCGGGGGTTTCAATAACCGTAAAACTTCCCACCTCATCACCTTCCCGGAGTAAATGAGATACTTTATGTCCGCTTCCGGCCCAATACCGCTGTTGAAATTTTGCGATCAAGTGCCTGTGGTTGGGATAGTCGTAAATGACTTTTCCTGATTCCGCATGTTCCTTCTCGATTTCGGATGTAAGAAGCGGTATGTTTCGTTTTGTACACACAATACTGCTTGCACCCTGATGGTCCGGATGAGCATGTGTTAAGACATGCTTGGTAATATCGGAATGCTTAATGGCATTGAGAATTTTATTGGCAGAACTTCTGATTCCGGCATCTACCAGTATGTCATCGATGACATAACAATTAATTCCGTTTCTGGGAAAAAGGGCAATTTGATAAACATTTTTGGCTACTTCTTTCATTTTTAACGAATAAAATTAAATAGCAAAAATGAGGTATAGGAATCTATTATTCTTTGATATATGTTAAGAAATCTCTTTTCTGATCCTGCTGAGAGATTCAGGAGTGATTCCTAAAAAAGAGGCGATGTGAATCAATGGCGTGCGCTGGATGATTTTTTTGTCGGCAGTATTTAAAAAGTCAAGGTATTTTTCTTTTGCAGGGATGGAATGAATCTTAAAGAACCTTTCTGCAAAGCAATTGACCATGTTTTCTGATAGGATTCTTCCGATTTTTTGCCACTGAGGGATCATTTCATATAATTCCTGCATGCCCTTGAAATGGATGGAATAGGTTTCCGTATCCTCCAGGCATTGTAAGAATTCAGTTGATTTTGTTTGATTGATAAAGCTGGAATAAGCAGAAACAAAACCATTGTCGCAAGACAGGTAAGTTGTGATTTCTTTACCGTCCCTCAAATAAAAAACGCGTACTAAACCGGTAATAATGAAATGCAGCTGTGTGGAATCCTGTCCTTCTTTCAGAATAAATTCCTTAGACTTGAATTGATTGTGTTTGAACCTGGATTGAATATTATCCAGATCGGCCTCAGAGAACGTTGCGTATTGGGTAATTTGATGAATAAGGGATTCCATTTTTATCGTTTATACTTATTGCGTTTAATCAAACCGATTTATAATCGAACTCGGATCATGTTTTTTAATCCCGTTTGGGTGAACCGGATCTAATGTTCTTCTTTTGACCAAAATAACCATATTACCTGAGATACAAACTTCATCCTTTGCGTTCTCTTTGCTCCTTCGCACAAGCTGTTGACGAATTAATAGAAAACACCGGGGGGGCCAAAGTCCCGGTCACAGAGCGGAGTCGAAGTGCGGGGCTTTTTTACTTCAATTAGTTAATATTAGAATCCGTAAGCAATTAATCGGTCTTTATAAATTCCTTTTTCTATTTTCCAAATAACCTGATAACTCCCGGCTCCATCACTGTTCACAGTCTGGATGTAAATAACATCATTCAGTTTATCATAATTGACTGTTGCGTTATCAAAACTGGGCTCATAAAGTCCTGCTAAAGCAGATTTTGGCAAAGAGATAGTTTTTTGTCCGATTTTAACATTGATTTTCTCAAACTGTGTTTCCGGCATTCCACCATCCTTTCCCCAATAAGGTTTATTGTCGATGAGTTGAATTTGAGTGGGGTAATCTTTTACATAACGGAAAGTGTGCTCCTTTTTGTTGAATTTACTTTGCGAAATGGAAACTTCCAGGGTGTCCAGTTTTAAGGTGATCGAGTTTTCGGATTTTTTGATAACGGAGAATGCCTGGAAATCAGAGATCAATCGATACTGATCCTTGTAGACATAACCATAAGCAATTTCTCCGTTTTTATTGTAGTCGATACTTGTCCAATTGCCTTCGTTCGAGAAACAAAAAATGAGAGACCCGTTTTGCAATTTGTCAAGAACGCTATTATTTAATGTTCCTGTTTCTCTTACATTGACGAAAGTATCTTTATCAGCTACCACAGCAAATTGTGCAAATGAATTCGCTAAGCAAAGTAGAAAGAGAGGTGTAAACAGATATTTCATAGTTGTTTTGTGTTTTTTACCAATGTTATAAGAGTAATACGTTTGCCTCTACCAAAATAACCATATTCCCTGAAACACAAACATCACCCTTTGCGCTCTTCTTTTCTTTGCGGTTCAATAAATCCGCGTGATCTGCGAAATCTGCGGGAGAATTATCTGTCTTATCGGAATTAATTGGTATCATCGAAAAAATCAATGCCGTTATCAACTTTATTTAACATGGCTATGTATGGATAAATGCTTAAATTTAGAGGTATACAAAACTTACTTAAAATATGGCTGTTTTTGATTTAGATATGATTAAGGCAGTTTATGAGAAATACCCTTCTCGTATTGATGCTGCCCGCAAAGTGTTGAACAAACCGCTTACCCTGACGGAAAAGATTCTGTACGCGCACCTTTGGGATGGTGTGGCTACGCAAACATACGAACGAGGAAAAGCGTATGTGGATTTTGCTCCGGATCGTGTAACCATGCAGGATGCAACAGCACAAATGGCCTTATTGCAATTCATGCAGGCCGGTAAAAAGAAAGTGTCCGTTCCGTCTACGGTGCATTGTGATCACCTGATCCAGGCAAAAGTAGGCGCTGATGCCGATTTGCAGCGTTCGTTGAACGAAAATAACGAGGTGTTCAACTTCCTGTCGTCCATTTCGAATAAGTACGGAATCGGTTTCTGGAAACCGGGAGCAGGAATCATTCACCAGGTGATGCTGGAAAATTATGCGTTCCCGGGAGGGATGATGATCGGAACGGATTCGCACACGGTGAACGGCGGCGGATTGGGAATGATCGCTATCGGTGTTGGTGGTGCGGATGCGGTTGACGTCATGGCAGGAATGCCGTGGGAGCTGAAATTCCCGAAACTGATCGGGGTGAAACTGACAGGAAAACTAAACGGATGGACTTCTGCAAAAGACGTGATCCTGAAAGTTGCCGATATTTTGACCGTAAAAGGTGGAACGGGAGCAGTCGTTGAATACTTCGGAGACGGAGCGATTTCGCTTTCTGCAACCGGGAAAGGAACAATCTGTAACATGGGGGCTGAAATCGGGGCTACAACTTCGACTTTCGGTTACGATGATGCGATGCGCCGCTACTTAACGGCAACGGGTCGTGCGGAAGTAGTTGCGTTGGCAGATCAAATTGCAGAACATTTAACGGGTGACGCGGAAGTATACGCCAATCCTGAAAAATATTTCGACGAGTTAATCGAAATCAACCTGGATACGTTGGAGCCGCACATCAACGGACCGTTTACTCCGGATCGTGGAACACCGGTTTCTAAAATGAGATCGGAAGCAGAAGCAAACGGCTGGCCGATGAAAATAGAGTGGGGTCTGATCGGATCCTGTACAAACTCTTCTTACGAAGATATGTCGCGTGCAGCTTCCATCGTGGAGCAGGCTGTGAAACACGGAATTACTCCGAAAGCAGAATTCGGAATCAACCCGGGTTCCGAGCAGGTTCGCTATACGATTGAGCGCGATGGAATCATTGCGACCTTCGAGAAAATGGGGACGAAAGTGTTTACCAATGCCTGCGGACCTTGTATCGGACAATGGGATCGTGAAGGAGCGGATAAGCAAGAGAAAAATACGATCGTTCACTCATTTAACCGGAACTTCTCCAAACGTGCGGACGGAAACCCGAATACACATGCATTCGTAACTTCACCTGAAATGGTTGCTGCTTTGGCAATCTCCGGAGATCTGGGCTTCAACCCGATTACGGATACCCTGACAAACGACAAAGGTGAACAAGTGAAATTATTGCCTCCGCACGGAGACGAACTTCCTACAAAAGGATTCGATGTAGAGGATCCGGGATACCAGGCTCCTGCAGAAGATGGTTCAGGTGTCCAGGTTATCGTGAAACCGGATTCAACGCGTTTGCAGTTGTTGGAATCTTTCCCTGCGTGGGACGGACATAACATCATGGGTGCGAAATTATTGATCAAGGCAAAAGGAAAATGTACTACTGACCACATTTCGATGGCAGGTCCGTGGTTGCGTTACCGCGGTCACCTCGACAATATCTCCAACAACATGCTGATTGGAGCTGAAAATGCATTCAACGGAAAAGCAAACGAAGTAGTGAACCAGTTAACAGGTTCCATTGCGGAGGTTCCTGCTACGCAACGTGCATACAAAGCAGCCGGAATTCCTTCCATTGTGGTGGGCGATCAAAACTACGGGGAAGGATCTTCCCGTGAGCATGCTGCGATGGAGCCGCGTCATTTAGGAGTTCGTGCGGTAATCGTGAAATCATTTGCACGTATCCACGAAACAAACCTGAAAAAACAAGGAATGTTGGGCTTGACTTTCGCGAACGAAGCGGATTATGATAAAATCAAAGAAGACGATACATTCAACTTCATTGATTTGGTTGATTTTGCTCCGGGAAAACAATTGACTCTCGAAATCGTTCATGCAGATGGTTCAAAAGAAAACATCAAATTGAATCACACGTATAACGATCAGCAAATTGAGTGGTTTAAGGCAGGTTCTGCATTGAACCTGATTAAATTGCAGAATAATTAAGAGAAATTCTGTTATAAAACAGGAAAAATAAGAGGTTGGGACGCGATGTATCGCGTCCCTTTTTTTTGTTTTGCAGCAATTGAATATGCAAGCATAAGGAATGTCGTCAGAGACTCATTGAAACAAGTATTCCACGAAGCCAGTTACTCACCCTCGAATGGTAGTTTGACTAAAGTTTTAATTTCGTTTCCGTGAAAACTAAAACGCGTAAATCAACCTTCTTTTGAAAAAGAGAAGGTTTTGTTTTATGCAGAGATAAAAACCAAAAACGCTACAATTTATGAAGAGAACTTCTGCTCTTGCGGGAAGTGTTATGTCCGTCATGCTCGTATTCAATGTGTTCGGACAAGCCAATACCAAATGGAACATGGTGAATGATCCGTATTATGGAGTCCCGAATTACACCAATTTATTTCCCGGCTTAAAAAGCTCCATTCTCGGTGCGGTAAAAGACGATGAGAACATTTCGAATATTCACAGCCGCGGATCTGGTCCTACAGGTTTGCGAACCGAATTTTTCCTGAACAATTGGTTTGGGATTGGTGTGGATGCTATTTACAGCGGAAGCAGTGTGAGTTACGACCGCAGGGATTCCATTGTTGACGGAGTAGAGTATACGAATTCGTATGAAAGAAAGATGAGCAGGGTGCGGATTCAGGCACGATTTAACTTTCATTTTCCTGTGAAAAACAAACGCTTGGATATGTATGGGGGAATCGGGATCGGAAGTAATGCAAAATACAGAACTACCTTTGTGAACGGAGTAAAGACAGATGATAAGAGTGGTTTCTGGGATCGTTTTCCAACTTTCCCGATTTCGATGAGAACCTGCTGGGGATTCCGTTATTATTTTTCAAAGTTCGTAGGAATGAATTTTGAAGTGGGGATTGGTGGACCACTCATTTCAACGGGAGTTTCTTCCCGTTTTGGGTTTAAATTGCCGAAAGTTCCGGGTATGGATCAATTGAATTCGGAAGGAGGAGATAACCTGAGAAAAAAGGCAGAGGATGCGAAACGCAAACAGGAAGAGCTGGAAAAAAAGAAAGGTGAACTGAAGCCGGGTGAAGAATCTGAAAAGCAAAAGCTCGAAGAAGAACGTCTGAAGCTGGAGAAAGAGAAATTAAAGCTGGAACAGGAGAAATTGGAATTGGAAAAGCGAAAGCTGGAGGAGGAAAAGAAGAAATTGGAGGAAGAAAAACGAAAATCCGAAGAGGGAAAATAAAAGAAGGGACGTGATGCATCGCGTCCCTTCTTTATTATGTCAAAAATTGAACTCTTCATCCCGATAGCCATCGGGACTTGAATTTTTTCTATACCGCTACATTGTGTTCTCTCAATGCATCATTCAAAGATGTTTTCAAATCCGTTGATGCTTTGCGTTTTCCAATGATCAGCGCACACGGAACCTGGAAATCTCCTGCCGGGAAAGATTTCGTGTAAGATCCGGGAATCACCACGGAACGTTCAGGAACGTATCCTTTTAATTCAACAGGTTCTGACCCGGTTACGTCAATGATCTTGGTTGACATCGTCAAACAAACATTTGCTCCCAAAACAGCTTCTTTTCCTACGCGAACACCTTCAACTACGATACAACGCGAACCGATAAACGCATCGTCTTCAATGATTACCGGAGCAGCTTGTAACGGTTCCAATACACCGCCGATTCCAACACCACCGCTTAAGTGTACGTTTTTCCCGATTTGAGCGCAGGAACCAACTGTTGCCCAGGTATCTACCATGGTTCCGGAATCTACATACGCCCCGATATTTACATAAGAAGGCATCATGATGACTCCCGGAGCTACAAATGCTCCATAACGTGCAATGGCATGAGGAACCACGCGAACTCCCAATTCTGCATAGTTTTTCTTCAAAGCCATCTTATCATGGAATTCAAACGGTCCCACTTCAATCGTTTCCATTTTACGAATAGGGAAATACATCACAACAGCTTTCTTTACCCATTCATTTACCTGCCACGAACCGTCTTCTTTCGGTTCTGCGACACGCAATCTTCCTTTGTCAATGTCTTCGATAACGTGTTCGATTGCCTGGCGGGTTTCCGGCTGATCTAATAAGGCCCGGTTTTCCCAGGCAGCTTCTATAATGGAACGCATAAATGTACTTTTTGGTCAAAATTAGTACTTATTGGGTAAAGAGCGGTTGGAGAGTTGAAAAATGATCGTGCGCGTATGTATCAATATACAATTCTCACAGAAATGACCCTTCTAGGGTTATAAACCCTAGAACACTTTTTTGACGTATTTTTGTACCGGATTTTTAAAATTTACGCACTTGTCTAAAATTCTCGCAATCGACTTTGGGTTAAAGAGAACCGGTCTGGCACTTTCGGATGAACTTCAGATGTTTGCCTTCGGACTCAAAACAATTGACAGTAAAACCCTCATGGATGAGCTGAAAATCCTGGTTGAAAAAGAGAAGATTACGGAAATCGTAATCGGTGAACCGAAAAGATTGGATACTTCCGACTCACACATTACCCAAAATGTACGTTTATTGAGAGAAGCGGTTCAGAAGAATTTTCCGGGAGTGCTTGTTAATCTGCTGGATGAGCGGTTTACTTCAAAAATGGCTTCAGCGGTAATTGCTCAAAGCGGATTGAAGAAAAAAGACCGGGAACAAAAAGGATTGATTGATACGGTAAGCGCCACAATTATCCTGCAGGATTATCTTCAAACCCGCGTAAAATAAGGAAAAGTATTTTGAATACATCAATTTTCTAACTTTGTAGAACGTTTAAATGGTTTAAGTGTTCAAAGGATTCCATTGAACCCTTGAACTTTTTAACTGTTGAACGCGCTGAAATAATACGAGAAACAAGAATTGTCCTTGGGTTCTGCATAACTGAGATTAAAAAAAAGAGTAAAATGATATTGCCAATTGTTGCATACGGTGATCCGATCCTGAAAAAAGAAGCTGTTGAAATCGATCAGGACTATCCGGAGTTGAATAAACTCATCGAAGATATGTTTGAAACGATGTATGAAGCATCCGGAGTAGGTTTGGCGGCTCCGCAGATTAACCGTTCCATCCGTTTATTTGTGGTGGACGGAAGTCCGTTTGCGGAAACCGATGAAGATGAAGAAGAAGATCCGATGGCGGAAGGAATGGAAGGATTTAAACGTGTTTTCATCAATCCGATTATCGAAGAAGAAGCCGGGGAAGCCTGGGGTTTTCACGAAGGCTGTTTGAGTATTCCGAAAATTCGTGAGGAAGTTTACCGGAAAGAAAAAATCCGGATGACGTATTACGATGAAAACTGGCAGTTCCATGACGAATGGTTCGACGGTTACAAGGCGCGGATCATTCAGCACGAATACGATCACATCGAAGGAGTATTGTTTACAGATCATCTTTCAGTATTGAAAAGAAGATTGCTGGCGAAAAGACTTCAGAATATTTCACAGGGCTTGATTTCTGTTGCTTATAAAATGAAATTCCCGTCATTCAAAAAAGGAAAATAATGAGAACGTTGTTTTTAACAGGAATGGTGTTTTTTGTACTGGGCTGTTCTTCAAAACCAGAAGAAGCAAAGGAAGGTGAAAAAAGTGCCGGTAAACAAACACTACAGGAAGCAGTAAAAGAAGTTAAGGCCTTTGAAGATTCATTGAAATCGGTATCAGCTTCGGGAAAATTGGAGTTTGATCAGCAGGTTGCTGTTACTTATGCGGAGAAATGCCTGAGTGTGTATCACCGTTTTCCGAAGACAGATGAAGCGCCGCGTTATTTGGATAAAGCCCATATCATTTTTGCTTCCGTTGGTTTGCACCAGCGTTCAGTCATTTTGGCGGATTCCCTGATTGCCATGTATCCGACCTATAAAAACAGGGCGATGGTGCTGGAAAGCCTGGCAGGAGCATATGACGTATTTGTTGTTCCGAGACAAAAGGCGAAAGTGCAGTATTATTATGAAATGCTCCTGAAAGAAAATCCGAAAATGGACGCAGAGCAACGAAAACAGATCGAAGATCGTTTAAAATACGTGGATTTGACCTTTGATGAATACGTTTCAAAATCAAATTAGTATTTTGGTATGATTTTCGTTAACTATGTGTTAAAGAAATTAAAGGGCAAAACTTTATAATCTATATTTACAACAACTAAAAGAAACAAAATGAAAAAAGTATTATTTACAATGATGTTGGCTTTCGTAGCTGTGATCGGCGCAAACACTGCGATTGCTCAAGAAGTACAAAACGGAGCTAAAATCGAATTTGCGAAAGAAACGCATGATTACGGGAATATCAAATACGGAGCAAACGGTACTTGTACGTTTACTTTTACAAACACAGGAAACGCTCCTTTGATCATTTCAAATGCGAAAGGATCTTGTGGTTGTACAGTTCCTGAATGGCCGAAAGAACCAATTGCACCGGGAGCAAAAGGTGTGATTACTGTAAAGTATGATACAAAACGTTCCGGAGCAATCAACAAAAACGTAACAATTACTTCGAATGCGGTAAATGAACCTACAAAGGTAATCCGTATCAAAGGAAACGTAGCTCCTCAGCCGGAAGGAACAAGCCCGGTAAATGACGGTGGTGCTCCATCTGCACACTAAAAATTGATCTCAAATGCGTAGTCTGATTATCGCATTTATTATATTGAATTCCGCTTTCTGCATGGGTCAGAAAGCGGAATTTTCTGTTGATAAAGCAGTGTTTACCTTCCCGAAAACCAATGAAGGACCTGTTATTTCACACGATTTCGTGATCACCAATACCGGTGATGCCCCCTTAATCATTTCCGATTACAAAGTGTCGTGTCCCTGTACCAAAGCAACACTTCCGAAAGATCCCATTCAACCCGGGCAAACAGCTGTCATCCAGGTCACTTTTGAAACAAAAGGGAAATACTACGAACAGGATCGATCCATTCTCCTGCTCACGAACACCAAAAAAGGCACCGAAAAACTCCGCTTCAAAGTCTTCGTCATCCCGGAAGGAGAGTAAGAGTCTAAGGTGTTCTTTTGTATTCGTAATTGATAATACTCTGTTCAGCTAATTCATAACGCGCGGACTCAGTTCCCCAATTGCAAGAACTCCAAATCTTAAGTTTTCCATTAAAAATTGTTCTCTATCCTTCTTGATATTCTATAGAAGGGAAAGCTTCCTATTTAGGTTGCCGATCCCGAAAAGTGCTTGTCATTTGGGATCCTGATCCCGCCTTTTCGTGGATAGGCCCTGAATAGGGAGCTGTTTGAATGCTGCAATTGGGATAAAGGCATTTTTACCTACTTTTTTTGCCTTGGAAAAAAGTAGGAGACAAATAAAATGATTGTCTCCAAACCTCACTTTTAACAGCTATTTAAGACTTGAGTTAAAGCCCTGTTAAACCTCATGATTCCCAGACTTCAAATGTGTAGATTGCCGGAATAATTCAAATACTACACAGATGAAAACAATCCTTTTGAAAATCGCAATAACTTGCAGTTTAATCCTTGGATTCAAACAATCGCTCCTTGCCCAGGAAGTAATAAAAGGCGCTCAGATTACCTTTGAAAAAGACACGCACGACTTCAATGAAGTTCCGATGGGTGGAAACACCACATACACCTTTGAATTCAAAAATACCGGAACCGAACCCTTGATCATTAATCAGGTAAGATGGTCTTGTTCCTGTCAGCTTGCCGAGTGGCCGAAGGAGCCGATTCTTCCCGGAAAATCGGGTTTGATTAAAGTGAGATATGATTCCAATAGGGTGGGACCGATCAATAAAAGCTTTATGGTATTTTCAAATGCGATGAATGAACCGTCAAAGAGTCTGTTTATCAAAGGAAAAGTATTGCAGGAAGAAGCGGTTTCACCTGCAATGATGAACTGAAAAAATCCCCCGTTTGATTCGTGAATTCGCAGATTCGTAAAATTACGAATGGGCATTTTGACTGCTTTTCGAATTGGTAAAATTGCAAGTCCTGTTTTACCGGTAAAAACTTTCAAAGAATCGGGATGAGTTATTAACAAGAAACAAGCTTGTTTTTATTCCTCCCTTTCTTTTCACTATCTTTATTGTCCCCAAAAAAGAGCGCGCATGTTTTTGATTTTCGATACCGAAACAACAGGTTTACCCCGTGATTGGAATGCTCCGTTAACGGATCTGGATAACTGGCCCAGAGCCATACAGATAGCCTGGCAATTACATGATGAATTGGGAAATGTGCTCGAAGCAAAAGACTTCCTGATTCGCCCGGATGGCTTTGATATTCCCTACGATGCGGAACGGATTCACGGAATTTCTACGGAACTTGCCTTAGAGCAAGGAGAAGCGCTTGAAGATGTTATCGCAGAATTTAACGAAGCCTTGCGGAAAGCAAAGTTCGTAGTGGGACAAAACATCGGTTTCGACCTCAATATCATGGGGGCGGAATTCCTGCGTACTAAGGTTGAAACAAACATGCACGATCTTCCGGTATTGGATACCTGTACTGAAGTAACTGCCGAATTGTGTAAGATTCCCGGAGGTCGTGGAGGTAAATTCAAATTACCGACGCTAACGGAATTACACAGCTACCTGTTCAACGTTCCGTTCGGGGAAGCGCACAATGCAACTGCCGATGTGGAAGCAACGACACGTTGTTTCTTCGAATTGATCCGCAGGGAAGTTTTCACAAAAGAAGAACTAAAAGTTGAACTGGATTATTTCGATCGCTTCAAAATTGCGAACCCGGATTACATTCAGCCGATCGGTCTGACACACCTCAATTTAAAAGAGGAAAGTGCGAAGCTGAAAAAGCAGACGAGTGACGATACCATTTCGGTAGACGTTTCCGAAGCACGCGAGCGATTGAAAGACCTTCCTTTCGTTCATTTACACAATCACACGCAGTTTACAATTCTTCAGTCCACCATGGATGTCAAAGGATTGATCAAACAAGCCGTGAAACACAATATGCCGGCTGTTGCCCTGACAGATATCGGGAACATGATGGCTGCCTTTCATTTTGAGAAAGCAATTGCCGGAATCAACAAAGAAATTGAAGCCGAAAGACAACAGGCAGAAGAAAACGGACAGGTTTACAACAGGGAACCCTTGTTGCCGATTATCGGCTGTGAGATGTATGTTTGTCGTGACCGGAAAGACAAAACGGTGAAAGACAACGGTTTTTTGGTTGTTTTCCTGGCAAAAAATAAAAACGGTTACCACAACCTCATCAAGCTGGCATCGGCGGCGCATACGGAAGGAATGTATTACGTGCCGCGGATTGATAAATCCATCATTGAGCAATACCACGAAGATATCATTGTACTCACCGGAGGTTTGGGCGGGGAAGTACCGAGTTTGTTGCTGAATGTCGGTGAAAAGCAGGCAGAAGAAGCACTTATTTGGTGGAAAAGCGTCTTCGGAGAAGATTTGTATGTCGAAATCATGCGCCACGGACAGGAAGATGAAAACCGTGTCAATGCTTCCCTGATCAAACTGGCTCAAAAACACGAAGTAAAAGTTGTTGCAACAAACAATACTTTTTACGCGACGAGAGAAGATGCAAATACACACGATATCCTGTTGTGTGTACGAGACGGAGAACAGGTGACAACACCAAAAGGAAAAGGAAGAAACTTCCGTTTCGGGTTGGAAAACGAAGAATACTACTTCAAATCTGCCGACGAAATGAAAGAATTGTTCCTGGACTTACCGGAAGCAATCGAAAGTGTCTCAGAGATTTTGGGTAAAATCGAACCGTATGCCTTAGCACGTGAAGTCTTGCTTCCTGCCTTTGATATCCCGGATGAATTCAAACATCCGGAAGATGAGGTTGATGGTGGAAAACGTGGTGAAAATGCCTATCTGCGCCATTTGACATACGAAGGTGCGGCAAAACGTTATCCGGAAATTACACCTGAAATTCGTGAACGACTGGACTTTGAGCTGGCAACCGTTGAACGTACCGGGTATCCGGGATACTTTTTGATCGTACAGGACTTCTGCCAGGCGGCCCGTGAAATGGGCGTTTCCGTTGGACCGGGACGTGGATCTGCAGCTGGTTCTGCGGTTGCATATTGCACCGGAATTACGAATGTCGATCCCATTGCATACGATCTCCTATTTGAGCGTTTCTTAAATCCGGATCGTGTTTCCATGCCCGATATTGATATCGATTTCGACGATGAAGGTCGTGGGCGTGTCATTGATTGGGTAATTGCGAAATACGGGGCGAACCAGGTGGCACAGATCATCACGTACGGTACGATGGCTGCAAAGTCTTCTATCCGGGATGCTGGTCGTGTATTGGACCTTCCTCTGATTGAAACAAACGGATTGGCGAAGCTGATCCCGGATAACTTCTCACTGGATGCTATTTTCAATTGGGAAGAACCTAAATTGGCTGAAAAACTGGCAAACAGTCCACAGGATTTGGCAAATGTGCAGGAATTGCGTTTACTTGCTCGTGGAACAGACATGCGTGCGCAGGTTTTGAGACAGGCGCAACGAATCGAAGGTTCCGTTCGAAATACCGGAATTCACGCCTGTGGAGTGATCATTACTCCGGATGATATCACGAATTTCGTTCCGGTTGCACTGGCGAAGGATACAGGCATGTGGTGTACGCAGTTCGATAACTCGGTTGCGGAAGAAGCCGGTTTGCTGAAAATGGACTTCCTGGGCTTGAAGACGCTGACACTGATCAAGGATGCCGTTAAAAACGTCAAGAAACGCCACGATATTGACTTAGATCCGGATTCTTTCCCGATCGATGACGAAAAGACTTACGAGTTGTTCCAGCGCGGTGAAACGGTCGGGATTTTCCAGTACGAAAGTCCCGGGATGCAGAAATACATGCGTGAATTGCGTCCGTCGGTATTTGCCGATTTGATTGCGATGAACGCCTTGTACCGTCCGGGTCCGCTGGAGTACATCCCGGATTTCATTAAACGGAAGAACGGGGAACAAGAAATCAAATACGATTTGGATGCTTGTGAAGAGTATCTGAAAGAAACATACGGAATTACAGTTTACCAGGAGCAGGTAATGCTTTTGTCCCAGAAGCTGGCAGGTTTCTCCAAAGGTGATGCCGACGTTTTGCGTAAAGCAATGGGTAAAAAACAGCGTTACATCCTGGATAAAATGAAACCTCAGTTCGTAGCACAGGGGCAGGAAAGAGGCCACGATCCGAATATCCTGGAAAAGATCTGGAAAGACTGGGAAGCATTTGCATCCTATGCCTTCAACAAGTCTCACTCCACGTGTTATGCCTGGATTGCTTACCAGACGGCTTACCTGAAAGCGAACTACCCGGCTGAATTTATGGCTGCGGTACTTTCCAATAACCTGAACGATATTACGCAGGTGAGTTTCTTCATGGAAGAATGCCGCCGCATGGGAATTGAAGTACTGGGGCCGGATGTGAATGAATCGTCCTATGAATTTACGGTAAACCAGGCTGGTGCAGTTCGTTTCGGGTTGGGAGGAATCAAAGGTTTGGGGAGCGGCCCGGTTGAAAACATCATCGAAGAACGCCAAAACGGATTTTTCACTTCGATCTTCGATATGACGAAGCGTCTGAACTTGCGTTTGGTGAACAAGAAAGCACTTGAAAGTATGGCGTATGCCGGTTGTTTTGATTCCTTCCGTGGAGCGCACCGGGCGCAGTATTTTGCTTTGGATGCGAGTGGTAAAACCTTCATCGAAAATGCGCTGAAATACGGAAGTAGTTTGCAGGAAAACGAAAATTCCGCGCAGGTTTCCATGTTCGGAGAAACGGCAGATGTGAAGATGCCGGAACCAAGTATTCCGAATTCGGAAGAATGGAGCTTGCTCTACAAATTGAACCGGGAGCGGGAAGTAGTAGGAATCTTTATTTCCGGGCACCCGCTGGATGATTTCAGAGTCGAGATTGAAGCATTCTGTAACGGAAATGTCGAATTACTTTCCAATGTGAAGCATCATTTGGGCCGCGATTTCACCATTCCGGCAATCATCACCGATGCACAGCATTTGACGACGAAAACGGGAAAACCATTCGGTTTGATCATTATTGAAGATTATACGAATTCACACAAGCAATACATTTTCGGAGATACATACCTGAAGTTTAAACACTTGCTGACCAAGGATTTGTTCGTGGCAATCAAAGGAAGAGTTCAGGAAGGCCCGTATCCGGATAAGATCACGAAAATGAAACCGATCGAGTTTAGTATCAGTTCCATTGAACAGTTGCAGGATATGATGGGGACGAAATCTGCAACGGTCAATATCACTATTCCGATCAAGTTATTGGATCAGATGATGCTGAATAAGCTTGAAAACATGTTCCGCGAAAGCGAAGAAGGAAACTGCTCGGTGAAATTCACGGTAATCGATCATTTGGATAACCTGACAGTGAGTATGCCTTCGAAACGCTTGCGAATCAATCCGTCTGCGCGCATGCTTTCCGAAATGAAAGAAATGCAGCTGGAAGTGGGCTTTGACACAAATTAATACGTTGGTTCCGCTCAGTATTCCGTCCAATTTTTCCCCTTGAGGAGCGTGTCCTGACAAGTATTCGTCGGGAGAGATCAAGAGGGAGGGGAAATGTAAAATGCAATTTGTTTTTCCGGAATGAAAAATGAGAATTATCTCGAGGACAGGATTTCAAAAATGGCCCTTATGCTGAAAATGCATAACTCAAGACGCTGAATCTTAATCGATTTCTTCCACTTTTCCAGTCGTCGAAAAGTGGAGCAAAAGACTTGTCTCATTCCAAGCCGTTCACTAAAAAGTTCCTTAGCCTCATTTAAATCAAAAAGAACGGATTGCGCTGCGCTCCATCCAAACGACAAGCGCTTTTTGTTAAAATGACGGCACGAAACTTTTCTTAACGCTCTCTTCCGGGAATGAGACGGAAATCCGTCTTCGGATAAAAAAATACCCCGGAAATTTTCCAAAGTTGAAAGCGGAATAATCTAAAAACGGAGCGAAAATGGCCCTTACGCTGAAAATCGTAGTAAACAAGCAAGTGAAGCGAAAAAAAGCATTCGGTGTTTGAGTCCGTAGGACGAGTTTCGAATGCTTTCGCGCAATGACGCGTAGTTTACAGGTTTTCGAGTACAGGCCTAGACCTTTTTGCTTACTTTTTGGGGCGATGCCAAAAAGTAAGACCATCATCGGTTTATCACGCCTAGATTTTTTGTTACTACCTCAGCATTTAGCTTTTCCAAAGCTATGCTTCGTCTTCACCAGCAATGCTGGTTCTTTCATCAATGGAAAAAGTAAGAGAATTAATAATAGTGTAAGATGTGAGTAACAATAGGAAATCGCCCTTGAGGAGAGAAGAGCAAGCACTGCTTGCGAGTGAGGGGTGGCAATTCTTTATTTTCTGCGAATAACGTAAGTAGTAATCACCCGCACTTCGGGTTTTATACTTACTCCTTTACTTTTCAGAAAAGCAATAATCTCCTCCGGACTCGCTTCATGCAGCTTTTTCCATTCCATTCCCCGGTTGTAAACAAGCATGTGTTGTATGGAAGGATCGATGGTGTAGTATTGCCGGGTTAATTCTTCCAGCCTGTTTGTAAATTCCTGGATAGGAGTGTAAACCTTCTCCGTTCCTTCCTCGATCTGCTCCTCACTTTTGATGAATTCACCGGGTTTTCCGAGAGACACCTGATTCACATTTTTCTTACCCGTAACGGAGTCAAATACGATCGACAAACCATCCGATAAACCGCGTTCGATTTCAGCCACAGCCTTCTCGAAACTGTCTGTTTTTCTCCAGTAAACGAGGTCATAGCGGCAACTGTCATGGGTTTTGTTTTCGATCCGGACAGTGGATGGAAGGTCGTACAGGAAGACGAATAATTCTTCAAGCGATCCGGAAGAATAAGTCATTCCAACGTGATCTTCCGTCATCCGGTAGGCCGAGGTGCTGTTAGATTTTGGTTCCAATGAAGGCCGGATAATGAACTGATCGATTAATTTGGAGCTGCAGGAAGAGCCCTTTCCGGACATGATTTTCATTCCGTTAAACACAGGATCTTCACCGGCACTAAATCCACCTTTTGAAATCACTTCGGGACGAACACTTATTGGTTCCGCAGCGACTCCGTTGGTTTGGATCACTTCCAGAAGCGTTTCCTCTGTTAAATCATGAGCCCTGTAGACAATCGTTCCGTCTCTGTTCAGGATAAACATGGTCGGACGGGCAGTGATGTTGTAATTCCTGAAATCCAGCTGATCATCATCCCTTCCGATATAAAAATCGACTGTTACTTTTTTCAGGAAATTTTCCAGTTTCTCTTTCGGATCATCCGTTATCGCAATAAAGACGACGCCTTGATCCTTGTATTTCGCATACAATTCATTGTTTTCCGGAAATGCAGCTACGCAGGGTGAACACCAGGTTGCCCAAAAATCCAGTACAACGACCTTTCCGTTCAAAGATTCCGGCTGGAGCGCTTTAATGTCGCAGTTGTAAGCTCCTTCAAGATGCAGTTCAGGAGCCTTCATTCCGACTTTAGCTTGTGTATAACTCAAAAGGGGAAATAACAAAAGTGAGAACAAGGAGATGTAGTTCTTTTTCAGTGTCATGGTTATTTATTTTACAATGAATGGGGTTTAAAGGTAGTGTTTTCTATTTAATGGTATACTTTATGAAATTGATTATTTCCATGAACTCATTTCATAACTTGAAAAGTTTGCTTTCATATCTTTTATCCTATTTTCAAGGGATTTAATACCTGTGCTTAAATAGTTTTCTTTTTCA
>VFQP010001997.1_pt1 | contig 24292 bp, 23 predicted proteins | sample 3512351 | NCBI WGS metagenome assembly VFQP01 (sample SAMN10412372, study PRJNA504923) | tailings metagenome | isolation source: Relicate 1 Philex TSF1 revegetated site | place: Philippines: Tuba, Benguet | collected 2017-08-29
GCGGCATGGCGCCCTGCTTACGCCTGGCGGCGCTGAGCGCGCTGCTGGCGTTGGCTCCCTCGCGCGAGAGTCTGGTGAAGAGCACCACGCTCAGTGAGGAGCCAGGGGCTTCCCTGGGCGCTGTCAGCGCAGCGCAGCCCCTGGCACGCGTGCGTGTCCTGCACCCTTGCACTGCCTAAGCGCGGGGGACGTGTGCGCGACCCCGTCCTCGTCACCGACCCTGCATTCGAATCCCAAACCACCACCACCAGAGCTGAGGTGCTTCCTCTGTGCGGCCTGTATCTGAGCCAGCCTCAGCAGCAGTGCCGACATCCTTCATGTCGGGTGACGGTCCTGGCTTCATCAAGCAGCGGGGACGGACGCGGGGACGAACGCGGCGTGCTTGAGGCCAAAGAGCGCCATTGATCAGCGGGCCAGTGTTTTCCACGCTGTCCACGTGCAGGCACAGCTCACCATCTGTCGTGATGGTGGCGCAGCGCTGGCAGCGCGTCAGGACCGGCCGCGCGCTACCCTGGAGGTGACCTAAGCAGGCTGGGGCTCTCTGTCAGGTAGGAGAAGCCTGCTGGTCCAACGCATTACGAGTAGTGCCGGGGGTGACAGGTTCGCGCGGGCGGGCCTTGGCTGAGGGGCGGCATGCTGCCGTGCCGTGAAGTGCGGCATGCCGATGCCGTGCGCGCCTGGGCACCTCGCCAAGGAGCACGCACGCCGCGCGACAGTCGTGCGCGCTCGACAGGCAGGCTCGCGTTACGAGTACGTGGGCATTCGGCGAGGCTCGCGAGAGGGAGGCAGGTCGCGGCTGGCCTGCTGGGCGGGCCGATGAGATCTCACTTGGTGCCAACCGAGCGCCACAGAGGGAGAATGGATTATAAAGGCCGCAATGCAGCCGAGTGAAAGCATCGACTCACCACTCAACACCTCTGAGAGCCTCTCCAGCGAGCAGAAAGCAAAGCGACACCATGGCGGCAAAGACGTGCACGCACGGCGCTGGCAAGCGCAGGAGCAGCAGCTGGGCCAAGGCCGCGTGCATGCTGGTGGCGGCGGCGTGCCTCCTGAGCGGCGCCTCCGCCGCCGCTGGGCGCCGCGGCCGCTTCGGTCCCATCCGCCCCATCAAGACGGTGTGGACTCCTGCGCCCGGCAACGTCAGCAAGACCATGAACTCCTGCGCCTGGACCGGGTGGGAGTGCGCCTCCACCATGGCGCCCATCTTCTCCAAAAGCGCGCCCCTCATCAGCGCGGAAAACTACCCCGCCAGGTGCGTCTTGTTGCGGCGGGGCCATTTTGTGCGCCTATCTCTTGCAGGTCGTGGTCCTCAACCTGCCCGCTGTGCTCTGTGGTGCGCAGGGCCAAGGCGTTTGTGGCCGCCGGCGACCTCTTCTGCTCCCAGTTCTCCGAGGACCAGTGCGCGTACCCGTGCCAGTACGACGCGGGCGTGGGCTGCCAGATCAACGGCGACAGCTACTACCAGGTCTTTGACTGCCCGGGCTCCGTGGTGCGTCTCATCACTTGCTGGTCCTGGGGCAGTTGGGCCTCCAAGGAGAGGGACACGATGCTGACCCGGTGACGTGTTTGCTGCCGCGCTGTCCCACAGCTGTACGAGGAGCGCACGTGCGGCTCCACCCAGCAGTCCACGGCGCCCGCCTGCCTGGCCCAGCCCGGCTGCGCCTACACCAGCAAGCCCTCGGAGCCCGGCTTCACGTGCACCTCCAACTACGCCGCCAAGCTGACGCCCAACCAGTATTTCGACGTCTTCCTGCAGCTGCAGTTCAACATCATGCCTCGCGAGCTCATGGGATGCTGCAAGGGAACGGTCTACACGTACAACCTTGCGAACTGGTGAGCGATTGCTGGGCGGAGAGCAGCGGGGTGTCCACCCGCACGCCGAGCTGCTCCGCGCCCTGCTGCTCCACGCATGCCAGGGGCCTGGCGCACCGGGCCACTAGCAGCTGCCCAGACGGCGCCCAGACGGCGCCCAGACGGCGTGCGCCACTGGCAGCTGGTGGGGTGGTTAACTGAACGCGCTCGCCTCCATGACGCCCTTTGATGGTGTGCTCAGGTGCAACGCCGCCTTCAACAACGAGACAGGCCTGACCAACCCCACGGCCTGCGCCAAGGTGCCCGGCTGCATCTGGGACACCACCACGGCCGAGTTCTGCGTGCCCTCGCCCCAGACGGACGTCAGCCTGCAGTTTGCCTACAAGCCCACCGACCCCATGGCGGGCGTGCTGAGCACGCTGGGCGCCGAGTGCCTGGCCATCAAGGAGGAGGCCACGTGCAACGCCTACAAGCCCGTCGAGGTGGACGCCACCAAGGTCAAGCAGTACATGGCCATCAGCCAGCGCCTCAACACGCCCATCGCCGACAAGCAGTGCCCCCTGCCCTCTGTCAGGCTGCCCGGCATGTAAAAGCTGCGGGGCTTGCCGCTGCATGCGTGATGATTCATCCCCCGCCGTACATACCCGGATCACCTTGCCCGCGCACGGATCGTCTTGCTCTTGCTGTTCAGAGTGGCACGCTGGGACACGCTGCCGCACCTTTTTTTTGGTGTGCTAACTGCTTAGGCACGGTTTGATGCTAACGCCTGCAGAGCCTGCGCCTCTGCAACGCACAGTGGTTGGTCCACGCCACAGTCGCTCCAGCTGAGAGCCACACGAGACGATGGTGGTGGTGCGTTGCTGCCGGCGAGCGCCAAAGCTCGCATCAGACGTACAGCAAGGCGGTGGGCACGATCAGACGAGGGTGCCCTTAGCTCAAGTGGATGCAGCTGAAGGCAGGCTGACCCCTTCTGTTGCCTTCCACATGCGGCATGGCGCCCTGCTTACGCCTGGCGGCGCTGAGCGCGCTGCTGGCGTTGGCTCCCTCGCGCGAGAGTCTGGTGAAGAGCACCACGCTCAGTGAGGAGCCAGGGGCTTCCCTGGGCGCTGTCAGCGCAGCGCAGCCCCTGGCACGCGTGCGTGTCCTGCACCCTTGCACTGCCTAAGCGCGGGGGACGTGTGCGCGACCCCGTCCTCGTCACCGACCCTGCATTCGAATCCCAAACCACCACCACCAGAGCTGAGGTGCTTCCTCTGTGCGGCCTGTATCTGAGCCAGCCTCAGCAGCAGTGCCGACATCCTTCATGTCGGGTGACGGTCCTGGCTTCATCAAGCAGCGGGGACGGACGCGGGGACGAACGCGGCGTGCTTGAGGCCAAAGAGCGCCATTGATCAGCGGGCCAGTGTTTTCCACGCTGTCCACGTGCAGGCACAGCTCACCATCTGTCGTGATGGTGGCGCAGCGCTGGCAGCGCGTCAGGACCGGCCGCGCGCTACCCTGGAGGTGACCTAAGCAGGCTGGGGCTCTCTGTCAGGTAGGAGAAGCCTGCTGGTCCAACGCATTACGAGTAGTGCCGGGGGTGACAGGTTCGCGCGGGCGGGCCTTGGCTGAGGGGCGGCATGCTGCCGTGCCGTGAAGTGCGGCATGCCGATGCCGTGCGCGCCTGGGCACCTCGCCAAGGAGCACGCACGCCGCGCGACAGTCGTGCGCGCTCGACAGGCAGGCTCGCGTTACGAGTACGTGGGCATTCGGCGAGGCTCGCGAGAGGGAGGCAGGTCGCGGCTGGCCTGCTGGGCGGGCCGATGAGATCTCACTTGGTGCCAACCGAGCGCCACAGAGGGAGAATGGATTATAAAGGCCGCAATGCAGCCGAGTGAAAGCATCGACTCACCACTCAACACCTCTGAGAGCCTCTCCAGCGAGCAGAAAGCAAAGCGACACCATGGCGGCAAAGACGTGCACGCACGGCGCTGGCAAGCGCAGGAGCAGCAGCTGGGCCAAGGCCGCGTGCATGCTGGTGGCGGCGGCGTGCCTCCTGAGCGGCGCCTCCGCCGCCGCTGGGCGCCGCGGCCGCTTCGGTCCCATCCGCCCCATCAAGACGGTGTGGACTCCTGCGCCCGGCAACGTCAGCAAGACCATGAACTCCTGCGCCTGGACCGGGTGGGAGTGCGCCTCCACCATGGCGCCCATCTTCTCCAAAAGCGCGCCCCTCATCAGCGCGGAAAACTACCCCGCCAGGTGCGTCTTGTTGCGGCGGGGCCATTTTGTGCGCCTATCTCTTGCAGGTCGTGGTCCTCAACCTGCCCGCTGTGCTCTGTGGTGCGCAGGGCCAAGGCGTTTGTGGCCGCCGGCGACCTCTTCTGCTCCCAGTTCTCCGAGGACCAGTGCGCGTACCCGTGCCAGTACGACGCGGGCGTGGGCTGCCAGATCAACGGCGACAGCTACTACCAGGTCTTTGACTGCCCGGGCTCCGTGGTGCGTCTCATCACTTGCTGGTCCTGGGGCAGTTGGGCCTCCAAGGAGAGGGACACGATGCTGACCCGGTGACGTGTTTGCTGCCGCGCTGTCCCACAGCTGTACGAGGAGCGCACGTGCGGCTCCACCCAGCAGTCCACGGCGCCCGCCTGCCTGGCCCAGCCCGGCTGCGCCTACACCAGCAAGCCCTCGGAGCCCGGCTTCACGTGCACCTCCAACTACGCCGCCAAGCTGACGCCCAACCAGTATTTCGACGTCTTCCTGCAGCTGCAGTTCAACATCATGCCTCGCGAGCTCATGGGATGCTGCAAGGGAACGGTCTACACGTACAACCTTGCGAACTGGTGAGCGATTGCTGGGCGGAGAGCAGCGGGGTGTCCACCCGCACGCCGAGCTGCTCCGCGCCCTGCTGCTCCACGCATGCCAGGGGCCTGGCGCACCGGGCCACTAGCAGCTGCCCAGACGGCGCCCAGACGGCGCCCAGACGGCGTGCGCCACTGGCAGCTGGTGGGGTGGTTAACTGAACGCGCTCGCCTCCATGACGCCCTTTGATGGTGTGCTCAGGTGCAACGCCGCCTTCAACAACGAGACAGGCCTGACCAACCCCACGGCCTGCGCCAAGGTGCCCGGCTGCATCTGGGACACCACCACGGCCGAGTTCTGCGTGCCCTCGCCCCAGACGGACGTCAGCCTGCAGTTTGCCTACAAGCCCACCGACCCCATGGCGGGCGTGCTGAGCACGCTGGGCGCCGAGTGCCTGGCCATCAAGGAGGAGGCCACGTGCAACGCCTACAAGCCCGTCGAGGTGGACGCCACCAAGGTCAAGCAGTACATGGCCATCAGCCAGCGCCTCAACACGCCCATCGCCGACAAGCAGTGCCCCCTGCCCTCTGTCAGGCTGCCCGGCATGTAAAAGCTGCGGGGCTTGCCGCTGCATGCGTGATGATTCATCCCCCGCCGTACATACCCGGACCACCTTGCCCGCGCACGGATTAATTCATTCGTGTTGCTCTTGCTCTTCTCAGAGCGGCGCGCTGAGACACGCTGCCGCTTCTGCTTCTCTTTGCCACCTCCTGCTCTAGCAAACAATGGCTCGCACACGAAGAATGGAGACATTCTGACGACATTCGCAAAAGCATGACGGACACCTGCGGTCCCTACCGCCGGTGGTGGCGCGTCATGTACGTCCACGCAGGCGTGGCGCAGGGCAGGAACGGGTGCGTCCTCAGGGCCGTGCCGTTGCCGGCCCGGAGCGTGCCCTGCGCGCCGCCCGCCGCGTCCGCCGCCGCAAGGTGGCGCACGTGCGCCTGCTGCCGCTTGCTGCCGAACGCCCAGCGAGGGAAGGGCGAGTACTTGGGCTGTGCAAAGCCGTCAATCATCCAGAACTTCTCCTGGTCGAACCACATGGCCTGCAGCGCAAACGAAGCGCGCAAACATGACACGTTCCTCAGCGCATGCTGCGCGACGCCGCTGTTGGGTCATGTCCTGCTGTTGCTGTGCGAACGGCCCAGGCCAGTCACCTTTTGCCCGTAGTGCATGCAGATGGCGTGCATGAAGAGGCGGTCCGGGTGGCAGTGGTGGCGGACGGGGCCCTCGGGGCACGCCTGCACAGACAAGAGGTGGGCAAGGCCATTTGCCACGCACACGAACGATTCGCGTACACCTCGAGTCGCCCTGCAGCATCACTCGTGTATGTGGCCCTCGGCGCCACAAGCACCGGCCAAACACTCACGCTGTGGATGTTTTGCATCTCGTGCAGGAAGATGCTCGACATGTTTGTCGTCTGCGCCGGCGCCACAAAGCACAGCACGCGTGTGAAGCCCAGCCCACGCGCGCTGCAATCCAGCTGCGCGGTGGGCGCCGCCAGAACAACAGCAGCCCTGAATTTTGCGAGGAGACTGAAAGGACCGAAAAGGGAGGCACACTTGCCGCGTAGGCGTCGCACTCCTCCCTGAGGTAGCAGAACCTAAAGGCCTTGTCACGCAGCAGGGGCAGCGCCGCCTGCTCGCTCATGCTGGCCTTGTCCGCCTCGGGCTTGGCACCCAGCCACGCCTGCACACACACACGCAGAGGAGGCGGACAAACACAAACGTTGACGTCCTGGTGCTTGGTGGCGTGGCGTGTCGTGCTCATGTGCCCTATGCTGCGGGGCTCCTGGTTCTGTATCGTTTCTTGGCTCGCATGCCTTTGTGCTGCGGGACATCTGATATGCCCGGTAGCTGGGCTCCGGCCCCGCCGAGGTATCCAAACAGATGCAAACACCACACACACACACCAGGCAAGGGAGCACGCGCGCCTCAGCCCCACACTTCCTTGTGTGTGCGCCGGCCGCCGGCACCCTCACTGCGAAGAGGCCCGGCGACTGTGCTACCGCGCCAAGCGCACCACCGCCTCCGCGCAGAGAGGAGCGGAGCAGAGAGGGGATCGCGGCGCATGCAACCAGGGCTGCGCAAGGGTCGGCGTGGCGCCTCACCTTGATGAGGGCCCTGCCCCGGTCGGTGGCGCGCACCATCCACGTGCCCGTGTTGACCGGCGCCTCGCGCATGAACACGCTGTCCGCCCGGTACACCTGCGCCATACGCACGCGCCATGCACGCAACACCACGCCGCAACACGCACGTGCGTCCCCACAGGCACACCGCCATGGCGTACCACCGCCACTCCTGCCCCGCTGCCGCTCGTTTGCTGCCCCGAAAGTAGCTGCATCGACGGTACATGCACGCTATGCACACGACCGCCGCTCACGTGGAAGAGCGTGTCGTAGGAGGCGTAGGCGTCCCGAAAGTAAACCACGTCCGTGTCGCTGTAGTGCACGTGGTAGCCCAGCTCCAGCAGCGCCAGCACCACCCGGATCTTGGCCCAGTTGATGGCGTGGAAGCGGGCGGAGGCAAAGCTGGCGGGCTGGCTGCTGCCGCCGCTCGCTGCCTCGGAGACGGCGCCTGCAGCGGCACGATGCGCGGGATGGCGCAGGAGGCAGGCGGTTGCTCAGGGCGCCGTTCCTGCCGGCAGGCCACGACTGAGACCTCGCAGATGCTGCACCACTCCATCCCTGCCGCCTGCGCGCCTCATCTCAGCGTGAAGTGTCAGCGTGCCAATGAGCCCTCACCTGCTGCCGCGTCGGCGTGCTGCTGCTGCTCCATGGCCCAGCGCGCGTCCACGCAGGGCAGGCGCCAGGCCCGGCAGTCGGACAGCGACGCGTCGTCCAGCACCGCCACCAGGTACGACTGGACCTTGGCCAGCATCACCAGCGAGTAGATGAGGTTGAGGGCCCAGCGCGACGTGGGCTTGCTGTAGACCAAGGCCGTCACCGTGCCGCCCGCCGCGCCGCCCTGCACCTGCGATGCCGTCCGCACAGGGTGCGCCATCCCGGCTCAAGGATGCAGCAGCTCTCAGGCCGCGCGCATACATGCATTGCGCACTGCACAGCGTGCTGCCTTTTGGCAGCGGCAGCGAGAGAGCACGCCGGGAGCTACCTTGGCGAGCGTGGCGAGGTCGGTGGAGCCCTCCCAGGGGAACTCCTTGCTGGCAGGCGCCAGCCATGGCAAGCGGTGGTACGCCTCGTTATATTCCGCGGGTGGAGAGGGCGTTGGGTGCTGTGCCTCGTCCACCCCCGGAGCGTTGGTAGTGCTCGCTCGCGCGCCAGGTAGAGCTTCCAGGGAAGCGAGCAGCAGCAGCCACGCGATGCGAGGCGCGTGATGATGACGACCACGCTGCATCCCGCTCCCGCTCCGATGCTCTGATCGCTCGGCGTTCACGACCCGGCCATCTCGGTGTCTGACCGGCGAAAAGTCTTCAGTGATCAATACGCGCGCACAGCTGGTGCTGGCGAATGTGAGGATTCTGAGCGGCGCTGGCTGCTCCGTCGCGTTCAAGTTTGACCAGGCCGCTTGACCAGGCTGTCGCAACCAGGATTGCTCACACACACGCGCTATAAGGGACGCAAGAGGCCAACGCGCGCCAGACCGCAACTTCATCACAAATCCCTCCTCCTCCTCGCGCGTCACCGCCGGCCCTCGCCCGCCACCACCACCGTGACGCGCCCCGCCCGCGCCTGCGCCCCGCCAGGCGCGGCGGCCGCCACCACCGGGCCGTACGGCTGCAGGTCCACGGGGAACGCCACCGAGCACCGGGGCCCACCCTGCTGGCCAGCCCCCTCGACGCCGCAGGCCACCTGCTTGTTGGGCGGCAGCACCACCACGGGCTGCGCTCCCCCCACGAGGTCATCCCCATCCGAGGCGCACATCAGCGCGGCCGCGGCGGGCGCCTGCGCCTTGCCGCCGCCGCCGCCCACGCCGACCGCCTGCCCCGACAGCGTCCACTGCTGCGCCGCGGGCGGCGCGCCGCTCGCGGGCGCGGCGGGCGCCGCGGGGCACGTGACGAGGGTCCAGCATGCGGGCAGGGGCTTGTGGAACCGCATGGCGAGGTGGCGCAGCGCCAGCGCGCGGCTGCAGCGCAGCGGCGTCACGTGCACGGAGAAGGCGCCGCTCGGCGCCGCGGCCGCCGGCAGCCCGCCCGGCGCGTCTGCGTGCGCCTGCGCGGCCGGCAGGTGGGCGGACGGGGGGCGGCGGGGCGCCGGCGGCGCGCGGGGCTGGGCGGCAATGGAGGCGGCGCCGCGCGACGAGGTGCCGAGCGGGGCGGCGGCGGTGCTGGGCGCCCTGGCGCGGTGGCCGGGCCTCTTGGCGGTGGCCGAGGGCGGCAGGGGCTCGTTGGGCGTGATGAGCAGCTGCGCACGCAGGCCGCTCATGCGGAGCTTGCGCCTGCGAGGGCATAGTGCGCGCGAGAGAGACACGCTCACGGTCTTTTGCGAGGCGACGCACACGATTTGCAAGCTGAGGGCGAACGGCGGCGGCGCTGCGCACCTGAGGGCGGCGGTGAACTGCAGCGCCACGGCGCTGGTGGAGGGAGGCGCGGGGGCTGCGGCGGGGGCTGAGGCGGGCGGGCGGCCCGGTGCGTGCGGTGCGGCGGGGTGGTTGGTGGTCGGTTGGAGCACCTGGACGTCCAGCTGGTAGTGGAGCGGGGTGCTGGCGGGGGAGATGGAGACCAGCAGGTGCGTCTGGGGCGCTGCGATGCGATCGCAAAGCACATACGCTTGGTGGCGCTCCCTGCGTGACTGCGGGCACCAGCACGGGGCCTTGCTGCGAGTGTGCCTTGCCTGCGATGGCGGTGGCGGTGGTTGTGCCTGTGCCGGCAGGAGGGCGGGTGGGGGGCGCCTTGTGGGCGAGGGCGGCGGGGGAGGGCGGGTGGCCCGCGGTGGCAGTGCCGGCAGGCGCGTGAGGCGCGGCGAGGGTGAGGTGGAGGCGGCCCCAGCCGCTGCGGTTCTCCAAGATGCGCGACAGCACCTGCGCGATCGCGATGGACGGTCGAACGAGACGGTCGCTTCCGCCTCACCTCCACCCGCTCGCAAGGTTCGCGGGTCATGGGTCAAGACAGGCGCACGAACCGCACCTGCTGCACCACGCGCGCGTCCCAGCGCCAGTCCACGTGCTGCTCCCACGCGTCGTCGCACATGAAGGTGGCGGCGAGCGGCGTGCGCTTGACGCGAGGCCCGCCGCGCTCGGACGCCTCGCACGCCTCACCGCCGCTGCTCGAGTCGCCGCCGTCCTGCGCTGCCACGGCGCCGCCGGGGCACTCCATCGCGTGCCACACGAGCGAGCCCGCGTTGCACACCATGAAGGAGAGCAGCAGCGGGTCCACGCCCTGCGAGCACGATGCAATCGCAACGACCGTCAAAGTCCTCGTCGGTCGCAGCGCCGACATGGCAGCGAGCCCGACAGCGCCGCTGCCGCAAAGCGTCGCACCTCGGCGCGGAGCAGCGCGCGGACCTCCTGGCTGCTCCACGTGCACATGACGCCCACGCCCACCGCGCCCGGCGCCGCCGGCCCAGCCGGCCCCGACGACGCGATCATGCCCGCGAGCAGGCCGCCCGAGCCGCCGCCGCCCGAAACCGGCAGCGCCAGGCTGCGGATGAGCGGCGCGGCGGTCCGCACGTCCTCCACGGCGTCCAGCACAAACACCACGAAGCGCCTGCGCACGCAAAGCAACTCGCACCTCACGATTGTCCCAAGCGCCGCACGATTGGGCCACCCAGCCCCTCAATCGAGGAAACGGCGCCACCGACTCACTCGCGCGTGGCGAGGCGCGGCTTGAGGTCCTGCGCGCAGCCCAGCAGCGACGACACGGCCTCGGCGCCGCCGCTGCCAAACAGCCGGTGCTCCAGGCGCTGCGCCAGACGCTGCCGCTCGCGCCGGCTCCGCCCCTGCTTCTCCTCCTCCTCGCGCCCCTCACGCGCCACCGCCCCGCCGACGCCGCCGACGCCGCTCACGGCGCCACCGGGAGGCGCCGACGCCGCGGGCAGCACTGCCGCGGCGGGAGGCGGCGCCGCCGCGGCCGCCCCGCGCTGCCGGGCCGCCGCCACGTGGTGCCCCAGCACCACCTCGTCCTCATCCTCATCCCCCTCCTCCTCCTCCTCCTCGTCCTCTGGCTCCTCCACGCCCGCCTCCACCGTCGCCTCCCTCCCGCCCCGACCCTCCGCCGCGGGTGGCGGCGGCACTTGCCGAGCCTGCCCGCTGCCCGCCCGCGCCAGCGCCGACACCAGCGTGGCCGGCGAAGGCAGCTGCAGCTTGCTGCTCTGCCGCAGCCGCCCACCCGCCTTGCCGCCCGCCGTCGCCGGCGTCGCCGTCGCCACCGCCGCTGCGGAGGAGGAGGAAGAAGCGGCAGCCGCCACCTGGCTGAACATGGTGCTCACCAGCCCGGGCAGCGCGCTCCAGGCCCGCGCCGCGCCGCCCTGCAGCACCAGAGACGGCGCCGACAGGCGCCCCAGCGGCGCATCCTCTACCGCCGCCGACGCCGCGCCGCCGCCCGGCTGCGCCTCGCCCGTTCGCTGCTGCCGTCCCTCCTCCCCCACGGCGCGCGCCGCGCCGCTTGCCCCGCCGTCCTCACTCGCCGCCGGCGCCGCGGCGCCCTTGCCGCTGCTGGCGCCGGCCTCTGACGCGACGGCGGCGGCAAAGGCGACGGCGTCGCCGATGACGGCGGCGCTGCTGGTGTTGGAGCTGGCGGCGATGGCGCGCGCCAGCGAGCCCAGGTCGTCGTAGGAGAGAGACAGCGTGTGGCGGAGCCGCAGCGCCAGCGGCGCGGCCTTGGACAGCGCCACTGCGCGGCCGTCGGCGCCGTCGGCGCCAGAGGCGCCGGTGGGCGCGGCGCTGGCCGTGGGTGCGAAGTGGACGGCGCCCGTCGCGCCGTAGATGGCCGCCAGCCTGCGCAACGCAAGTCACGTCACGTCATGTCACGTCATGTCAGGTCAGGTCAGGTCCCCCCGAGTGCAGACGTGAGCGTTGAGCAGGCGGGGAGGGAAGCAAGCTTTGAGCAGCGGCCTCGAGGGATTGCACGTGTGGGAAGGCGAGAGGTGTAAGCGCGCACCTGCCGCCTGCGGCGCTGGCGCCGGCGGCGCCGCCCGGCGTGAGGTACGACTGCGTGGTCTTCTGGTCCTGGACGGTCCGGAGGTACCTGGGAGCAGCAGCGCCAGGGCACGTGGTGCATGCGTGAGGGCATCTGGCGCAGGTGGGGGCCGGGCAGACGGGTGCTCAGCCACTGGGGGCTGGGTGGACGGGTGCTCAGCCACTGGGGGCCGGGTGGACGGGTGCTCAGCCACTGCCAAAGCACACCTGGCGCAGTGCGAGGGCCAGCTGTAGGCGGTGACGCGGCGCCGGCCGCTCTCCGAGGCCTCGTCCCAGGCGCGCGGCGAGGTGATGAGGCTGGCGCACGCCTCGCTCACGGCGCGGGCGTCCGTCGGCTCCACCAGCAGCCCGTTGCGCCTGCTCGCAGGCGCGGCGCTAGCGTAGCTTGCTTGCTTTGCGCGCGAGCGAGGCCACGAGCCCTGACAGGGCAGCGAAGCGGTGTAAGGTTGGGGGGCAGCCGGCTGCAAGCAACTCACAGCGTGGTGAGGATGTCGACGGGGCCGCCGTGCATGGTGGCGACGACGGGCGCGCCGTGCGCGGCGGCCTCGATGAGCGTGAGTCCGAAGGGCTCCTGCGGCGTCCGCAAGGGTGGGTGCGGTGAGCGGCGCGACGACGAGATCGCAGGACGCCGCCACAGCGCGTCACGTGCGGCGCTCGCACCTGCAGCGCGACGTTGACGAACACGCCTCGCGTGGCCGTGGCCAGGAGGTAGATGTCCGAGATGTCGTTCTGAGGAGGGCATGGCAGCGCACGCGCATCGACAAGGGCGGGGACAGTCGTGTCGCGCAGACCTCTTTACGACGCGCTGTGGACTGCGTGGCCGGCGCACACCTGCGTGTGCCGTTTGGGGTACGCGACGCAGCCGTAGAGGTCGTACGCGTCGATGAGCTTGAGCACGTCGGCCAGCACGCGCGCACTGCCCGGCGCCATGCCGTCGATCACGTCGCGGTTGCCCTGCGCGCGCACACACGACGGCGAGAGTCATGCGCGCCTCGCATCGTAAAGCCGTGCGACAGCGTGCGCGACGTTCGCCTCCGCGCTCACCAGGACGAGCACGAGGTTGGTCAGCTCGCGCAGCAGGCGGCTCTGCCCGTAGGCGCGCAGCAGGCCCAGCACGTTCTTCTTGGCGTCGGGCCGGCTCATGGCCAGCACCACGGGCCGCCCGGGGTGCCGCAGGAACCGGTTGATCTGCGGCAGCAACGCGCAGGAGCAGGGCATTCCGAACCTTTGCTGCCCACTCGATCTCCCGCTCCAGCGCAAGCCGCCTGCAAGCAGCAAATCGCACCTCGCGCCATATGGGCGGCTCGGCGTCGGCCAGCCCCAGCAGCCGCCCAGACGGGCTGAACATGCCGTTGCCGCCGCCCAGCGGCGGCGCCGCCGCCGTGGCGCCCAGGGGCGTGCACGCACCCGACAGCGGGCCCACCGCTCCGCCCCCGCCCGCCGGCAGCGCCGCGCCACCGCCGTGCATGCTGTTGCCGCGCCGCGCGCCAGCCACGCTGAGCCGCCCAGGCGTGGGCGGCGCCGCCGCCGAGCTCCCGCCGCCGCTCCCTGCCACTTGGGCCCCGCCGTCACCGCCGCTGCTGCCGGGCGCCGTGCACAGCCCCAGCGTCGCCTCCGGCGGCGCCGCCACGGCCACGGCGGCGTTGGGCACCCTGAGCGCGGGCAGGCGAGCGTGCGGGGCCGCCGCTCTGCCGCTGGTGCCGTGCTCGGCGGCGACGGGCACGGCGGCGGCGGCGGCGGGTGGAGTGGAGGGAGAGTCCAGGGCGGTGGTGGAGCCGTTGCCGCCGTTGGCGCTCGCGTTGTTGCCGCCGCCGAGGAGAGCCGACACCTGCGAGCGGCGAGCGGCGCGCGCTGTGGGTCGCACGCGCGTGTGCGGAGCAGCGGGGTCGCCGCATCGCCGCCACCGCGCACCTGCAGCAGGGCGTTGTTGGCCTCGATGCCGTGCCTGGCCGCGCTGTGCGAGGCTGTGAACGCCGCCCCCGACGACTGCTGAGGCGTGCAGAGGCCCTGCGGCGACGCCGTCGCCTGCGGGCGGCCCTGCGGGGCGGCGGGCGGCGGCGGCGTGCCGGTGGCGGCGGCGGCGGCGGCGTTGCTGTTGGCCGTCGTGGCGGCGGTGGTGAGCGCGGCGGCGGCAGCGGGCGTGTGCGGCGGCGCGACGGCGCCGAGCACGTCGTCCCAGGGGTCCGAAGGGAGGTTGACCTTGAGGTTGGAGAAGTCCAGGCCTGCACAAGGTCACGTTTGCGTCGTCAAGCGCCACACCGACGAAGGGTGGGGGGGAGGGATGCAAGTCGCGTGACGCGTGGGGAAGGTGGGATGCGGGACGGGGGCGGACCTGGTGGGATGACCTGCATGCGAGGCACGTGGTAGCCCTTGCAGGGCCGCAGCTGCAGCGCGGCCGACAGCTCGGGCGAGTACCTGGGCGCCCCGGTGCACACGGAGCGACCGGGAGGCTTCGGTGGTGCGCGTGGGCGCTGAGGCGAACCACGCGCAGGGCACGCGGCTCACCCGTCGTAGGCGCCCCACTGCTCGGCGACCTCCTGCTGCGTGCTGGTGAAGACCACGCTGGCCGCGTCGAGCGCGCGCTCCTCGGCCTCGATGCGCCGGGCGATGCGGTACGTCGCCTCGACCTCAGCGGCCGTCATGGCGCCTGTCAGGAACGGAGCAGTGGCGGAAAAGTCGATCAGCGGCTGGTGCGATTAGATGGTCGCGCGTGAGAAAGCAGCAAGCGAGCGCACCGCTCTTGAGCAGGTGCTCCTTCTTGTTGCGGCCCAGCGAGTGGCCCGTCAGCACGCAGTCCACGCCCAGCGTGCTGCTCACCAGCGCCGCGACCTCCCCTGCGGCAACCAACCAATCACGTCGTGTTGCGTGCGTTGCGGGCGAGGCGACATCACGGCGCCAGGACGAGCAAGCAAGCATGCCGCGCGGCGCGCACCGGCGTCGGCGTAGTGCCCGTGCACCACGTACAGCTCGCAGGGCCCCTCGCCGCCCTCCTGCAGCCGCGCCAGCGTCGAGGTGGCGTGTGCGACGGCGTGGTCGGCGAACTCGCGCACGTGCGGCCACAGCTCCTCCTTCCTGCGACCCGCGCAGAACGGAGGAGCGCGCAACCCGCTCGCAACGCGCGCTGGGTCCGCCGCCTGCGACTGCACTCAAAGCACTACTCGCTCACCTCAGGTACTCGTCAGACGGCCCGCAGGGGAGCCTCACGATGAACGCGCCACGCGCGCCCTCGAGGCCCGCCGCCGGCTCGCCCGACCCGCCCACGCCCAGCCCCGCGTCCCCACCAAGCGCCGCGCCGTCCTGCGCGCCGCTGGCCGCGGCGGCCGACGCGCCGTAGGCGGCGTTGGCCTGCGCCACGACCGAGGCGGCGCGCGGTGGCAGCGGCGGCAGCACCAGGCGCTCCTCCCGCTGCCCGTACGACGCGTCCACCTGCGCTCCACCGCGGACGGAGCACGCAGCGCTCGCCTCGCCACACTGCTCTCCGCAGCAAACCACCAGGTGCGCGCGAAAAAGGAGCCTCCCCGGTCCGCGGTCGCGCTGCCGGCCGCACCTTGGGGCAGGTGATGAGGCGCGTGAGCAGGTCCACGCGCGCTACGCTGGGGAACTGCGCCAGCGCCTTGGCCAGCTCCACCACGTACTTGACCTGCGCACGCGCCAAAGCGCCACGGCAGCGGTGGTCCACGCCAGCGGCAGCACACTTGCAGTCGCAGCACCTGCCGCGCAGCGCTCTGCGGAACGTCGAATCGCCCCAGCGCGCCGCACCTGCCCTCCCGTGTCGGGATCGCGGCCCAGCTCCATGCGCTCGCCGCGCACCAGCCCGTGCAACGACACCAGCACCACGTAGAGCCGCGGGAAACGCGATACGAGCAGGGGGTCCGCCGGGCCAGCCGCCGCCGCCGGCGCCGCCGCTGCTGCTGACGCCGCCTCGGCGAACGGGGACGCGGAGGTTGCGCTGGAGCCGGCGCCGCCGCCGCCGGCGCTGCTGGCGGCCTTGGAGGAGGGCGGCGCGGCAGTGGCGGCAGCGGCGGCGGCGGAACTGGTGAGCGAGCCAGCCTGGCTGAGCCCGTCCGCCGCGCCCGTACCTGCGTCGCGAACGCGCAAGCAGGTTTGCAAGCGGACTGCAAGCGGACTGGCGCGCCGGGACGGCAGCGTGATGCCATCTCGCTCACGACCACCCGCCTGGCGGGAGCTGCGTGGCGCGAGCGCGCACCTTCGCTGGCGGCCGCGCGGAGGGCCGAGGGCACCCAGGAAGTGGCGAAGGGCGACGCAGGGAACCTCGGCGACGACCCGGCCAGGGCCACGGAGGGCGCCGACGTAGGCGTGGTCACCTGCAGATAGCGGGACGTGGCCCGGGCAAGAGCAACAAGCATTACCCAGCCGGTAAATCATCACCGTCCCGTGCAGCTGCTGTTGTTCCTGGAGCGCGCTGCTGGCGACGGCAAGGTGGCCGCCGCGCCGCGCACCTCGTCGCCTTGCAGGGAGGGCGGCGGCTCCTCGGGGCCCTCCTCGGGCAGCGGCTCAAAGCCCTCGTCGCTCAAGCCGCCATCCACTGCACGCACAGGGGAGGGACGCATCGACGCTGGCGTGGCGCACACGCGACGTGCAGCCATTTGGCCTGCACCACCGCCTGCTGCCACCAGCGCGTTGTGCACACGGTTGCTGCTGCTCGCAGTGAGCGGTGCGCGCGTGAACGCACCGTCAAAGGCGGTGGCTGCGTTGAGCTCGTCGATGGTGCGGAGCGTCGTCACGTCCTCCTCCTCTTCGTCCTCGTCCCCGCCCTCGCCCTGCTGCTGCGCCCGGGCCTGCCCAGCCATGGCCTGCTGCGGGCGAAGCACGACAGCACGCACGGGGAAGGGCGCGCTTGTGCCGCTGAGGGGAGGTGCGGCGATGATCGCGGCCAGCACCACGCGAGGGGGGGGGAGGAGAGCGCCTCACCACCTGCGCCCGGCGCCGCTTCATGGCCCAGACGCGCCACGCGATGTGCTCCAGCCGCGCGTCCCGCTCGGTGCTGCTGCTCGCGCTGCTGGCCGCTTTGCGCCATGCGCTCCGCAGCGCGTCCTCGCCCAGGCTGAGGAGCTGGTGCACGTAGAAGCGCGCAGCAACGAGCGAGGTGGAGCCCTGCTGCTCACTGGCCACCAGCAGCGCATCGCCGCCGCGCGGGGCTCCTCCCGCTGCTCCTCCGCGCCCTCTGACGCTCAAGTCGGAATCGTCGGGAGCAGCACTCAAGTCGCCGCGCTGGAGCTGCGCGCACGCACGCACAATCGCGCAATCGTCGCCGCGCCGCTGGGCGCGCACGAGCACGCGCGCGCGCGACCAGGCGCATCGACGAGGTCCTGACGCTGGAGCGAGCTCATCGCAGGTGCCGCAGGGCCGCCTCACCAGCGCCTCCAGGTAGGACTCCACCCAGCTGTTGGCGACGGTGGCCGCGTCAGACATGATGGTGCGCGTTGTGCTGCTCTCTCCAGCGCGTGTGCGCGTCCTGGTGCGCTGGCCCACGCATGGAAAAGGGCTTGCACTAGGGTTGCGCGTGCGGCAGGGGAAACGATCAAACAAATCAACGAGCAGGCGGGGGGCGTCCCCACCCCTCCGTCGCCGCAGGGGCCGTTCCGCAGAGCATTCCAGGAAAGCCAAACGCTTGAGATCTCCAGGTCCGTCCACGATTGAAGCAGTGCGCGTGCAGGGGGCCAGAGAGAGAGGGAGGGACGAGTGTGGCAGGGGGAGAAATGGGCGTGAAGAGCGGGAGGGGGCGCAAGAAACGGTGCGGCAAACCGAGCAACCCACGATGCGCTACATGATCACGTCCACCACTCAGGGGGCCACACGCCACAAACCAACATCGCCACTGCAGGCACCACCACCACCACCACCACCACGCATGCTTCACACGTCTGCCACCGAGCCACCTCTGCTCACAGGCCACCCAGAGCCCAGCCAGGACACGGGACACGAGAACAGCAAAGTGATTCGCACCTCTGGAGCGCGCCTTGATTCCGCTGCTCACTAGGGGGCCACACCCCATCCAGAGACGCGCCGGACAGCCAGCAAGCCAACTGAGACAAGCCACAACGTGGGACGCGCACGCCACCACACAACTTGATGGCCAGCCGCGCGCGGCGACGGCGACGGCAGGCAACAGCAGAGAAAGGAAGGTGCACGATCAAACTGGGAGGGCCTCCTCCTCCTCCCACCGCACGCGTCCACAGCGCGCCCCGCCGCCGGCACCTCGCCGTTTGGGGCATGTCCGCGCCCTCCTCTGCGCGCCCCTCCCTCCCCCGCCGTCGACGACGCCAGGGGGGGCGCCCGCTCGCCTTTCTCTGCACAATCGCGCCGCCGCGACGCGGCGGCGTCGCGGGGCCTGGGCGGAGCGGGGGAGAGGGGGCGCGCGGGCGTCGCCATGGGGCCTCCAAACCGGGCCAGAGGGCGCGGGGATCGCGCGCGCGCGGCGCAATGCAAAGCAACTCAACGACGCGCTCGCAGGACTCTGGAGGCAGACGGGCCAGGACCAGGCGAGGACAAACCGGGAAGACAGACTTGACTGCTAGCCAGCTACAGGACAGGCGGCGGGGCACCGGGCATCGCCACACGTCGTGCAAACACACGGCCAGGGGGCCAGGCGCAGATGCTAATGCTACAGGGGTAGGTTAGAGACCGCCGTGCTTGGGACGCCGTGCGATTGCGTGGAGCGGGAACAGTATCAGTCAGGTGCAGAGAAGGTGCACAAGCCGAGTCGATGGACGAAGCTGGCGATGGTCAGTCGGTCAGTCGGGGCGCGCGGCGCGCGGCGCCAGCAGAGCTGCTGCAGGCGTGCGGGGCCGCGTGCGCGCGCATGGGGCCCCGGCAGCCCACGGGCAGTGGAAAGAACGAAACACACACCAGAGCGCCGTGTGGGGCTCCTGACGAGGGCCACTCCTTTGCCGTGAACCAGGGGAGGACAGGACGCCAACAGAACACACGTCAACCACGAACGACCAACACGATACGGCCATTTGTGCTTTTGCTTTGATGTGCTCGTTTCACAGTACCACACCGTACCGCCGCCACCGCCATTGCTCAACAGCCGCACCCAGCCCGCCTCTGCACAGGAGACGCCGTCAACCCACGACACCACAAGCCATCGCAGCAAGAGGCCTTGAAGCGCCCTCGACCCGTCTTGGCACCCTCGCCAGCGTGATCAAACACTGTGTGGAGCGCGCTTGGGGCAAGCCGGCAGGAGGTGGACAGGGCAGAGCGGTGCGTGCGCAAAAGAAGAGAACGAGGAGGGGGCGCAGGAAAGTGGCGCCGGCCCCCCGAAAGGAAGTGAAGAAGGTGACCAATCCGCAGAGCCTGTGAGGGGGTGCCGAGGAGGGGGTTAGACGTTAGAAGCGGAAGAAGTGCTGTGTTGCGGGCCGGCAGTGGCCGGACCCCCGCAAGACACAAACCAGTCACTTCGCAGGAGCAGGCGTACGCGTGAAAAACAGCAGCATCGCGCGCCGCCTGCCCGCCCGCCCACCCGCCACGCAGCGCGCTGCCGCCGCCGCCGCCACGAGCATACGTTCCACTGGCCGGGCGACGTGTGTGTGGGGGGGGGGCCCAAGGGTGCGTGGAGGGTTGAGCCACGCTTAAAACGTTAACGCCGCCACCGCCACCCCTTTGGCAGCAGCGGTCGCCGTCATAGAAGACTCGACGCGCCGTGGGTGCGTGCGGCGCCACCAGAGCGAGCCAACGGTGGTTTGTTCAAGCACGGCGCGCGCAGGGAGAGGGGAGAGAGCGCGCCGCGCGCTGCGGCGGCCTCATGACTCGCGGGCCACGCACGGGTGCTGCGAGAGGGGAGCCCTCAAGCAGGAGGCGGCACCGCGGCGCAGGCACATGGCTGCGACCCCAGGGGGAAAGGGGAGCCACAGCGAACCAGGGCAGGTGAGGGCAGGAAGAGGAACCCAAAAAGAAGAGCAACAGAAGGCGCGGGGAGCGGCCAAACCCGCCGCCAGGAGCCCACTCGTTTGCTCTGGGGGGCACGTCAGCATGGCAAAAGGAAGGTGCGCGCCGAGTGGGGCAGGAGCGCGGCGGCAGACGTCACGCCCCCGCCAGCTTCCGGCGTGGAATTGCCATCCGCGCAGCGGGACAGCAGAGAGGGTGGTTCGGAGAGAGAGCACACTGCCAAAAGTCCCAAGAGAGTCCCCGCGCAGGATGCCGCCGCTCCTCAGCGGTGCAGCGGGGCCGTAAGGTGAGGCAGCCTCTGCCTCGGCGCCCGCGCCAACGCCAAAGGTGCCCAACGCAGCAGCAGCACCACCACCACCATCGAACACCCCAGGCGGGAAGCGGCGCGTCGCTAGCTGGCCAGCTTCCGCCGCGTCGTCACACACCTCCACCCACACCCCGCCCCCTTTCCACGGCTGAGCAAAAGGCGCGCAAACATCTCCCGTCGACTGCCGTTCCCAAGTGCGCGGTCAGCGTCGCCCGCGGCTGCTGCCAACGTCCACGGCGCTGCCAGGCGGGTGCAGAGAGCCCCCCTGCCCCACCCGCAGAGCCACTCTCAAGGTCCCACGCCCCGTTCCCCCTCCCCGCCGTTTGGTGGGGCTCCTTGCACCCTGGCAAAAGGCCCTTTCCCCGATTGCCCCGCCGTTCCACTGCGCAAAGCTCTTTCCCTCACGTCCTTGCTGTTTCCAATCTGCCGGCGGAGGTCTCCGCCGTGGCCAAATCAGGCCGCCGTGAGCGCATCTCGAGAGCGCCTGTTCAGGCCGCGCCGGGCGTGGGCTCAGGGCAGCAGCCCAGCAGCTCCGCCTCCTCTTCCAGTGCGCGCGCCGCAACCTCCGCACACCCCTGCTGGGGGGCCGCCGCTGGAGGGGGCGGCGCCGCAGCCGGCGGCGAGAGCGAGGGCGGCGCAGTGGCGGCGGCGGCGGCAATGGCAGTCGGCGCCGCCTGCGCCTGCGCCAGCTGGTGCCTGAGGTCGGCGATGACGCGGTCCTGCTGCTGGCGGCGCTGCTCGGCGGCGCGGACCTCGTTCTGCAGGCACTGCACGCGCTGCATGTGGCGCGAGTGCGCCTCGTCCAGCTCCTGCGAACAAGCCGCAGGGAGCAGGGGGAGAGGTACATGATTTGAGACATTGAGCAGCCGCGGACCCACAGCGCAGGTGGGCGTGGTCACCACACACAGCATGCAGCGCCTCCAACCACGCGCGTCCCCATCCCCCCCGCGCGCGCAACGAACCACGCACCTGGGCCATGCGCGCGACGGCGTCCCCCAACGGCCACGCGTTCCCATGGCACCCAACACACAATCGCTCCGCAAGCACCGCGGCGCGCGCCCACCCCAGCGCACCTGGGCCATGCGCGCGACGGCGTCCTGTGCCCTGGCCTCGACAGAGCAGAGCTGGGCCCTGAGGTCCGACGCGGCGTCCACGTGCTGCCGCAGCTGCAGCGAGGCCTGCGCCGCCCGCTCCTCGGCGCGGTCCACGCGCCGCGCCATCTCCTGGCGCGACACCTGCAGCCGCGTTGGCGCGCGCACGGCGGCCAAAGGTGGGTTGCGACTGCTGGAGCTCAGGGCAGCAACGCCCAACGTTCGCACTCTCTTCACCCCCTGCAACAGCCGAACACCTCGCGTCCCGCCCCCCCCACCACCACGCTGCCCTCACCTCTGCGCAGTAGACCCACTCGTGCACCTCCTCCACCCTCTGCTCCAGCTCGTGGGCCCGCGCCTCAAACTCGCACGCCTCCGCCGCGTAGCGCTCGGCCTCCTGCCGCTGCATCTCGACCAGCTGGGTCAGCTCGCGCTCGCGGCGCTCCAGCTCGGCCACGCGGGAGCGCGCCGCTGCCAGCGCGCCCGCCCGCACCCGCCACGCCTGCGCGCGTGCCAGGGGCGTTCAGGTGGCGACACAAACGTGTGCCGGGGTAACGCGCAGCGCGCGCAGCGCATGCGGACGCGGCAGGGGCGGCAAAGGCGCACACAAACCTCATGGTGGATGCCGGCGGCCTCGGCGGCCATGGCGGCCGCCAGCGCATCGTCGCCGTCGCTGCCGCTGCCATCGACGCTGGAAAAGTGGAGCGGCTGGGGCGAGGTGGCCGCCGCAGGGGCGGGGGCGGACGCGGTGGCGGCGGCGCCGCCGACGGAGGTGGAGGGAGAGGGCGTGAGGAGCGTGTAGGTGGGGTCGGATGCGGCGAGGGAGAGCAGCGCCTCCATGTGCATGCGGGCCTCGAGGAGCTGGCTGGGCGTGGCGAGCAACAGCGTCTGCACGCCCGAGAGGAGCTGGCTGGTGGTGGGCGACGTGGCGGTGAGCGTGGCGGCGGCGGCGGTGGTGACCGCGGTGGCCGCGCTGTGCCCGTTGGAGCCCTGGGCGCCCTGTCAAAGAAACACGTGCGGGCGTGGCGGCGGTTGGCGACGGCGGCGGTGATCTCTGCGCTGCCCGCCCAGCCTGCTGCAAGGCCTTCAATGGCGCAAGGATGCCCGCGCACCATGATCATCCCCGCGGTGCCGCGGTTGCGCTCGGGCGAAGAGGAGGCGCAGCTGGCCGAGGCGCGCGCCTGCGAGGCACGCCCAAAAGATCTCGCCGATGGTTGGCCGCGGTGCGCCCATTGGCTGCCGCGACGCACTGCGCGCGTCCTCCCGCCCTCCTGGACGCGTGCGCTCTGCAGAGTTTCCTTCTCTCGTTGCGCGCCCGGGCCTGCTCCCCCTTGCGGGCGTTCAGAGGCCGCTCCAGTACACCCGCTCGTCCGCGCCCCTCGCTCACCATGGTACGTCCACGGCTGATGCTGGTCATGGTGGTCGCGTCGCTATGGCTGCAGGGGGCCAGGAAGGGCGGCGTTGCTCCTCGAGATTGCAAGCGCGCCCGCGCGGGGACGGCCGGGGCGCCACACGCGCGGGGTTTCGTGTTGCCACGGCTCCCATTGACACCGGTAGCGCCTCTGCTGCTGGCGCGTTCCATAGTGCGAGCGCCGCAGGTACTCGGGTCGCGCTCCGCTGGAGGCGCGGCACACAGCAGACGACGACTGCTGCTCACGCTGGCCACCGCTGCTCCGCACGACACTACCGCGGCCACTTCTCCGCTTGCGAATATCGCATGGCGTCCGGGCTCCGTGAGGGCCCCAGGGAGGACGCCTCACGACTGTGCGGAGGACCATTGGTTGCACGACAGCACGATCAAGGGTCACCGCCGGGCCTGGGGCACCTTGCCCGTGAGGTCGGGCAGCGCGTCGATGGCCTTGTTCATCTGCCCCAGCATGGCGGTGAGCGTCTCGTGCAGCTCGCGCGTGACGGGCATCTTGTCCTGCAGGTGCCACGTGTCTGGCTGGAACGGCTGCGGCGGCATGGGGATGTGCGGCACCTGTGCACATGCGGTCGACGCACACAGCACGCACAGCGCGTCCGTCCAGCGACGCCGCTGCCGCACGACACAAGCTTTGCTGCTGGCCAGCCAGGTCAGAGAGCGCGGTCTCATGAGACGCCACCAGGGCGTAAAACTGGCCCTCACCTTGAGCGCCTGCTCAGGCCGCGTGTACTCGCGCTTCTCCCACTTGAACACCTCGCCCTTGGTGTCGTTGTAGCTGCGCCCACACATGTGCGCAGTACAGTGTGTGTAAGAGAGTCAGCGACCCCCCCCGGCAACGACGCCAACGATGGCGGCCCGGTCACAGGGCTGCGCCTCGCTCACTCAGTGCGCTGCGGCGATGTCCCCGTCATCCCGAGCACGCCCTCCTCCTCCTCCTCCTCCCACCACCGCCCAGAGCTCCCTGGCCACCGCTCACATGGCGCCCCAGGTGTAGTGGCAGATGGAGGCGTTGTAGAGCCGCGTGTCGTGCGGCGGCTGCACCAGCAGCGGGCTCTCCTTGGGGTCCTGGGTCAGCATGCGCACGCCCTTGGAAACAATGGCCACGTCCCACGCGTACATCTCGCGCACCCAGCCTGCGCGCACAGTCGTCGCGCACGGCCGCGTTGCGCGGGGAGCAGCGGCGGCGACAAGGAGGGTGGGCCGCGTAGCCGCTGCGGTCGTCTGGGGCTTTGCGTCAGGGCAGGTGCATGGACCAGGGGCTCACCCAGCAGCTTGACGGCGGGCGCGTCGTCCTCGATTGCCTTGGTCATCACCTCCCACACGGGCGTCACCTGCGCAGGTGTTGCGCAGTGATTCGGCGGAGTCAGGCTCAGCGTGGCTGCCCGCGTGCCCACATGGCTCAAGCCGCGAGCCGCGCGGTGCCTCCCTCTGCAAGCCTCCTCCAGCGCCCCACACCTCTGGCAGCCGCCACAAGCAGCGGCAACCCCAAAGCTCCGTCCCCCTCCCACACCTCTGGCAGCCGCCACAAGCAGCGGCAACCCCAAAACTCCGTCCCCCTCCCACACCTCTGGCAGCCGCCACAAGGAGCGGCAACCCCAAGCTCCGTCCCCCTCCCACATTGTGCCGATTGCTGCGGCGAGCACGGCACCCTCCCCCTGCCCGCCCCCCCCTTGCCATTTTCGCCTTCAGCCCACACCTTCTGCAGCTCCCAGAACCGCAGCAGCGCCGGCGCCGGCCCCGACGGCGGGATGTTGCCGCGCGTGTCAAGGCCCTGCGCCTCCATGAGCCGCTTGAGCGTCTCGGTCACTCCTGCGCC